>Ga0153916_10000605_pt1 | contig 24536 bp, 27 predicted proteins | sample Opewatmetagenome_FD_109642 | JGI IMG/M metagenome (GOLD analysis project Ga0153916, IMG submission 109642) | Freshwater wetland microbial communities from Ohio, USA - Open water 3 Core 3 Depth 4 metaG | ecosystem: Environmental > Aquatic > Freshwater > Wetlands | place: USA: Ohio, Lake Erie...
CATGGGGTTCTCGCCAATAAGCGCTCAGAAAGAGCAAGTGGAGACTGGGGCCAACGCAATGAGAGCAATGAGTGTTGCCGACAGATTCGCTGGAATCCACACCACATGCACAAGGTATCGCCACTGATGTTGGCTCGGGAACGGCGGTATTGATAAGGCCAGCGTCGTCATGTACGCAAAAGCGATAGAATTGAATCGCCATGGCTATTCCTCTGCTGTGTTATCGATTCGATAGTCGTACAATCAGTTAATCAAGGCGAACTTAAACAAAGCTGAAAATTAGCTTAATCCCATATTAATATCCCGGAGCAGAGAGCGACCGCTTTGATTAGTAGGGCTTGTTAATTGGTAAGGAAGAATGCGACAGATACGCATTATTTTGACGCGTAGGACTCCTTTTTAATCTTCATGACGCTGAGCGCCGCTGGGGTGCCACCCAACGGTCAACCTCGCAAGCTGCGCTGCGCCAGCCGGCGGTCGTTGAGCAGAGCATAGCGCCCGTCAAGCAAGGAAGACGCGACGGCCCTAGCCCTTTCCGGAACCGCTTGCTTCCGTTCGCTATCGTCCGCGAACGGCACTGCGCCCGCGGATTTTGCGTGATAGCGTGCCTGTATTTCCATCGCTGCACGATCGGCCGCGTTGCAATCAATACCGAAAAGGGGTGCCACGATATCCGGCACCGCGCCCGGCAGATCGTCATAATCGATAACGCAGGCATCGGTATCCGCAGCGGCATCGAGCATGGAAGCGAGTAGCTGGGCCGCGAACTCAAAGCCATCCTTCCGTGCGATCGCTGTAGGGTCGAGGCCGAAGAGCTGCGCGGCTTTTGCCGGGTGATTGCTCAACGCGAGCCAGCCGGGGGGCTCCTTAAACATCGATGCCAGCACTTCAACAGGTCGGCGCTGGACCCAAACCATGGGTACCCCCGGAAAGGCGAGGCGGAAGAGGGAGGCCTTGCGAATGTTCCAGCTCGAAAGCTTGAGAACAAAGCGCCGCTCGTCGCCGAAGCGCACCCGGCCTAGCGCCCGGATGAGAGCCCGCAGCACCTGGACTTGCATGGACTGGTCGACGAGCGCCGGATCCACATCCAAGAGGTTGTTTATTGGCCGCGGTTCGCGCACCGCCAACACGCCGGGGACAAGGCCGAGGAGGCGGGTGACCAAGGTCGATCCGCAGCGCCCCATATGGAAGATGAGTCCGCAGGGGTCCAGCGACGGCTCTCCGTCGAGTTCAATCAGCGCACCGAGCGGGCTGCGAACGATTGAACGGCCCTCGGCGCCTTTGGTGAGCCGGGCCACGGTCTGATCAAAGAACGGGTCGGAGAAGCGCTCGCCGCTCATATCACACCAGTCGATGCTCGGCTCGGGGCCGCTGAGATTGAGTGCGACGGGCGTCCAGCGCGCGAGATCGGGGACCGTCACCATGACGGCTGCCCGGTGGTGACCAGCGGAGGGTATAGTATGATGTCGGTGCCGGCTGCGTAGCGATGCGCAGCCTCGGCAAGATCGAGATTGCCGGGGATTCGCGTCGCCGCGTCCGCCTTGCCGTAAAAGGCTTGCGTTAAGACGCGGCATTTGCCTCGTGCGGCGGCTTGCTCTCCGCGCAGAAGCAAGGTTGAGTATGTCATCATGATGCCTGCTCGCCTGAGATAAGCACGCCGGCTGAACCCGTGGAACGCGCTGTCGCGGTTTTGGGGATCGTTGTAGAGATTGACCGACATGGCGAACCGTTGCATAAGCCTTCCAAAAAATATTCAAGTAGCCGGATCGGGAATCGTTCTCCATGGAAATGCCGCATCAAGACGAGCTTCACTTCTTGGTCGATGTGCCCCGCAAGTTTTTCAACTGGAAACGATGTTCAGTCGCAGGTTGAGACCAACAGTAACTGTAAACGGCCAGTAATAATTTACTTTCATCCTTGAAACCTGATAGCGTCTCCGGAGCTTGGGCACTGTGATAGCCGCGCTTTTAGACGCCTTGAGCGCGGGACCGGGGCTGATCACTGCACAACCACGTCACACTGGAACTCCTTTTTTTGGAATGATCCTTGATTGCGGCCCCGCTCGGATAGGACACGATTTATGAAGGGATCGATGAACTTGTCATAATCGCCATTCTCTTTCAACTCATCGAGCAGCTCGATAAGTCCTTGCCGCAGGGATTGCTTGAGCTCACTGCGTCTCGCGAATCCCGGCGGCAACGCGCGTCGAAAGCGTGCCGATTCCATGCAGGACATGAACATTTGGGCCGCCAGATCGATCCAGGTGTATGGAGTGATGCCGATAGTGACGTGCGCCGAAAATATATCGGAGGTTGTTGCGGCCGCATGGACGTAACCCCTCGGCAGGTACAATAGATCGCCGGGTTCGAGAACGATTTCGAATAAAAGCTGGGGTGCGGTATAACCTTGCGGGTTAAATTTCTGAGTGACGAGCGGCAGCAATACCGGCGAATCATAAATGCGCCAGTGTTTCTTCCCGCCTATTTGCAATACGACAACCTCATGCGTGTCGTAATGGAGCGTGAAACCCTTTGAATTGCCCGGTGTAATATAGGCGTTAGCCCGCACGGCATGGTCGAAATAAGTCTCCAGACTCGCGCACAGTGCCCCGAGAGGTTCCCAACTGAGATGTAGCTCCGGTAGGGCGACAGACGCGCCGGAATGATAGGCGGCAATGACCTTATCTGTGTCGATCATGCCGCTGAAGACGTCGCTCCCGTGCTTCACATTGGTCGAGTACAATTCGGGCGGATAAAAAGAATCATAGTAAGTGGCGTCCTTTTTAACGAGTTTTATCGAGGGGTATCTCGCATCCGTACGGGAGACGATATTCTCCATATCATGGTATGAAATCAGGTTCTCGTAGTACCCAAGGTTACGGTGCTGAATAAGGAGCGGCTTCTTTTCCCAATATTCGGCGAAAAAGTTGTCGGTAGTAATGGGTTGGATCAGCTTCTCAAAACCCTCGATGTTCATTAAAACTCCTCGCCATTAGAGGTGCACTGAAGTCTTGACGGAGAGAGCCGGTCCCCGAGTTCAGATGCGAGTACTATGATTGTTTAACAAATGATTGTGGTTTATTGCATTAGCTACCCTTCAGAATGAAGGGTAGCTAAACGGTTTATGCCGATTATCAGGATATACCGCCAACCCAAGGATATGATATGCGGGAATCCCGGGTCAACTTTAGATGCAATTCAACACCGACGAGCCAGGGCGCGACCATGGGCAGTTCTTCTGGGATGTTAACGATGGAAAGCAGAGCCTGCAGGGCGTGGCCGACTGGTATCGTGGAGTTATGCATGGGGATGTAACGAAGTATTGAGGGGAGGCGGTGCTGTTGGGGCCGCCGGGGAAGTAGAATCCCAGATGAGCGCGCTTGCCCGTGTAGCCAAGTATGTAGCCACATGTTTTTATATATTAAGGAACCTCTGATCAATGCACCGAAAATCTCACCCTCATTTAAAAAGGCCTAAAATTAGCGGGAATTTCGCAACTTTGATCGGCTTGCTTCCGATGTTCTCCGCCGAATCGGCTATTTCGCGGCCTTTCGACTCCCTGCAGGCGCACTACGCCTGTGCTAGCCGCAACAGTCGTCGCTTCGCCAGCACGATATTCACCAACGCGAAAGCGGCAAACAGGTGATTGGCGTTCTTGTCCAAGCCACGATAGCGCACCTTGGTGAAACCAAACTGCCGTTTCAGCACCCGGAAGACATGCTCCACCTTGGCGCGTACTTTGGACTTGGTGCGGTTCTTTCGCTTGTCTTCGTCCGTCAACGGCCGGTTGCGGCAGCCCTTGGCATGGGTGAAATCTTGCGCCAAGGGCGCCTGTTCCGCTAATACGTCTTTCTGACCGGCATAGGCCGAGTCTCCCCACACCCGCGTCTCATTGCCATGCAGCAAATCGCCCAGCATCTGGGAGTCATGGACATTGGCGGCGGTCACCGCCGCAGAATGCACTTGCTTGGTTTGGCTATCCACGCCGATGTGGGCCTTTAGACCAAAATACCACTGATTGCCTTTCTTGGTTTGGTGCATCTCGGGATCACGCGCCTGGTCCTGGTTCTTCGTCGAGGGCGGCGCGTTGATAATGGTGGCGTCCACGATCGTGCCCCGCGAAACTTTCAGGCCCTTCTCCGCCAGATAGTCATTGACCAGCCGCAGCAACTCCGCCCCAAACTCGCGGGATTCCATCAGGTGGCGAAAATTAAGGATGGTGCTCTCGTCCGGCGCCCGCTCCTCGCCCAGATCAACCCCGGCGAATTCCCGCATCGCCCGGGAGTCATACAACGCTTCTTCCATCGCGGGATCGGACAGGTTGTACCAGTGCTGCATGAAATAAATGCGCAGCATCCGTTCCAGGCCCTTCGGCCGGCGGCCCGCGCCTTGGGGATCGGGATAGTGCGGCTCCAGTTCTTTCGTCAGCGCCTTCCAGGGAATGACCTGATCCATCTCGGAGAGGAATCGCTCCTTGCGGGTCTGCTTGCTGTGCTTCTCGAAGCCGCTGCTGAAGGTCCTTTGCCGCATGTGCTTGTCCTTTCCGGTTGCCTGTGCGTATTATCGCATAGCAGAGGAATTGTTCAGAGGGTCCTTAACTATTCTAAGTAAATCAAATTGATAAGGATAGGAATAGACCTTGGCGGCACCAAGATCGAGGGCATCGCCCTTGATAAGGACGGCCGCGAGTTGCTGCGCCTGCGCGTGGCGACACCGGTTGGCGACTATCAGGCAACGCTTGCCTCTGTCGCGGCCTTGGTGCATGACATCGAAAGGCAAACCGGACAGCGGGGAACGGTGGGCGTGGGCACGCCCGGCGCGATATCGCGCGCCACGGGGCGCATCAAGAATTCCAATTCGGTCTGTCTCATCGGCAAGCCCCTGGGCGAAGATATCGGTGCAATGCTCAACCGGCCGGTGCGTCTTGCCAACGATGCCAACTGCTTCGCCTTGTCGGAGGCCGTGGATGGCGCGGCCGCGGGGGCCGCGGTAGTGTTCGGCGTGATCATCGGCACCGGTACCGGCGGCGGGATCGTGGTGCATGGCCGCGTGCTGGAGGGCCCCAATGGCATCGCCGGCGAGTGGGGTCACAATCCCTTGCCGTGGCCGCGCGACGACGAGCGACCCGGCCCGGTTTGTTATTGCGGCAAGAGCGGTTGCATAGAAACATTTTTGTCAGGGCTGGGCTTGGCGCGCGATCATGCGCAAGCGGCTGGCCAAACATTGACCGCTGTCGAGATCGTGCAGCACGCGGAACAGGGAGATAGTGCATGCAGCGCCACCCTGGGGCGTTATGAAGACCGCCTGGCGCGCGCGCTGGCCGGCGTCATCAACATCCTCGACCCGGACGTGATCGTGCTGGGCGGCGGGCTGTCCAATATCGCGCGGTTGTATCACAACGTGCCGCGACTGTGGGGAAGCTATGTATTCTCCGATCGCGTCGATACCCGCTTATTGCCCGCTAAATACGGCGATGCCAGCGGCGTGCGCGGCGCGGCGTGGTTGTGGGATGGGTTTGGGAAAAAGAATTAACCGCCAAGGGCGCAAAGATCGCCAAGAATTTTATTGTGACAAATCAGGGTGACTGTCACCCGTCGAACGCCATCGGCCATCGGTAACTTTGCGCTTCTTGGCGTCCTTGGCGGTTGCAATGCCGTTCTAAGAATGCAGGGCGGCGCGTTACGCCTCTGCCACGATGTAGGCGATCCAGGCCTCCTGGTTGTCCGCCTGCAGCGTATCGAGATGCTCGCCGGTACTGATCTGATCCTCGCCGCCTTCCGGGTCGTCCTCGAATTGTTCCCAAAACACATGGACGCGCGAGAAGCCGGCCTCGACGAGCACCTCGCGCAGCTCCGGCAAGGTCCATAAGCGCCAGTCATAGGTGTAGGCGCGGCGCAGGCGCGAGCCGTCGGGGAATCGGAAGTGGATGTGGCAGAGGAAGTCGTGGGTGATGGGGTTGAACTTGGCCTGATCCCAGATATAGGTGAAGGTCTGGCCCTCCACTTCCCGCTCTTCTTCCGTGACGCTCATGGTCTCGGTGCCGCCCAGCAGGTCGAGCACGAAGATGCCGTCCTTCTTGAGCCCTTGATGGACGGTTTCGAAGTAATGACGCAGCGCCCCGCGGGTCTTGAACACGCAATAGCTGAAATTCATGGCGCACGTCACGTCGACCTTGGGGTCGTGGACGTCCAGGACATTGGCATTGACTAAACTCAGGCGCGAGGCCACGTCTTTCCCAGCGGGTTTGACGTTGTGACGTTCTCCCCAGGCCAAGGTATCGCTGCACAGGTCGACGCCCAAGGCGCGGCGTTTGGGATGCGACTTGCACCACTCCGCGCTCAACAACGCCGTCCCGCAAAAATCCTCGCGCAGGGATTTGGGCTTCTTGCCGCGCAGCTCCTTATAGCGCTCCTCGAAGAGTTCGATCTCGAAGTCGGGGGCCTGCACCGAGAGTTGATAAAGGATATGGCGGTCGGCGCGCTCGGCCTCAGTCTTGTCTTGTCGGCGGCGCGATGTCTTCGTTGGTTTTGCCATGGCGTTTGCATTATCTGTAGAAAGGTTTGGCATTGTAGCGGTCCGGGTAGGGGACGTCCATGCAGTAAATGCCTTATGATGAGGCGGTGCCTTTTTATCCCTCTCCCTCCGGGAGAGGGATCGGGGGGGAGGGCTGCACGATGTGGCGGCAAACTAGCGTGAGTTATCGAAGCGAGGCAAAAAATGAATCGCGACTTCTGGCAAGCCCGCTGGGACGAAGGCCGCATCGGCTTTCATCAAGACGAGGTCAATCCTTATCTGCAACGCTACTGGCAAAGCCTGGGCGTCGCTCCGGGCGCCACGGTGTTCGTGCCCCTGTGCGGCAAGAGCCGCGACATGCTGTGGCTGCGCGACCGGGGGCATGCGGTGATCGGCGTGGAGATCGTGCCGCGCGCGGTTGAGGCCTTTTTCGCCGAGAACGGCTTGGCGGCGACGCAGCGACAGCGGGGAAAATTAACGTTGTGGGAGAGTGAGGGTATCAAGATATTCCGCGGCGACTTCTTCGACATCACGGCCAATGATGTAGCCGGCGTCGGCGCAGTGTACGACCGCGCCTCGCTGATTGCCCTGCCGCCGTCTATGCGCCAACGCTATGCCGCGCACCTGCGCGCCATCTTGCCGGGCAAGGTCAACGTGCTATTGGTGACCATGGATTATCCGCAGAGCGAGATGGACGGCCCGCCCTTCGCGGTGACCGAGCAGGAGGTCGCGGCGCTGTACCAGGATCATTTCAACATCGAGCAGGTTTGCAGCGAGGACATCCTGGTAGCCAACCCGCGTTTTCAGGAACAGGGGCTGAGCCGGTTGCTGGAGAAGGTGTATGTGTTGAGGGTGCGTTAGACTAGAACCTATCTCAAAATTGATTTTATGAGTAATTGGCCAACATTGACGACAATGGCAATTGATTATTTCCCGAGAAATATCAACTTTTGGTGCGGGTCGTCAATCGGTTTAAAGCCTACTTTTCAATTTTGAGATAGGTTCTACTTATTTGGTGCGTGGACCGCACCCACTAGCTCAGGATTGAACCCAAACACGAGTCCTTGCTGTGAGATGCTCTCCTGCCAACGGAATCTCAGCCGAGCCGAGCAGGGTCGAACATCGTGAGAGAATTCGAAATACGTAGGCCGATAGGTCGCATTTTCGAGCAATGAACCCGACCGATTTACATCGGGCGTAACCATAGCGAGTAAAAATCGAAATCCGTGGATGTCAAGAATGGCTCCTAGAATCTTGTTGTCGCGGCTGAGCGGGGCAAAAGAAATCCCTTTCACCGAAAATGGGTGTTGCTGGCTTAACGCGTATACTCCACAAGCGGAGGGCATGGATTCGACACCAAACAGGAGTTGAAGCCATTCTAACGATGGCTTGGACTTCGGGACCCGCACGTTATCCTTCTCGGCGTTGCCCGAGGCGACAACCCCAATGAGCACCTTCAGAATCCATCGCTCGAATATCTCGCCAGCGACCTCGAACTCGAGGTGCCCGCTACGCCTTTCATCGGTCAAGTGCTTGTGGACGCCGTCGAAGCTGTGAAATAGCTGCAAGGCCTCCGCATCCACAGTAGAGAGAGCCTCGTTGTGGTCCTTGCAAAGAATGTTTGAGGCCAATGATTCGGGCGAAGGCGGTCCCGCCCCCGGCTTTCTCTGCCAGGGGAATCCGCCCACCTCGAAGCCTGGTTCGTCGTACAGAAGCTTAAGGACCGCTTTTGAGAAGAAGTGCTCCGAGGAAATCTTAGAAGAGCATCCTCCAAGTCCCGCCGCATAGCACTTTGGATTCTTGTGCGCTGTCATGGTCCCTTATGGCCTAACTAGAACCTATCTCAAAATTGCTTTAGCAGGATAGAAATGGTTGCGAGTTGTACAAAGCCAAGAAAATTCTCGGCGTAATATTCCCAGCGAACCAGGAGACGACGTTGCCACTGAAGCCAGGCAAAGAACCGTTCCACCAGAGCTCGTAGGTTGGGCTGAGCTTGCGAAACCCAACATCCCAGCTGATATATATATAGCATTGTTGGGGTTCGCGGCGCTCACCCCAACCTACGGTGTTGCGCCAGCAGGATTTCCCGAAGCATGGGCACGGCCAATCCCGTTTCATCCGCATGGCTCAATGCCCGCTGCAGGCGCGACAGCGCGGTGCGGCCCAGGCATTTATGCTCGGGGTCGCCGGCGAAGGCCTCGAGCATGCCTTCGATCAAGCGGTCGCGGGGTAGTTCTTCGTCGGCGAGCCATTCCTGGATGGAGATGACCTCGTCGGCGATCTCGCGGGCCAGGGCTTGATGGTCGCGCCACAGTTCGCTGACCGTACCGCCGGTGATCAGGCCGGCGATGTTGATGGTGAGGATGTAGACGTTCTTGCGCACCAGTTCATAAAGCAATTCGTCGATGCTCGTTAAGGTGCGTGCCGGAATGCTCACCGCTTCCAGGGCAGATTGAATGATCGCCGCCTGCGGGCCGTACACCGGCGAGGGCAGCAGTACCTTGGTATCCATGCCTTTCTTCTTTTCAAACCACACGGCGATGACCGTCGGGTCGTGGATGGCGTGGGCCTGCCAGTCGCGCCGCAGCAGTTCGTTTTGCAGCAGACACAGCGTGTCACGCCAGGGTTCGGGGATTTTTTCCAGGGTAGGATGCAGGTCGTTTTCCGCGACGGCCACCAGTACCAAGGCAGGATCGGGGATGGCTTTGGATTCTTTGGTCATGTCCATGTTCCGGGTGATGGGGTACACCGGATGGCCGCTGCGCAGCAGGCCGCGGGCGAAGACGCTGCCCAGTTCACCGATGCCGATGATGACGATGGGTTGTTTCATGGCAAAGGGTTCCGTGAAAAGGATGTTTTCCTAACGATGTGTGTGTGCGATAACCACCCCACCGGCTGCGCCGGCACCCCTCCTTGGAAAGGAGGGGAGAAACATTATATCCCCTCCTTGTTTAAGGAGGGGTGGCGCGTAGCGCCGGGGTGGTTTGGAGTAATTTAAGACACCATTAGTTACGTCGGAATTATCCCCGATCGTGTCGCCACTGCGATTCATCTTGGCCGTCGCCGCGCGCCAGGATGCGGGCGATGACAAACAGCAGGTCGGAGAGGCGGTTCAAGTAGATTTGCGCGTGCTCATTGAGTTGAGTTTGACGCGCCAGGGTCACCACGCGGCGTTCGGCGCGGCGGCACACGGCGCGTGCGACGTGACAAGCGGCGGCGGCGGGCGAGCCGCCCGGCAGGATAAATTCCTTGAGCGGCGGCAGGGTCGCGTTGAGCAGCTCGATCTCTTTTTCCAATCTGTCGACAGCGTCGGCCTTGATCAGCGTATGGCCGGGGATGCACAACTCGCCGCCGAGATCGAACAACTCGTGTTGGATGCGGGTGAGGTAAGCGCGGATCGGTTCGGGGAGATCGTGAGTGAGCAATAACCCCAACTGGCTATTGAGTTCATCGACCGCGCCCATGGCCTCGACGCGCGCGTCGTCTTTGGCGACGCGGCTGCCGTCTCCCAAGCCGGTGGTGCCGTTGTCGCCGGTGCGCGTGAAAATCTTCGAGAGGCGGTGGCCCATGTCAGCTTTGTCCGTCGATCAGCCGGTATTCGATGGGTAACACCATATCAAAGTGCCGTCCGTCCAGCCAGCCGGCGGCCTCGGGCAGCGTGCTGACGCGGTTGAGTGCGGTGAGGGCGGCGCTGTCCAGAGTGCGGTAGCCGGAAGAATGGGCGATGCGTACATGGCTCAAGCGGCCGTCCGCTTCCACGCGCAGCCCGACCTGGACCTGGCCCTCCCATCCGTTGCGGCGCGCCATCAGGGGATAAGTGAAATAGGGGGCAAGTGCGTTGCGCATCTGAGTGATCAGTTGCGATTCCACCGCAGCCGCAACGTTCTGTTGCGCTTGAGCGGTGGCGGCTTGTTGCATGGCGCTTTGCATTCCCTCGCCTTCAAAAGATGGAGAGACAGCGTTTGCTAACAAGCCGGGGGCTTGCGAGCTCGTTCCAGCGATGGACGCATCCGCATCATCGGATGCGCGAATTTGTTGCACGCCAGATGTCTTGGCCTCATCAGTGAACGTTGCCAAGGCGCGAGGCGTGTCGGGGCTCGCTATGGCCTTGGCGCGTGTCGTGGCGCGAGAAGAGCTGGCCGTTGCGGTTGATACCGCGTTTAGCGTGACCGTTAAGGCGGAGGGCAAGAGTTGCGGCTGCGTCCAAAGGGCGCTCGCCACGGCCAACAAGCCCAGATGCAGGGCGGCGGAGCATAACACAAAGCGATTTATGCCCGTGCTCATCGGCAAGGCCAGCCTTTAGGTTCGTAATGAAGATCGAGATGCAAAGTATGTCCCGCCGGCTTTTTGTTACCATCAACGGCGGAGGAGGAACGGCAAGGAGGCAAGAGGATCGGCCGCCCGCGCATTGCCCGCCGCAACGCTGAACTTATTCAACCTGAGGCCGGTCTCCGGGCTTGTGAGCGGGCCATTTTCAACATCGCTTGGCCCCGACGGATCGCCTTCCCGCGCCATGCGCAGTGGCCTAATGATCCGCCTATTCTCACCTACCGTTGCGGGGGCAGCGCCGGAATTGTTCCAAGGAACGCACCGGCTTCCCGTTTGATCCCGCCCGTGAAGAGGGCGGGACACCTGAGGTTTGAAGCAAGGGCAATGTACGGGGCGGGGCGCGGCGCTGTCAAGAGAGATGCGTTACCATTCCGCTATGGAAGAGAGCGATTTTATAGACCTACCTCACGGCATTACCACCATCGACACCGGCTATTGCCGCCCCGGTTTCGCCGCCAGTCATTTGCTTGTCGAGCACGGGCAGGCCGCCTTGGTGGACGCGGGTACCGCCTTTTCCGCGCCGCGCATCCTGCGGGTGTTGCAGGACAAGGGCATCGCGCGTGACGCCGTGCGTTATGTGATGGTGACGCATGTGCATCTCGATCACGCCGGCGGCGCGGGCACCTTGTTGCAACATTTGCCCAATGCGCGCCTGGTCGTCCATCCTCGCGGCGCGGCGCATATGATAGCCCCCGCGAAATTGATTGCCGGGGCGGCGGCGGTCTACGGCGAGCCGCAGTTCCGCGCCTTGTACGGGGAGATCAAGCCGGTGGCGGCGGAGCGGGTGATCGAGGCGCCGGATAATTTTCAATTGAGCTTGAACGGCCGCCCTCTATTGTTTCTGGATACGCCGGGGCATGCGCGCCATCATTATTGCATCTATGATGCCGCCAGCCGCGGTATATTCAGCGGTGACGCCTTTGGCCTTTCCTATCGCGAGTTTGATACCGAAAAAGGTCCATTCATTTTCCCCACAACTACGCCGGTGCAATTCGATCCCGAGGCAATGCATGCCTCCATCGAACGCTTGCTGAGCTTAAATCCGCAGCGCATGTATCTTACTCATTACGGCTGTGTCGAAGATGTTCCGCGCTTGGCGGCGGAGCTGCGCGACCGGATCGATGCCTTTGTGAGGCTGGCGCATGCGGTGGCGGCGGAAAAAGATCGCCATGCGGCCTTGGCGGCGGGGTTGAGCCGGCTGCTGTTGCGCGCCTTGACCGCATACGGTTGCCGCTTGCCGGAGGAGCGGATGACGGAGCTGCTGGCGGTGGATGTCGATCTGAACGCCCAGGGTTTGGAGATTTTCTTGGACAAGCGGGCGAACGCCACTCCGCCGCCGTAGGCCGTTCACAACTCCGCGAGCGGCAGGGTTTCCCCTGGCGGCGGGGCGCAACTTACTCTGTTTCAAGGGATATCCCCCTGCGTCGATCGTGCGGCGGGAGGAAGCCGTCAGATTTCTTTACGTTATCGCCGTTTGAAATTAGCGGATTTATCAGTATATATTCCGTTATACTTTTCTCATCACCACAACCAACAACAACGGCTGCTAGCGCATGGAGGGGTTGGAAGATAGCCGCCAGGAGCACGATATGCAGCTTGACGCTTTTCTTCAGACGATGGTGCGAAAAGGCGCCTCCGACCTGTTCATAACGGCGGGATCGGCGCCCAGCGTAAAGGTGGATGGCAGCCTGGAGAAAATTAGCCACGAGGCACTATCGCCCGAACAGGCCCGGGAACTCGTCTATTCGATCATGAGCGGCACGCAGCAGGTCGAGTTCGAGGTGACCCGCGAAAGCAATTTTGCCGTGCAGAGGCCCGGGTTGAGCCGCTTCCGGGTTAATGTCTTTCAGCAGCAGAATAATGTGGGCATGGTGGTGCGCCGCATTGAAACCCGCATACCTACCTTCGCTGAGTTGCGACTGCCTGCCATGCTTGAGGAGCTGAGCATGGCCAAGCGGGGGCTCATCCTGATCGTGGGGGCGGCGGCCATGGGCAAATCGACCACCTTGGCCGCCATGGTGGGTCATCGCAATCGCAACAGTTGCGGGCATATCGTCTGCATCGAAGACCCCATCGAATTCATTCATCAGCCCGACGGCTGCATCATTACCCAGCGCGAGGTGGGCATTGATACCGATTCTTTCGAATCCGCCCTCAAAAATGCCTTGCGTCAGTCACCCGATGTCATTCTGGTGGGGGAGATTCGCACCCGCGAGGCCATGGAACTGGCCATCGCCTTTGCCGAGACGGGGCACCTGTGTCTTGCTACCATGCACGCCGCCAATGCCGCGCAGGCCTTGGATCGTGTGGTTCATTTATTCCCCGGCGATCGCCGCGATCATTTGTTATTGGATCTTTCCCTGAACGTAAAGGCCATCTTGGCCCAGCGACTCATTCCCCGGGCAGACGGCGAAGGACAACGCGTGGCCGTGGAGGTATTGCTCAATACGCCGCTCGTCGCGGATGTTATCCGCCGCGGCGATAGTCATCTGTTGAAAGACATCATGCAGCGCTCCGTGGAACAGGGTATGCGCAGCTTCGATCATGCGATATACGAGCTCTATCGTCAGGGCGAGATCAGTTACGAGGAGGCCTTGAACAACGCCGAATCCGCCAACGAGGTGCGGTTGATGGTGAAGCTGGGCAAGGGGATAGACCTGGATAAGCTTGCCGCCGGCGTGGGCCAAACCGGCCTGGTGCGGTCTCCCGACGAGGAACTGTCCATTACCGGGTACAAGAGCAAGGGCATGAATTGAATGATCTGCGCGGCTGGAAGGTAAACGCTATTTTTTCCGCACTGGTGATTCCCGCTCGAAGACGACTTGGCCTTTGAAGAGGGTAATGGCGGTCCGGCCTTTGAACTGCCAGCCGGCAAAGGGCGTGTTGCGGCCGCGGCTTTGCATGTGCTCCGGAACGAGTTCCCACGGTTCGTCCGGATTGAACAAACACACATCTGCCGCTGTGCCGACGCTCAAGGTGCCGATCTCCATTCTCAGGAGCTCCGCCGGTTGGTGGGTGAGGCGGGCGATAAGCTCCGGCAAGCTCATCACGCCTTCTTCCACCAGACGCAAACTGAGGGGCAATAAGGTTTCCAATGCGGAGATGCCCGGTTCCGTGGCGGCAAACGGGGCAAGTTTGGCGTCCGCTTCGTGGGGTTGGTGGTCGGAACAGATGGAGCGCAACGTCCCTTTGGCAAGACCGGCCCGCAGCGCCTCGCGGTCCCGCTGGGTACGCAGCGGCGGCAGCACATGGCATTGGCTGTTGAAGTCGCCGATGTCGATCTCGGTGAGATGCAGGTGATGGGCGCTCACGTCCGCGCTGACCGGTAAGCCGTCGTATTGGGCGCGCGCCACCATCCGCACCGCTTGCGCCGTGGATAGCCGGCAAAAATGGGCGCGTACGCCGGTTTGTTGCACCAAGGCCATATCGCGGGCCACGGCGACGGTCTCCGCCGCCTCCGGGATGCCGGGCAGTCCCAGGCGGGTGCCCACTTGGCCCTCATGGACGCAGCCGTGATTGCTGAGCCAGGGGTCTTCGGCATGGAGGAAGACGGTCAAATCGTGGGTGGCGGCGTACTCCATGGCGCGGCGCATCACCAGGGTATTGGCAACGGAGCGGCGGGCATTGCTCATGCCGATGCAGCCGGCCGCCTTCAAGGCCCCCATTTCGCTGATCTGAGTGCCCTCGAGCCCCTGGGTCAAGGCGCCCAGGGTCAAGACCCGCGCCTTGGCGGTGTCTTGGGCGCGCTGCTGAATAAGTTTCGCCACCGCCGGGGTGTCGATTACCGGGTCTGTGTCGGGCGGACAGACCAAGGTGGTGATGCCGGCGGCGGCGGCGGCGGCGGTTTCGCTTGCGATGGTGGCCTTGTGTTCCTGTCCCGGTTCGCGCAGATGGGCGCACAGATCGATCAGGCCCGGACACACCACCAGGCCGGCGGCGTCGATGGTCCGATCGGCGCGGAAGTCGGCGGGAGGTTTGCCCAGCGCCGCGATGCGGCCGTCGGCGATCCACAGGTCTTGTATCGCATCCACCTTGTTAGCGGGGTCTATCACCCGGCCATTGCGGACATGCAGGCGCATTACGCGGCCCTCCCTTCACCCAGGGGCATGCTGCCCATGGCCATGGCCATCACCGCCATGCGCACCGCGATGCCGTGGGTGACCTGTTGCAGGATCACCGAGCGCGGACCGTCGGCCACGCTGGAGGATATCTCTACGCCGCGATTGATGGGGCCGGGATGCATGATGATGGCGTCGGGCTTGGCGAGCGCCAGCTTTTCTTCGGTGAGTCCGTAGAGCTGAAAGTATTCATGCTCGCTGGGCAGCAGCGCCCCCTGCATGCGTTCATGCTGCAGGCGCAAAGCGATCACCACGTCGGCATCGCGCAGCCCTCGGCGCAGATCGTGGTAGACATGTACCCCAAGGGTTTCCACGTCTTTGGGGATGAGGGTCTTGGGCGCGATCACGCGCACCTCGTTGACGCCCAGGGTGGTGAGGGCGTGGATCTGCGAACGGGCCACCCGCGAATGGAGGATATCGCCGACGATGGCCACCGTCAGCGGCGCGAATTCGCCCTTGACGCGGCGGATGGTGAACATATCCAGCATGGCCTGGGTGGGGTGGGCGTGGCGACCGTCGCCGGCGTTGATCACGTGTACGTGCGGCAAGACATGTTCGGCGATGAAGTGGGCGGCGCCGCTGTCGGCATGGCGCACCACGAACATATCGTAGTACATGGCCTCCAGATTCTGCAAGGTATCCAACAGCGTTTCGCCCTTGACGGCGGACGAGGAGTTGATATTGATGTTGAGCACGTCCGCGGAGAGGCGTTTGGCCGCCAGCTCGAAGGTGACGCGGGTGCGGGTGCTGGCCTCGAAAAACAGATTGACGATGGTCTTGCCGCGCAGCAGCGGCACCTTTTTTACGGTTTGTTCCGTGACGCCGGCAAAGGATTCGGCGAGATCGAGAATCTCCATCAGCAGGGAGCGTTTGAGGCCCTCGATGCTGAGGAAATGGCGCAGGCGCCCTTGTCCGTCGAGTTGAATGTTGCGCGGCATAATGGTGATGTCTTTATTCCTTGCCTGCTATTTCGCCGATCGCCCGCGTCCGTGGGCGAATTCTCCTCTGAGTCTTGACGATGCTCAAGGTGTTTGTTTTATGCTCAACTGCAAGGGCACCGGCCCCGACAGCTTTACATGTTCGTGTGCCGATAATTTCATGGCGGCGCCCACCGCGTCCGCCTGAATCGGCAGTTCCCGGCCTCCCCGGTCCACCAGCACCGCCAGGATCACGGAATCGGGACGGCCGTAATCGAAAATCTCGTTGAGGGCGGCGCGGATGGTGCGGCCCGTATAGAGCACATCATCCACCAGGATGATGTGCCTTCCATCCACCTTGAACGGCAGGTGGGAAGGACGCACCGCAGGATTGAGGCCGATGCGGGTAAAATCGTCGCGGTAAAACGAGATGTCCAACTTTCCCGGCGGCTCGCGCAACGTGAGCAGCGCGTGCAGCCGCTCGGCTACCCATACGCCGCCGCTGTGGATGCCGATCATCAGCGGGTCGGCAATGGCGCGCGCGGCGAGCCGCTCGCGAAGCTCTCCGGCCATCTTGTTCAGCATGTGCTCGACGTCGTATTTCATGTGTATGCTTACCGGTAAGGGCGATCGCTCTGTTGGGATAGCCAGGTTTCCAAAATGATTTGCGCGGCGATTCGGTCCACGGCCTCTTTCGCGGCCTGGGTGTGAGGCGCGGCGCGTCCGCCCATGGATACCGCGATCTGCTGCGCCTCGTGCGAAGAGAGGCGTTCGTCCACAAGATGCACGGGCAAGGCGTAACGGTTTCGTAATTGCCCGGCAAAATTTTGTACCGCCGCCGCCAGGATGTGTTCGCTGCCATCCTCGTTGACCGGCAAACCTACCACCAGTTGGGTCGGCCGCCAAGTATCGATGAGGCGGCCGATGGCCTCCCAATCCGGTTGGTCGTTGTGCGTCCGCAGCGTAGCGAGCGGCCGGGCGCTGGCGGTGAGGGTTTGTCCTACCGCCACACCGATACGCTTTTTGCCGAAGTCGAAGCCGAGCAGGGTGCCGTGTGCTTGATCTCTGTGCGGGTTCATGCGTGGCCGATCTGGTCGGATATCTGATTCAGGTCGATGCCCATCAAGGCCGCGGCCGCCTCCCAGCGTTGCTGCCAGGGGGTATCGAAGATGATGCGGTTGTCGGGCGGCCCGCACAGCCACGCGTTGTCCGCCAATTCCTGTTCCAGCTGGCCCGCGTCCCAACCGGCGTAGCCCAAGGCCACCAGGGTTTGTTTCGGGCCGTTGCCCGCCGCGATGTTTTCCAGGATGTCCTTGGAGGTAGTGAGTCCCAATTCGTCGCTGATGCGCAGCATGCTGTCCCACCGGCCGGCGGGGTTGTGCATGACGAAGCCGCGGTCGCTTTGTACCGGACCCCCCATGTAAACGGGCCGCGAGGCGACGGCGGCTTCCGCGGTCTCGATGTTCATGTGCATCAAGACCTCTCCCAGGGTGATCTCCAAGGGCCGGTTGATGACGATCCCCATCGCGCCCCGGGGGCCGTGTTCGCAGATATAGGTGACCGTGCCGTGAAAATGGGGATCGGCGAGCGAGGGCATGGCGATCAAAAACCGATTGGTGAGAGAAAAGCTTTCGGCCATGATCATAGTATTCCCCGAATCCGCCGCGGCTGACAAGCGGAGCTTGCGGAAAGCAGCCTTTGTCTAAGTTCCCTCACCCCGGCCCTCTCCCGCAATGCGGGAGAGGGGGCGTGACTTATTTAACCATCACAGTACACCCTTGTCCCCTCACCCCTAGCCCTCTCCCAAGGGGAGGGGGGAGCAGGTAAGAAGATTTGAATAGACCGGTTACATCCCGGAGGCGAAAGTGTTGTCGTTCAGGAACTCCCAAGTGCGGGTGATGTGCAATATGTCGGTGTCTTTGCGCATTTCCGCGGAGAAGGGCGCGAAGGGGGCGGCCAGCTGTACGATGCGGATGGCGGCGTCGTCCAGAGTTTTATAGCCCGATGAATGGCGCAGCTCGATGGCGTGGACGGTGCCGTCGGCATTGAGGGCTACGTCCAGGATCAGGCTGCCCGCCAGATTTTGGCGCTTTGCCTCTTCGGGGTAGTTGAGATTGCCGATACGCTCGATCTTGCTCCGCCACGCATCGAGATAGGCGGCGTCACGGTAAGACTGGGTGCTTGCCGAGATGTAGCGTTGGCGGGGGCGCCGGCTATAGGCCTGCATGGAATCGCTGAGGTCGGCGCTCAATCTGGCGATCTCCTTGCTGCGCCTCATGAGCTCGGCGGCGCTGGGTATTTCGCTTTGCGGCTGGGGTTGTTCCCGTGCCGTGCTCACGGATTGTTCGGAAGGCCGCTCGGTTGTCAGTACCTCCACTTTCTGGGTGATTTGCGGGGGCGCGGTCTGCTGCGGAGGGCTGGACAAGTCGCTTTGACCCGCCGTAGGCGCGGCGAGCGGGGCGGATCGGGCGTTGGTGGGGCGAACCTGTTTCTGCACATTGCCGCTGCCTTCGTGGCTTGCTTGGGCGAGATAATCGGCCTCGGATGTCTTTTGCGGGGTACTGGTTTCAGTGAGGATGATTTCCAGCGTGGGGCTGGGCGGGTTTTTGGGCGGCGCGTCATTGCTGAAGACAATGCCTAAGATGACGATGGCGTGCACCACCACCGAGAAAAACAGGGTCAGCCCCAAACGGTCGATGGCGGTGATTGAGCCGTGCGCAGCCGTGGTCATGGAAGCCTTGCCTCGGGAGAGCGCAGCCCATGCAAGGCCAGTTGCGCGATCAGGCCGCTGACGATGCCGAAGAGCAGGGCGGCGGTCATCAAAACAGGCAATAGATGAAACAGCCCGGCATGCGGGATGAACACCCAGTAGGCGGTGAAAAATTGCGCGGCCATGTGCGCCAGCGCCGCGAGCAGGCTGTATCCCACCGGGCCGAAGCCGCGGCCCGGCAGCCAGGTGGCGATGCGCAGCGCGGCGATGCTGGCCAGCGCCCCGGACAGGCTCAGCAGGAAAGTGGGCGACAGAAACGTCCCCATCAGCAAACTGCCGATCAATACCCGCAGCAAGGCCACCCAGGCGGCGGTGGTCCAGCCGTATTCAAGCAAGGCCACGATGGTAACGACATTGGCCAGGCCCGGCTTGATGCCCGGCAGTGGGCTGGGCAGGGCGGCTTCGGCGATATGGATGGTGATCGCCAGGGCTGTGAGCCAGGCGATGCGATGATCCTCGCGGGTGGTTGGGACGGTCAAGCTCATGGCGTCGTTATGGGCGCATAGTCCTAAAAGTTGATGCTGTCGAAACGCCGGTCCCGGCCGGTCACGGTCACCATGATGCCGTTGGGCAGACAGGCGGCCAGATCCCCGGCATGGGCCAGCCAGCCGCTGTGTACGCATTGCTGGCCGCGGCACGGCGAGGAGATAAAGCGTACCCGCCCGTCGCGGATTTCGATGACGCTCTCCCCCAACGGCCCATGTACGGTGAAGCGGCGGTTGCCGCTCAAGGGTATGGTGATGTCTTGCTGGCCGTTGGCGGCGATGCGCACCGCTTCGGCCTGGCTCGAGTCGCCCCAGTAACGCACATAGAGTCCCGGTAGCAGGGCGATTGCCAGCAGTACGGCGATCCAATCGGCGCGGGTCATCATGGTTGGCCGATTATAACAGTTGGCGGCGGATCCACCTCGAAATGCAGGCGTTTCGCCAGGGCGGGTGTCAGGTAGATCTTGCGGTCGGCGGCCACCAGCATGGCCTGCTGCAGATGCATGCCGCGCACCACATCGAGCCAGCCGTGCGGACCGGCCACCATCAGCGCGGTGGAGGCGCCGCCGCCCACGCCGCTGCCGGGATAGATGACCGTGGCCGACATGGCCCCGCTGGGCGGATAGCCGCTGCGGGGGTCGATGATGTGGTGATAGCGCTTGCCCTGATATTCAAAGAAGCGTTCGTAGTCGCCGGAGGTGAACACGCTCTCGTCGCCCTGGATTTCGACGGAGGCGAGGATGCCGGCGCCGCGCGGGTCGCGGATGCCGATGCGCCACGGACGATCGCCGCGGCGGCCGATGGCGCGCAGATCGCCGCCGGCGTTGACGATGGCGTTGCTTACGCCATGCCTGCGCAGTTCCTCGATGGCGCGGTCCACGCCGTAGCTTTTCACATAGGCGCCGAAGTCCATTTCCAGAGCGGGATTGGCGCTGCTCAATTTATTGCCGTCGAAATGCAGATCATCCAGGGTGGGATGGCGCGCCGCCAGTTGTCGAATCACCTCCGGCGCCGGGGGCGGGACGTTGCTGGGCCGGTCGTCGCTGTGGAAGCCCCACAGGGCGATCAAGCGGCCGATGGCGGGATTGAATAGGTAAGCGCTCTGCCGCGACAATTCCTGCGCCCCGCGGATCACCTCCACCTGATCCGGTTCCAGCGTCACCGTCTCGCCGCGCGTCAGCCGTGTGTTGATGTCGGTGAGCGGGCCGGGTTCCCAGGCATGCCAGCGGTGGTGCAATGCGTTGAGGGTATGGATCGCCGCCGCCGTGGCTTGTTGCGCCTGGTCTTCGTTCGCGCCCCACAGGGTGAGATCCACCAGCGTGCCGAACACCAGGATTTGCTCTTGGTGCAAGGGTTCCGCAGGGCGGCTGCACGCCGTGATAACAAGGCTGAGGGCGACAGCGCAACAGGTGGTCTTCTTAGAAGCGGATGAAAACACCGTTTGGTGTCGGTCTTAGCCGCGGGAAGATGTAGCCAGGTCGCGGCGCTGCTGCGCCAGGCAATCCATGAATTTGCCCGCGATATCCAGGCCGTACAAGGCATCCAGTTCACGGATGCAGGTGGGGCTGGTGACGTTGATCTCGGTGAGGTAGTCGCCGATCACGTCCAGTCCCACGAACAGCAATCCTTTTTCCCGCAGGGCGGGGCCCACCTGGGCGCAGATCCAGCGGTCGCGTTCATTTAACGGCACGCCGACGCCGCTGCCGCCGGCGGCGAGATTGCCGCGCGTCTCGCCGGGTGCGGGGACGCGCGCCAGGGCGTAGGGGATCGGTTCGCCGTCTATCATCAGGATGCGTTTGTCGCCGTCGCGGATCTCCGGCAGGTAACGCTGCGCCATGATGTAACGCGAGCCGACCTGGGTGAGAGTCTCGATGACGACATTGATGTTGTGATCGCCGCCGTGCAGGCGAAATATGGCGTGGCCGCCCATGCCGTGCAGGGGTTTGAGGATGATATCGCCGTGTTTATTGAGAAAGTCGCGGATCTCCGCGGCGCTGCGCGTGACCAGGGTCGGCGGCGTACAGTGCGGAAACCATGCGGTGTAGAGCTTTTCATTGGCATCGCGCAGGCTCTGAGGTTTGTTGACCACCAAGGCCCCGGCGGCTTCGGCAAGCTCCAATATCTGGGTGGCATAGATGTATTCCATATCCACCGGCGGGTCCTTGCGCATCAGGATGACATCCAACTCCGCCAAGGGACGCTCCTGCCGGGCACCGAAGCGATACCAGTCATCCAGGCCGTCATGCACCGTGAGTTCGCGCGTCCAGCCATAGGCGCTGCCGTCGCGCAGCAGCAGGTCGCCAAGTTCCATGTAGAAAATCGTCCAGCCGCGGCTTTGTGCGGCAAGCAGCATGGCGAGGGTGCTGTCTTTTTTAGGATTGATGGCGCCGATGGGGTCCATCACCACGCCTAGCTTCAGTGGCGAGTGGCGAGCGGCGAGTGGCGAGGAAGAGATTGCAGGACTGCTCACGATTTTTCTCGCTACTCGCTACTTGCTACTGTTTCCCGCGCCGCCGCCACCAGGGCGAGGCGGGCGATGACGCCGTAGGCGTAGAAGCGGTTGGGGTACGCGTCCGGCGCGCGGCTATGGTCCGGGGCATTGCAGCATTCGGCGAAGGCCAGCGGCTCGAATGCCATGCCCGGCGCATTGAGGTTTTCGTCGGGGCCGCGTGCGGTATGGATGCGATAGAAACCGCCCACCACGAAGCGATCGATCATGTACACCACCGGCTCGGCCACGGCCTGGTGATCGCCCCAGGTCTCGAAGGTATAGACCCCTTCCTGAAGGATGACCTTGGTGATTTCCTGGCCGCCCTTGCTGGCCGTCATGCGGGTGCGCTGCTTGCGGTTGAGCTCGCGAATCTCCTGTGCGGAATGCACCATCATTACCCCCATGCCGTAGGTGCCGGCGTCGGCCTTGACCACCACGAAGGGGCGCTTGTCGATGCCGTATTCATCGTATTTGCGCTGGATGTTGGTGATGAGCGTAGCGATGTTCTTCGCCAGGCACTCTTCCCCTTCCCGTTTGGTGAAGTTGATCTCGCCGCAGTGCAGAAACAACGGATCGATGAGCCACGGGTCGATGTCGATCAGCTCGGCGAATTCCTTCGCCACGGCGCGGTAGTGGGTGAAGTGATTCGATTTGAGGCGGTTGGTCCAACCCAAGGCTAGGGACGGGATAACGGGTTGATCCAGTCTTTCCAGTATTTCGGGCCGGCCAGCGGAGAGATCGTTGTTGAGCAGCACGGTGCAGGGCGTGAAGCCTTCCACGCCGAGCTTGGCGCCTTTGCGGACCAAAGGCTCCAGTTGGATAGTACGGCCGGAGGGCAGCGCAATTTTCGTTGTTTGCTTTATATCCTCCAGCAAGGAGCCGAGGCGCACATCGAAGCCCGCCTTGAGCAGGATGTCGCGCAGCGTGGCCACGCTCTCCAGATAGAACAGGTTGCGGGTGTGGCTCTCGGGGATCAGCAGCACCCGCGCCGCCGTGGGGCATACGCGCTCCAATGCGGATTGTACCGCGTGGATACACAAGGGCATGAAGGCGGGGTTGAGATTGTTGAAGCCCGCGGGAAATAAATTGGTGTCCACCGGCGCCAGCTTGAAGCCGGCATTGCGCAGGTCCACCGAGCAATAAAACGGCGCCGGCGTCTCCAGCCACTGGCCGCGGAACCAGGTCTCGATGGCGGCCTGGCGTTCCAGCAGATGCCGCTCGATGGTGAGCAGCGGGCCGGTGAGGGCGGTGGTCAAATGCGGTACTGCTGGGTAGGCGCTCATATGACCTCAACGACATATAACTATAAGATAAAGTGTAACAGTATATCGTAGGTCCGGGCGTGCGCGCCCCCTGATATCCCGGTGTGAATGTCGTCCGGTAATCGCATTCGCGCTTCACCGCTGCGGCTTATTTCGTGAGATCTCCCCATAGCGCCTGCAGGGCGGCGAGCGCCGCCACGGCGGCGGTCTCGGTGCGCAGGATGCGGGGTCCCAGCCGCAAACCCACATAGCCGGATTCCTTGGCCAGTTCGAGCTCCTGATCCGAGAGGCCGCCTTCGGGGCCGGCCAATAAGGTGACGGGCCCGGCGGGCGCGGGGAGTTGCGCGAGGGTTTGCCCGGCATCGGGATCGAGCACCAGGCGCAAGCCCTCGCCGGGCGAGGCCAGCCAGTGGGTGAGAGTGAGCGGTGCGGCGACCTGTGGCACGCGGTTGCGGCCGCATTGTTCGCAGGCGCTGATGACGACACCCTGCCAATGCCTGAGACGTTTCTCCAAGCGTTCGCCATCGAGTTGCACGCCGCAGTGTTCGGTGAAAAGAGGGATGACGCGGTTCACGCCCAACTCTACGGCCTTTTGCAGGGTGTAATCCATGCGCTCGCCGCGCGAGATGCCCTGCGCCAGCCGGATCGTCAGCGGCGATTCGCATTCGCGGCCCTGGTATTCGCCGACGCGCACCGCGACGCCGGTTTTGGTCAGGGAGTCAATGCGCGCGCGATATTCCCCGCCATCGCCGTTGAACAGAATCAGCGCGGCGCCCGCGGGCAGGCGCAACACGCGCGCGACGTGATTGGCGGCGTTGCCGTCCAATACAGCCACGGCGCCGCTGTCGAGCGGGGCGGGATGATAGATGCGGGGAACTCTCATGTCGGCCTAGCTTAAAGTCGAAAGTGCAAGGCGACAAGGTGTAGATGCGGGGCGGGGTGCCCGCGTGTCAGCCCTCAATGAAGAATCGCTCAATGCATGGTACGTTTGGCTGGCGATTCCACGCGTGGTTAGGAATTCTTAGTCACCGACGAAGCAGGCTTGTGGGCAAATATAGATTGTGTTCATATCACTATAGTGAAATATCGCTGAGAACACGCTCATGGATGAATCAGAACAAGCTATAAAGCCGCCAAACTCGGCAGTGCCGCAGGAGAAGGATGCGGAAAGCGTTTCTGGCATGCCTTGGTGGCGCAATTGGAAAGTCATGCTTCCAGTTTGGCTGCTTATTTGCGCCATGGTTTGGCTAGGGCTGCATTACAATGTTGACCGCGGCGTGATTGCCGGCAGCGTGATCGCCATTGGTTTGATCTCGAATGCATTCGCATGGTTGCTGAGTATCATTGCCATCGTGCCGCTGATTGGTCCGCTGATCGTAAAGGTCTTGTCGATAGGCTTTGTCTGGCTAGTCAACGCGATAGGTTATCTGGTGTCGTTCATCGCCATTCGGCGCGGTTATTCCAAGGATGTACTGACTTATCGCGGCCTGACCATCGCCGTAATTATTGGCATCGTTATCGGATATGTGTTGGGCAAGCTGCTTTAGTTGTGCGGGTCGCTAATTGGGAGCCGGCAATTCGATCTTGGATATATTCGAGTCCTTCATTCTGTCCGGTTGAGGAGTGATGAACTGAAGAAGCAGAGGACTGTC
>Ga0153916_10000606_pt1 | contig 24522 bp, 18 predicted proteins | sample Opewatmetagenome_FD_109642 | JGI IMG/M metagenome (GOLD analysis project Ga0153916, IMG submission 109642) | Freshwater wetland microbial communities from Ohio, USA - Open water 3 Core 3 Depth 4 metaG | ecosystem: Environmental > Aquatic > Freshwater > Wetlands | place: USA: Ohio, Lake Erie...
CGGGAAGTACGTATGGTGTTTTGTGGGTTTGTGCTACGGGCGATGGGACTTATGGTGCTGTAGGCGATCCTACGATTCTCAAACTGCATCCTGATAAACAATGGGGTGGCGGGGATGTTACATGGTCGGGCGCACACGAATTCGATGCTTCAGTGGATTTTACAGGCCCGGTAGCTATCAATAAGGATTTGACCGTTGACGGTACGGCGGTCTTTACGGGAATCTTTTTGGACGGAACGACGACGTTTAATGCCGTGGCCGGCGAGAGTGGGCCTACCGTGAAGATGTTCGGCGATTGGTCGTCAAGGAGTAATAATACCAGCTACTTAGCCAGAACGGATGGCTATGTCCACGCTTTCAATACGGACGGCGCTCAAATTACAGGATATACGGACACGAATAACCCGCCTACGACGGTTCGGGTTTACGATACTGGGGGGGCTGGTATAGGCAATTCAGGGATTACACTGCTCGTTAAGGGCGGTAATTATTGGAAAACGATTGGTGCTGATACGGTGTTCTGGATTCCACTTGGTGACAACACCTGATAGGATAAGGACTTATGGCAATAATTAGAGTACCGGATTTGGGGTTATCGGCCTTGCTGCCCGAAACCGCTCAGGACTTGCGAACAGCGGCGAAAGGCTCAGAGAACGTCGTCTATGATTATGGTGTGGCTCAGACGCCGGAAGGCTTTGCGAAGCTGGCATTAACAACTTCGGGCCTGAATTCCGGGGATGTGGTATTGAGTGCCTTCCAGTGGGCCGAGTTGGATAGAACGACACATCTTATGGCTCATACAACAGAGAAAATCTACGAGCATGACAGGGTAAACACAACGTGGGCCGACAGGACACAATCGGGCCTGACGATGGCTTCAGACATTTATCATCCCGTTAGTTATGCTGAGGTTGGACACGACGATACGACTATTTACTATGACGACGATACCGCAAGAGACCATGCCTATCATCATTTGATTACCTGTGATGGTGGCATGACGAATATCCAGAGGTGGGCGGGAAAGTACGAGACTGACTTTGCTGACCTGGTTGGCGGGGGCGGCTATCACGATGGCACGACGCACCGCGCACTCCAGGTCAGTTTGTCTCAGCATAACAGACTTATTTTAGTCAGTCCTTATACCTATAGTTCAAGTTCATTGCAATGGGTAGCGCATCCCCAGCAGGTTCGCTGGCCGACGATAGGCAAGATTCAGACGTGGACGGGTACGGGTTCAGGTTACGCTGAATTGATGGATACAGGAGGTATTAACGTCTGGAGTGCCTCTCTGGCCTCTCAGCATATCATCTATCAGAGTAATGGTATTTGGACGCTGATGTACGTCGGCGGTGAGACGGTTTTCGATCCTGAACCTTATATCCGGGACTTGGGGCTTCTCAGTTATCATTTACTTATCAGTCATAATAACGTCCACTATTTCATGGGCACGGATATGAACATCTATGCCTATTATGGCGGGACGGTGATTAAGGCTATAGGCAACGAGATTCAGAAATATCTCATTGATGATTTGGATCAGGACTACCAGTATTTGTGTTGGATGATGATGGGTCAGAAGGCCAAGTTTCTCTGGGTATTGATTGTCGAGAAGGGCAAGACCTATCCTACGAAAGTCTATCGCAGGAATATGATTACCGAGAAGTGGCACGTCCGGGACTTCTCATCGAAGTTTACCAGTGGCGGCGTGACGACGATATGCTTGGCGGCGGCGACGGCCTATACCATCGGAGAGTCTTATCAGAAAGCTCTCGATAGTCTGTCGTTGTACGACCAGTCCGATGCCGGGGATGCTACGGTACGATACGGCGATAAGCTCGTTGATACGTCCCGCGTACTGAGTAAGGACTATTCCGGGGGCAGTTGGAAAGCCGGTGGCTTTGACTATTCAAAAGCCGGTGGAGGTTATAGCTCAGATTTCACGATAAATGACCTCTTGAAAGTTGTGGATGGCTCTGAGGCTACGAATGTACGTTGGGGTACGCATTTCTATACGGTGTATGACGTATCGACGGAAGGGTTTAGTATCTATGGAACGCAGGACGTTATTGCACAGGGCGACCACGGGATAGCGGATAGTTCGACGACGATACCTGCTGATATGTCCGTCGTCGGGAATAAGACGTTAGAGTTCTATTCGACGTGCTCTTTTGACGCGCCCGGTCAGACGTACAATCAGGGTTTGGAGCAAATCAGGACTCAGGAGAAGGTAATCTTAGGCGACTCGACGGGCTATCTTTACGTGTATGACGAAACATACGGAACGGACGATGGTGCTTTGATTGCGGCGAGGCATCTCACGCCGGTTTTCGATTGGCAAAGTCCAGGGATTTATAAACTCTGGCCCGGATTTTCCGTGGTGGCCAGAGGAACGGCACTTACCGCTAAATATCGAATAGATAACTTTGACACAAGTGACACAGGTTGGACGGAGTTCTCTCAGGCACTACACAGCACAGAATATCGACATTTTGATTACTGGATTCAACAGAGTTCAAAGCAGTTGCAGATTATGATAACTGATTTTTCGGGAAGTACATTTACCTTACGTGAGTTAGTAGTTATGGACCCTCTTATAGAAGGAAACAGATAGCCGCCGGAGTTTCGAGAAGGAGAAACTGATGAGCGGTAATGCCAAGCGAAATTAAGATACAACTTTTGTCGCGCGAGGTCACGCCTTGCCCGCCTTATATACCAAATGAGCGGGTTCCCTACGACGAGCTTCGCGTTTGGCTGGAGATGCACCTTCGGGACCACTACGCGGATTTGCGAGCTTTATGGGGGGCGATTAAGTGGGGTGAGTTCACGCCGGGTTCGGTGATTTTCGCTGGCATCGACGGTAGATTAACGGAAGACAACGCCAATTTCTTCTATGATGATACGAACAATCGTCTGGGTTTAGGAACTGCCGCACCAGCTACTTTCCTGCATGTCTTGGGGATAACAACACAACTTCGTCTCAGCTTCGATGCCACGAAGTACGTCAATTTCTTAGTAGATACAAACCACGATTTGACAGTCAAGCCCACTTCGACGGGCCAAATCATTTTACAGCCTACCACGGATTCTACGGACTTCTTTCAGGTTTTCGATGCCGATGGTGGTACACCTGTTTTGGATGTGGACTCGACGAATGAGCGGGTGGGTATTGGCCTTGCTTTGCCACGGGATACCTTAGAAGTCTATCAGCGGTTTATAACTGACCCGATACTATTCAATACGCTTGTCGGTGCAAATGCCGGCAATGCGATTACCACGGGAAATAAGAATACCATTCTTGGGTATCAGGCGGGGTACAGTGCTACCGATCTATCCAATAATGTAGTGATCGGCTACCAAGCTAACTACACCGAAGCATCTGAAGGAGCCGGTGGAGATGTCATCATTGGCTACCAGGCTGGGTATGGTTTGGTTGCTGGATCATCGCCCGGTCAAAACGTCATTATAGGTTATCAAGCCGCATATACAGATCGTGAAATTGATTCCGTTGTCATTGGCTATCAGGCTGGCTACTACATGAGTAGTGCTGGCCCTTACGGAGGTCAGTATTGCGTTTACATTGGTAGAGTTGCTGGATACGGAGGAGTTGCCGGAAACGCAGGTTATCAAAATACTGCCGTTGGTGATACAGCAATGACAAGCAACACGACAGGATTTCGTAATGTTGCGATTGGAGATTCGGCACTTGCTTTCAATGCAACTGGTCAGCGTAACATTGCCATTGGAAGTACTGCTCAGTTTGGTGGCTCAACTTACAACCAACTTTATTGTGTTGCCATTGGAGATTCAGCGGCATATTCATCAAGAACTGTTTCCGATAATGTTACCATTGGATATGCATCTTTATACTTTAATCAAACTGGCACAGGTAACACGATTGTAGGAAGCAACGCTGTTAGAGGGACATCGAGTACAAGTCACTCAGGCAATGTCGTGGTTGGCGCTTATGCTGGATACAATTTTGAAACGGCTGATAACAATACAATTTGTGGATACTATGCAGCTAATCAACTGACTGATGCTATTCTTAATGCTTTGTATGGATATTACTCAGGATATTATTTGACTACTGGTGGTAGTAATGTTTTCTTGGGTCCGTATAGTGGCTACCGTCAAACTACAGACTCTAATCTTCTGTTCATCGACAATCAGGATAGGGGCGTTCAGAATCACGAGCCTTACGAAGCCCTGATGTATGGTGTCTTTGCTGCGGCATCGGGCGATCAAGACCTGACGTTTAATGCTGATGTCTTGGTTCGTAATGAAGGCACGATAGGGGCTGAATCGCTCAATGAAACTGATTTCACTACTCACGCCGACTGGGATACGACAGGCGACTTCGACGACACGGGCGGCAATGCCACCTATATCCACAACACGGGCGCGGGAACACTTCTCCAAACTGCTGCGAACATGGTTATTCCAGGCGTGCCTTACGGCTTCTACAAGTTTACCTACGCTGTAAGCAACCCAGGGGCCACAGGAACGACGGTTACGATCACGACAGATTTTGCAGCGGCAACAGTGACTTTGCCAAAGACTCTGGCAACCCACACGGTCTATTTCCAGGCCAATTCAAATCCAGGCAACTTCGTTATCTCAGTGACTTCGACAGGTGCGGATACATTTGTAATAGACAACTTCTCTCTCAAACAGATTCAAGGGGGTAGCATGACAGTCAATAAGATCATGCGTTGCAAGAGACTTTTAGCTGGAGGCATAGCGGCATGAGTGTTTCGGTGATTATACCAGCAAGGAACGAGAAGTATCTGGCCCAGACGATTCAAAGCACCATTGCTGCGGCCAAAGGCGACTATGAGATTATCGCGGTCTGTGATGGTTACTGGCCCGACCCGGCGATTCAGGACCATCCGAAAGTCAACGTCCTTCACTTTACGGAAGCTATAGGCCAGAGAGCGGCGACGAATGCGGCGGCTAAAGTCGCAACGAAGAAGTACATAATGAAGATAGACGGCCACACGATTATGGACGAGGGCTTCGACCTGAAATTGGAGAAGGACATCGAAGGCCATCCCGACTGGACGATTTGTCCTTTGATGTATGGTCTTGACGTGGGGAATTGGAAACCCAGACTGGAAAAGCGGCCGACGGAGTTCATGTATATCGGTAACTGGGATGGAAGGAAAATCAGGATTCAATACTGGCATGACTACCGAAAACGCCCCGAATCCAAAGGCCAGATCGTTGACCTGATGGTGGGTATGGGTAACTGCTTTTTTCTGGAGTGGGAACGCTTCCTTGATTTAGGTGGACTCGACGAGAATCATGGCTCTTGGGGTCAGGTAGGAATTGAGGTTGCGTGTAAATCATGGCTCTCTGGTGGCCGGCACGTTCTATCACGCAATACATGGTTCTCTCATTGGTTCAGGAAGGATGTTGGTTTTCCATATCCTTTATCGGGTAAACAGGTGGAAGAGGCACGAGCTTATTCGATTGACTTGTGGACAAACAATAAGTGGCCCAAGCAAAAAAGGACATTTCAATGGCTAATCAATAAGTTTGCTCCTATTCCTTCATGGGATGGAGAATCAGTAAAACAAGATGGTGAATTCGATGAACGATGGGCCGAGAAATTTCATGCCCATCTTATTCAGGAACCTGACCATCATCCAAAGTGGGAAGGTATCATTGTCCGTAAATGGCCCGAAGATTTGGCTAACTATGCGGAAGTTATTTTCGAGACAAAACCCGATGTCATTGTCGAAACAGGGACGTGGAAAGGAGGCGGGACATTATACTTTGCCCGGCTTCTGGATGTGATTGGCAAGGGAGAAGTTATTAGCGTCGATGTTCTTAAAGGTCCGTTCCCTCAGCATCCACGTATTACCTATATCAATGGGAGTTCCAAAGACGATGCAGTGGTGACTCAGATTAAACAGAAGACGGCGGGAAAGACCTGCATGGTCGTTCTGGACGCGGTACATAACCGATATTACGTCAAGTGGGAACTGGTGAAATATGAACCTATTGTCACTCCGGGACAATATCTTGTTGTGGAGGATGCTTTTACTCCCATGCAACGCCTCAGACTTCATCATCAACCTCTTGAGGCTGTTGAGTGGTTTATGAAAACCAAACAGGGAAAATCTCTGGAAAGGACCGATAGAGAAAAACGATTCTTGATTTCAGGACATGTATGGCTGAGGAAGAAAGTATGAAATGGCATCACAAACTTAAAATCAGAAGACAAGGCATACGTTTCTGGGGTCTTGATACGACGATGGATGAAATGATTGGCCTGCGAGATAAAGGTCTGTTGCATCAAAATAGACGTAAGGCCAAGCGAATGAAATACTTTTTACAGGTTTATCCATCTTTCATAGAAAAGGTGTCGAAGAAAGAAAACTGGACTGATGAGGAATTAAGGAACGAACCTTATTTTGAGTATATTGCAAAAGGACATAAGCATGGTGGAAGTGCTTGTTCACCGAAACTTACTCGTAAAGTCTTGGGCATAATGAGATTTGCAATAAGACTCTATAAGGACATTAAGGAATATGGCGTCAAAGCACCTCTTGACATTTACCGGGATGCACCGAATTCACAGAGAATCAATTTAGGAAGAGGAAATCAACGTCTTGAAATAATGAGACAGTTAGGATACAAAGATGTCATATCCCGACTTATCTGTTCCCCCGAAATATACAGGACTCATTTGAGTGACTCTATTCCTTTTGGTCCGATTGGGAAACAGGGGATACACAATGCGGCCATCCGACAGTTCATAAAATTAGGAAAGGAGGCCACTGATAAATACTGGGTACACAATTATACGCCCCTATATGACTTTCATCTTTCGCCTTTTTACAACAAGAAGATAAAGATACTTGAATTTGGTGTTTTACAGGGCGCGTCACTTCTTTTGTGGAAAGAGGCGTTTCCCAACGCCCAGATATTTGGCGTGGATAGAGACAGGCGTATTTGGCGACAATGGTTGAACGGACAAGATAGAATAAAGGTTCTTGTGGGCCGACAAGAGAACACCGATTTTCTGAAAACACAAGTTATTCCCGAAGGTCCATTTGATATTGTGATAGATGATTGTGGACATCATCCAGATGCCCAACTTGTAACCTTTAACGAAATCTGGCCTTATTTGAACAGTAATGGTTTTTATATTATAGAAGATTTGCATTTCAATGTGGATGGCAGATTTGCACCCACAGGCCCAATCATGGTCGATAAGTTGCGAGAAATGGTTAGTCTTGCAATAGGGAAAAACGAAATCAGGGGAATGAGTTTATACTACAACATAGCTTTTATTCAGAAGGTGTGATGAAGAAAATAACAGAAAAAATTGATTTCGCATCTAAGATACCTAAAGCATATCAGAACGTGATAGTTCCACCCCCACCTGCCGTCAAAATTGAATTGACTTCTCGGTGTGATTTGAAATGTTTCTTCTGTGCTACGTCGCAGAAATTACGTAAGACGGGTGACATGGATTTTAGTCTATTGAGACGAATACTGAAAGAACTCAAGACTTCTGGTGTTAAAGAAATCGGCTTTTTTTATCTGGGTGAAAGTCTTTTATATCCCCGGCTTGGTGATGCAATCCGGTTGGCGAAAAAGACCGGATTTGAATACGTATTTCTAACGACCAATGGGCGATTGTTAAATGAAGCCAAAGCGCGTGAAATTATCTCTGCGGGTCTGGACTCACTGAAGTTCTCATTCAATTCAGGCAGTCGAGAACAGTATAAAGAGACAACGGGAATTGATGCTTTTAATCAAGTGGTAATGAATATCCAGAATACTCATAGAATACGGAATGAAGTCTTTGAGAAAACGGGTCATTGGTGCGGACTTTATGCTTCTTCTATACGGTATGATTCCAGACAATCTAAACTGATGAAAGAGGCTATCAGGTCTATCAAAGACAGTATCGACCAGCATTATTGGCTTCCTCTTTATAATCAAGCGGGGTATGCCAAAACCATAAATGCGACAGTTGGCAATACTGGAAGAATAGGGGCATTGCGACGGTCAATTCCTTGCTGGACATTATTTAGAGAAGGACACATAACGTGGGATGGCATACTTACCGGATGTTGTTTTTCTTATAACTGTAAACAAAAGTTTGGCAATCTTAATAGAACTTCATTCATGGATGCCTGGAACAGCAAAATTGCCCAAACACTACGCAAGGCGCACTTGAATAAGGACGTGATGGGCACTATCTGCGAAAACTGTATATGAGAAAAAAGACCATACTATATCTTACAGATAGTCAGTTGGACGAACATCTTGCCCATAAGTGCAGAGAATATTTATTGAAAGCAGCAGGTGACATTCCTATTGTTTCTGTGTCACAGAAACCTCTTGATTTCGGTGTTAAGAATGTTTGTGTTGGTTTACAACCAAGATGCTGGAACTCTTTTTATGAAGCACAGTTGGCTGGACTTGAAATTATTGAAACTCCCGTAGTTGCCATTGCGGAACATGATTGTCTATATACATCCGAACATTTTGCCTTCGATCCGCCGGACTTGGAAGTGTTTTACTACAATACAAATGTATGGCTTGCCCAATGGTCTGACACGAATCATCCAGAACTAAAAGGGATGTTTAGTTATTGGCACAAACGAACTGCATTTTCTCAGTTGATAGTTGGAAGAGATATATGTCTTTCAGCAGGGAAAGACCGCAATCAACTTATAAAAGAGTCTCTTGTAAATGAGGATAGGTATTCAAAAAGATTAAGAGAACTTTCATTCAGTCTTGATTGGCGAAGACGGTCACATCATCTTTCTGGCACACTCAAACATTGGCGGAAAAAATGGGAAAAGGAAAAAATGTGGGAAACGGAAATACCCAATCTGGATATTAGGCATGGCAATAATTTCAGTGGTCCAAGACGAGGGTATCGAAGATGTTATGAATTGCCTTACTGGGGGAAACTGGAAGATATACTGAAATGAAACCCAAAACAATCATCTATTGCACGGACGGAAGTGTAACGGATAAGACAATGCTGAAACGGTGTCAGGAAATACTGCGTAAAGCCACAGAGGGAATGCCTATCATCTGTGTTTCACAGCAACCTTGTGATTTCGGAGACAAAAACATTGTTGTCGGTGATATAGGCCGTTCTTGGCTTTCGCTCTTCAAACAGCAAGATGCGGGTATAGCCGCTGCTGAAACACCAGTTATCGCGTTCGCAGAACACGATATGCTTTACTGCCGGGAACATTTTGAATTTGATCCGCCGGACTTGGAGACGTTCTGGTATAACACAAATCTTTGGTTGGGACAGTGGAGTGATACGAATCATCCTGAATATAAGGGGATGTATAGTTTCTGGCCTGGCAGAACAGGGCAATCACAGTTAATAGTCGGCAGGGATATTGCATTGCAGGCATATAGCGAAAGGGAAAAATTGATAGAGACTGGAGGACTATCGAGAGCTGTGCCTGCCGAGCCAGGTCACCAGAAGGATGCAACCATACGCAAACTTGAGAAACTTCACAAACTTGTATCTACTCAAGGCGATCATAGGATGTTTTATAAATACCTTCTCGATTGGACGAGGAAATGGACGGGTAAATACTTTGTCACAAAATTACCTAACGTAGATATTCGTCATGGCAATAATTTTTCCAGAGGGAAACGAGGAACTAAACGACGTTATGAACTTGCTCCGTGGGGCAAACTGGCAGATGTTTTAACTTAGGAGATTAACCATGATTCAGCGCATTTCGGATATTAGTGTAACGCCATCTCGTCCGGGCATGGGTAGGATTAACTTCATTCTAAGTTTGTGGAATGATGGGGATACTACAACGGGCGATCCGACGGTGACACAGCAACTCTCACAGGAAACGAAGATTGCCTCAGAAGGTATAACGGCGGAGTCTATGGCTACGCGGTATGAGTCTCTTTTGGAAGATTACGTCAACGGCTGGACGGACGAATACAAATATGGGCATGATGCAGCAAGGGCTATCACTCCTTTTGTGGTAGCGGCGGCAGATAAGATAACAGGAGTCTAATTATGTCAACGATTTATAAAGATGCAACATTTGGGGAAGTCCTGAACTGGACGCTGTTGGATGACAATGCCTCTGGAACGCCAGGTTTTACTACTAATGAAGTGGATTTCAGTAAAAATATGTCATTGACTCTCCATATTAGTATGGCTGAGTGCAATACACTTGCCATTTCTGCAAGTCCCACGGTTATGGTGTGGGGAAAATCAGGCACGACAAATGATGACTGGCATTTAATAACTGAGGTGGGTTACGGTACGGTAGCCAGTGGCAAGATAGATATGAGTAAAGGTATTACGTTAGGGGAATATTCCTGCGGTATTGGTGATACGTCTGGTTGCGAGACATGGGGTCAAAGAGTTTTTCTTCAACATGCGACATTGGCCAATTCGATGGTGAATGTTCTTCTGGACTGGTCGAACGATGGGCCATTGTTCTTTTTGAATCCTGCAACGATAGACTTTACCAGTACGGCGGATGTTTTGTGTCCTACGGGCGGAACAAGTCCAGGTGTGGCTCAGTGGAACGTTGAGATTCCCGACGGATTTCAAGCGGCAAAAGTCAGTTTTCATAATCCCGATGCGGATGCTAATTTTGCCTGTAGAGTTCAGTGGACTAAAGTTATGGATTACTCGGTGGCTTAATGATTAACCAGAAACCTATTTTGGGACGAGGTATTAACTGGGACGATCCTCTCGCTCGCGGTCTGGTTTATTGCGGTTTGTTTAACGAAGGGACGGGCAATAAAGTCTATGACCTAAGCGGGAATTTTCATACAGCATCATTCGTAACAGAAAATATCCAATGGTCATCAGGCCCCAAAGGGCCATGTTTGGCTATTTCTAATACTGATGGACGTGCCAGTTATACACCTTTTAGTTCTGGCCCGGAAATCACCATATCCGCCTGGATACAAATAACGACCCTTACTACAAATGTAGGTGTTGTCGGTCACATGAAAACTCTTTTGGCAATTAGATCAACTGGAACATCTTTCCAGTGGTATCCAGATGTTGATACAACATATTATTCCTTTGCGTACAATTTTGCAGTTGGGCAATGGTATCACCTTGTAGCCACTCAAGATGCTGCAAATAATTACGCGATGTATATTAACGGCAATATAGTTAAGTCTGGAGTTTCTACTGTTATTATAGATCAGACTTTGACTAATGGAAATTTAGGAAATTATTCGACAACTTGGGGGCCGACAGGCAAAATTGATGATTGTAAGATTTACAATCGTGCCCTCTCCGCCTCCGAAGTCCAGCAACTCTACATGACACCGTTTAGAATGTTTGAGCGGAAACCGTTCAAACTATGGACGGGGTCGATAAGTGGTGTAATTACCGGGACGACCTGCTGGGGACATTCTACAGGAGTTACAGAAACGAATATTCGCACGTTTGCAACTCACTGGACGGGAACGGGCGAGGCCAGTGGAGCGGGCGATGCGGAAATTCTGAAATTGGGGGTGGGAGAATACATGGTTTCTGAGGTTGTAAATACTGGAGTCAGAACAGTTCAACTTCTTCAGAACCAATATGCTGCCGGTGATGATGTGACTATAGCTTATCGGCATGGGGCTACACAAGTCGCCTGTGAGGCGGCGGCATGGAATGACTATACCATACCGTTTGCTTCGGCTGGATACGTTCAAGTAAAAGTAACATCCACACTGTAAAATGGCCCTGACCTACGATACAAAACTTCGGATACCGGCAACGGCCTTAGCGACAACAACTTCGGCGGCGACCGCCGATTACACCTGCGGAGCCAACGCCGAGGTCTTGGTTGTCATGGTCTGCTATGCTGGGGTGACCCAGCGAACGGGTGGCGCGCCAACCTACAACAATGTTGCCTTGCAGCAGGTGCAGAGCCTTGCCGGAGTGACGGAAGCCGCCTGCGAGATGTGGTACATGCTCTCGCCCCCGGTCGGCTCGGCTCTTCAAATCAACGTCCCCAACGGCAACGGCGTGACGATGTGGGTCTATGTGGCCAGTGGTAATGCGGCGGCGGGAAATACCTGTGCTTTGGATTCTTCTAATATTGCTGAAGTTGCCGACGGTGCAAATCCAACGGTATCTTTGACGGCGGTGGCGGCGGAGACTCTTATCTTCGCGGTGGTGACAACGGGCGATAATGCGTTTTCTCCGACGGCCCGAACGGGAACGTCTCTCTATGAGGAGGATATTGCTACTTATGGCAGTGCGGCCCAGTATTACGTGAAGGCCGGTACGGGTGCTCAGGCAATGACTTGGAGTGAGGCTACGTCGGATGACTACGGGGCCTTAGTGGTGGCGTTTAGTGAAACGGCAAAAGCGACACCCAGTGCAACACCCAGTGCCACGCCTTCTGCTACACCGAGTGCCAGTCCTTCAGCGAGTCCGAGTGCAACACCTTCGGCTTCGCCCAGTGCTTCGCCCTCAGCATCTCCTTCAGTAACTCCGAGTGCTACGCCAAGTGCAAGCCCAAGTGTTACACCCAGTGCTACACCCTCAGCCAGTCCGTCCGTCGGACCATTGACTCCCGGTTATACTGTCACTGATAAAATCACATATTTTGCCGATTGCGTTGGAGGTATGTGGCGTTCTTTGGCGAGAACATCTAACGGCGATTTGCACTGCATGTATAAAAGAACTGTTTCTGGTTACAAACAAGTTTTTTATGCAAAATCGACGGATGATGGGGAAACTTGGTCGGAGACTCAGCTTACATCGGATAATTATAATTCCGGGGATGGTGGTGGTATTGCTGTTGATTCGGCGGATCATATTCATATCGTATTTGCAAAGCCTGGTGCAGATAGTTCTACATATAACCAGATTCGCTACATGAAATACGATGGCTCTTGGAGCGGTATAACGGCTTTAACTACCACGGAAACTGGAGATGCTTCCCAAAGTAGGCCAGTCATTTCAGTCGATTCAAATAATTATCTTCATGTTGCTTGGACGGGAAAACCCGAAGGGGATTCTGTCGCTCAGATACGGTATCGAAAATATACAGATTCATGGCAGACCATTGAGGATTTGACGAGTGATGCGAGTTATACACAGGGACTTCCGACATTAGCAGTAGCACCCAATAATAATGTTCATCTCTTTTGGATTTCACAGGAAAGTCCTGCTTTTCTGGTTAAACATCGTGTCTATACAGATTCATGGCAAGCGCCTGAAACAGTTGCAACAGGGGCCTTTGACTCTCAGTGTGCCATTGATAGCTTAGGTTATCTACATCTGGTTTTTGTAAAAGCCGATGTAGGTATCTATTACAGACTTTACAATGGCAGTTGGCAGGATGAAGTTCTTTTGGAAGATGCCTCAGTTTATGAGCAGGAATATGCCAATATCTCTATCGACGCATCTAATAATCTACATGTTACATGGTCAGGTAAACATGTTGATTCAGGTGGAATTTGGCAAATTCGACATAAATTGAACAATGGTTCATGGCAGGCAACTGAAAACTTGACCGATGAGGAATATGATCAAAGCCAGTCAAGTATCATTTGGTCCTATCATCCTATTATTAACGGTGCTCGGACGAATAGACCTGCGACAGGTTACGCTTTTATATGGGCATTTGACAATAATCAAATCCGCTATTATCCAAGTGTCAACCTTACATGGGATTTGGAAACTTCTCCTTCAGCGACGCCATCCGGGAGTCCATCAGTAACGCCGAGTGCTACGCCCAGCGCCTCGCCATCGGTTACTCCGAGTGTTACGCCATCAGTAACACCGTCGGCAACGCCTTCTGCGAGTCCGAGTGTTACTCCAAGCGCAACGCCTTCAGCCTCGCCATCCGTGACGCCATCAGTTACGCCGTCAGCCAGTCCCAGTGTAACTCCGTCGGCAACACCCAGCGCCAGCCCTTCTGTAACACCAAGTGTGACGCCCTCAGCTACTCCCAGCGCTTCTCCATCAGTGACGCCTTCAGCAACTCCAAGTGGTAGTCCTTCGGTAACGCCGTCAGCAACACCCAGTGCCAGTCCAAGTGTAACTCCCAGTATTACTCCCTCGGCCACACCCAGTGCCTCTCCATCAGTAACGCCATCGGTGACTCCGAGTGGTTCACCATCAGTAACTCCGAGTGCGTCGCCATCAGTAACTCCGAGTGCGTCGCCATCAGCCTCGCCTTCGATAGAAGATGTCGAGGATGTTGAGTTGAGGTTTGTTTCGACACCTTCAGCCACCCCATCAGCCAGTCCCAGTGTGACCCCATCGGCGACACCATCGGCCAGTCCGTCCGTAACACCGAGTGCCACACCGAGCGTTACGCCATCAGCTACATCTTCCGCTTCGCCATCAGTAACTCCTTCAGCCACACCGAGTGGAAGTCCGAGTGTTACGCCAAGTGCAACCCCATCGGGTTCACCTTCAGTTACGCCTTCGGCGACGCCGAGTGCAACGCCCAGTGCCAGTCCGTCAATTACACCTTCTGCGACACCATCAGGTAGTCCAAGTGTAACGCCCTCGGCTACGCCATCTGGTTCACCATCGGTGACTCCATCTGCGACACCCAGTGCAAGCCCTTCGGTTACACCCAGCGTTACGCCAAGCGTTACCCCGTCGGCAACGCCTTCTGGTTCACCTAGCGTAACACCTTCAGCAACTCCGAGTGCGAGTCCAAGTGTAACACCTTCAGCGACGGGCGGTGGTCCGACTCCCAGTGCTACTCCATCCGCTACTCCCAGTGCAACTCCATCGGCTTCACCGTCGGTTACGCCCAGTGTTACACCGTCCGCAACGCCAAGTGGTAGTCCATCAGTAACTCCGTCTGCGACTCCGAGTGCCAGCCCCAGTGCGACGCCCAGTGCAACACCCAGTGCCAGTCCTTCAGCGAGTCCGAGTGCAACACCTTCGGCTTCGCCCAGTGTAACCCCCAGTGCTACACCCTCAGCCAGTCCAAGTGTTACGCCCAGTGTTACTCCAAGTGCTACGCCGAGCGTTACGCCGTCAGCCACACCCAGTGCTTCGCCAAGTGGTTCTCCATCTGCAACGCCAAGTGCAACACCTTCAGCTTCGCCTTCGATAACGCCATCGGCCACACCGAGCGCCAGTCCGAGTGTAACTCCGAGCGCCACGCCATCAGGGAGTCCGTCGGTTACGCCGAGTGCTACTCCTTCGGGCAGTCCGTCCGTTACGCCCAGTGCGACGCCTTCAGCTACACCGTCAGTGACCCCTTCGGCGACACCCAGTGTAACTCCGTCCGCTACACCGAGCGCCTCGCCGTCGGTAACTCCCAGCGCTACTCCATCCGTAACACCCTCTGCGACGCCAAGTGCGTCGCCCAGTGTTACGCCAAGCGCAACACCAAGTGTGACACCTTCTGCGACGCCGAGCGCCAGTCCCAGTGCAACGCCTTCCGAGGACGTAGGAGACTATATCAATATTATCGGGGACGAGAACGATACTGGTCCTGAAATTATAGCGGATTTGCCCAATAACCTATTAGTGTGTGGTGATTTGGAAGTCAAGGGGGCCATCCATGCCGGAAACGGGGCGAATTTCAACGGAGTTATAACGAATTTGACTATAGTAAATGGAATTGTAACGGCTGCATCGTGATAAAAAAAGGTATTGACAATGACAAAGGAATATGATATGAAAATCGAAACAGATCGAGAAGGCGGGAATTTACTCCTGAAAATTTGTGACGCGGCCCTACGTTCGGCCGGCGTAAACTTATTGAACGATGTGAACATTGTCTTAAACGAGGTTCGCAAAAGTGAGATTTCTCAACAGCAAATCCCCGATGATAGCGGCAAAGTTAATTCCGTGGTTCGTCCCAACAGAGACGGAAAGCCGAGCGCAGATAGCATCGGAACTGGCCCAAAGGCTTGAGCAGAAACCCGATGAGACTTTGTGTCTTGTAGCTATCGAAAGAAATATCACAAGGGCGATTGTGATTGCGCACGTTTCCGAGAAGTATAGAAAAACGGTTTGGGCATGGCAAGCAAGAGCTGAACCGGGATTTCGATATAGTGAAATAATGTTTGATGCCCTGAAGGGTTGGACAAAAGCTAAAGGATGCCGTCGAATAAGAACGGCCGTTACGGACGAGCGCGTTGCAAAATTGCATGAGCGCAAATATGGTTTTAACCGAGATGGGCAGGAGATGTACTGCAATGTGGCATGATGAATTTGAATTAAATTTGAGTAGTTTTGCACGGGGTATGTCTGTTCGGTTCAATCAACAAGAGAAGACCAAAACGACAACATCAACGGGTTATACGCCAAGTCAAACGGCACTGGGCGAACAACTTACCAAGACCTATTCACCTTATGTCGGACAAGGGACATTAGGGGGGCTTTCTGATATTGAGGAAAGTGCATTAGGGATGCTGCGCTCAGCAGATATTTGGGGTCCTCTTACACAGGCAGGCACGGGACTCTTGACGGGGACGACAGGTGCACAGCCCTTAACTCAAGAGCGTGCAGGCCAAACCTTTGAACAGTCCGTTGCCCAGCCTACATGGTACAACTGGCAAGACAAAATCAAACCTGCCGTTCAGGAAGCCTATTCGGGGCCGGGTTATTGGGGCAGTGCAAGGAGTAATGCTCAGGCTGAAAGCGCCGGGGATGTAGGCCGATGGCTGGGGCAGCAACGGTCGGATTGGATGTGGAATGCTGAAAATGCGAACCGAGCTATCGAGGAAGCCAAAGCCGGCAGGGCATTATCGGCAATGGGTACTGTGCCTTCAAGCCTTTTGGGTTATACGGGTGGCGTAGCGAATCAAGGTGCATACTTCCGTGACATTATGAACCAGATTACCGACCCGCAAGTAATGAATGTCCTAAATATGATTCTCAATAAGCAGTTAGCTCCAACAACCAGTAGAGGATATACGAAACCAAGTGAATTTGACACCTATTCTGAATTAGGCCAAAGAGGAGCAAATGTGTTGGCTTTGATGGGTATTTAAGGAAAATCAAAATGGGACTATTTGATAACGTGAAAATAAGCGATTTCCTTTCTGCTGCGTCTATGAAAGGTACTGATTACCAGAATTTGAAACAGACCCAAAGGGAAGAAAAACGTCGCCAACAGGAATTTGAACAGAGCCAAAAGTTAATTCCCCTGAGAGAAGAACGCGAAAAGGCTTTATATGAATCTCGTCTGGCCACAGAAAAGACACGGCAAGCCTCTTTGGAATCAAAAATTAAACAAGGACAGAATAAACAGTTTGAACTTTCGGCTTTATATAAAACTCTTGGGGCCTTAAATGCTCAGAAGATAGACACAAAGGACCCAGCCCAACTTGAGAAACTTAACAAACTGATAGATATGGTGAATTTTCACCTGAAGCAACAGTTATCTATTGGTGTTCCGAATGAGGTCGAAGATGTAACTCCAACACCAGTACCAGAAAAACCCGGTTGGTTTAGTAAGACATGGGATTTTGTCAGTAATAATCCTTCAATAGTGAGTCCTATTGGTATGGCCATAAAGGTTGGTCGTGGTATTGCACCATTATTGAAAGGTGGTTCGAAATCATTAGGGGACATAACACCCGAACAAGTACCTACTCAATCTCCATCGGTAGCGAAACCGATTGTTTCGTCATCTGGTGGTGCTTTGGGGGGATTAACAATGCCTATTCAAAGATCCTCTGTGATGCCTACATCTACGGCCCAAACAGGTGGGATTCGAGAAATTTCCACTGATGAAGAATATGATGCCTTACCTTCCGGTGCAGAATTTATCGACGCCCAGACGGGTATAAAATACAGGAAACCCTGATGGCCAAGTGGCGAGAAGAAGCAGAGATTATTACCGATAATGCCACGGCAATAGCCGAACCGAAATGGCGTCGTGAGGCTATTCCCGTAACGGAACCGAAATGGCGGCAGGAAGCGATACCACTCAGTAAACCCAAAGTTGGCGCTCTGGATGCTATTGATACTGGTTTTGTCGGCCCGCGATACGAACGCAGACCATCCGGCACGGAGATTATCGAACAGACAGCATTCCCGGCGATACAACCTGATATTCTCAAGAAGGCTCAGGGATTGAAAGCTGGAACGGTTACGCCGCCAGTGGAGCCTACGCAGACGGTTCGCATGGGACAGAAGCCAAAGCCAACACCTTTTATTCCGCCGTTCGGGGGCGCACAGTTACAACCGATAGCCAAACAAGGCGCAGCACTCGCAGAAAAGGCAGGACTACCGCAAGTCCCTGCTGAGACTGTCAAGGCTTTAGCGGCTGGTGGCGAAAGACTCTTGGGTGTTCCGGGCGCTCTGACGCAGTACGCGGGCGAGAGTATGCAGGAGCCAATGAAGAAACAGGTAGCTCTTGGTGCTCCGGGCATGCGCCTAATTCAATTCATTGCCGACAAAAAAGGCTGGGCGGGGCCATCGAAAGTCTATGATGCCGTCTCGAAGAAGTTGACCAAGACGGGCAAGTATATCGCCGACTGGTGGGATGAACAGGCGAGCAAGGGCTGGGAGGCTCCTTCTGCCGAACTGATGGAGGCCAAGTGGAAACGACCATTGCAGTACGGAGCCAGAGTTACGGCGGAAAGCGCACCGACATTCCTTGCGGCTATTGGAGCATCATACCTAACTGGTAGTCCGAATTTGGGCTTGGTTATTCTCGGTGGCGTCGAGAAGTTGGGATCGTACCGAACTCAGAGAGAAAAAGGGGCTGGCTTCCAAAAGGCCGACATCATATCGAATCTCTTCGGCACATGGGAAGCTGTTACTGAGAAGATACCTTTTGATTTTCTAATCAAAGGCCCGGTGAAGTCCAAACTACTCAAGATGGCAGGCGGCGGCACTCTTGAGGGTCTTCAAGAAGTCTTAGCGGGTATGGGTCAGAATTTCCTGCAATACTTTGGCTACAACGCAAAGGACTGGAAATCTGTGCCGTCGGCAATCAAGGAAGGGATGCAGCATACTTTCGACAACTGGCTCGAATCTTTTGTGGCTGGTGCTACTTTGGGTGCTGGTGCTGGCGCAGCGATACCAGGTCGGCCCGTAGAATCCACAAAACCCCCCGTCATGCCTGCTGTACCAGAGGCAAAACCACCGCAAGTTGCCTCGCCTGCGGTTGCCGTATCTGTTGTGCCTACTGCCGTACCTACCGCCCAGCCCGTCGAGAAGCCCCCTGTAGCCCCGCCAGAGGCACGACCGCCCGAAACTGGGGCCGTTCAGCCCCCGGCGACGACTGAGGAAATGGCACAGGCGATAGGTTCTGAGATACATGACCGCATACTCGACAAGTACAGTGATGACCCTACAGAGATTTTGAAGGGCAAAACACCTTTGGGTTTGAATGTTGATGCTGAAACTTTTGCAGAGGACATCGGTAATGTTGTTGAAGATGTATTTTCTGTTTGGGCACAAAAAGGCGAAGAGGTTGGAAGAGGTTATCTGGCCGAGAAAATGAGACGGCTGGAAGTTGTTAAAGGTTACATTTTACCAGATAAACTTGCTACTGATTTAGGATTTGGTATCGCCCAAATGATGACAGAAGGCATACCGAAACAACCTTTACAATTACCTCCCGTTCAGCCCCCGGCGGCAACGGAGCAAGCGGGAAAAGCACCGTTAGAGATGACATTGTACCGTGGTGCTCCTGAAGTAGAGGGGGGGGCGAATGTTGTTGCAACTGATAGCGGATACTATGGAGAGGGCAGATATTTTTCAGAGTCAGAAACTACAGCACAGGCGTATGCAAAAAAGATTGGCGAACGAGGTCAGGTAAAAAAAGAAACAGTTCGCCTTGAAAGGCCGTTTATTATTGATTGGACAAGTGAAGATACAGCGAGAAAGACTAAGGATTTAGCAAAGGAAGTCGGTGTCGAACTTAATGCGTGGGGAAGTGCTGTTGATTCTCATCGGTTTACGGAACAACTTCAAAGGTCTGGTTATGACGGCGTAGTGGTAAAGAAACAGGGTGAACCGATAGAAGTCGTACAATTTGTTGTCCCTCCCGCCCCGGCCCAGCCGCAGGGCGAAGCGCAGAAGCAACCGTGGGAAATGACGAGGGAAGAATATCTCGCTTCAAGACAGAAAGGGCCAAAAGTACGGGAGGATTATGCAAGAGCATGGGTTCCTGTGCAGGGACCACGACAGACACCTAATGCTATAACATTTACCCCATATTCTGATGGGAAGGGTGGTGTCCTACAATGGAATGACCAGCAAGGTATAGGGCAGGGGATAGTTGCCTTTGATAACGGGAAAATCACTGATCTTGCGGTCAACAAGAAATATCGTGGGCAAGGCATAGCACAACAACTTTTGGATGAAGCTCGTCGGCGTGGCGCATCTGGCATGAAGGAAGGAGCAGAGGCCACTTCTGTTGGATTACGGGTTTTACATAGAAACGAAGTCAAGCAAGCCCTCTCAGAAGGCCGTCCCATCCCCCGCGCCGTCCTCGAAGAATACAAGTCCGAACCCTGGGCACAAGAGGCCCTCAAGAAGGGCGAAGGGACGGCAGAGGAAAAGCCAGAAACAAAACCCTACAAAATAGGCAAAAAAACAACTGTTCAAAAACGCTATTTTGGGAATCCTACTACATATGAATGGCCCGGAAATGAAGTTGTATTGAGAGATTATCCTCAAGAAAAAATAACAGTTTACGAAACAAAATCCGGGTGGATTATCGGATATGAAAATGGCGGTGCATTTGGCAAGGAAAGAGAAGGTGGTGGTTGGAAAGGATTTGATACAAAAAAAGAGGCGATAGAAGTCTATCTTAGACAGGAACACCCTCCCGTTGTCACCCCGCCGAAGGGGGAAGAAAAACCCAAAACACAAGAAGGTTTAGGTGGACCACTAAAAGAACTCGGCGGTATGCCACGCGAAGCACCGGGCTTGACAAAAGCTGAAGTAGAACATTTGGGCAAACGAGAGGCAAAGGCTTTGCGGGCCGGTCAGGAACGAGGACTTCCTATAGGTTATAAGGTTGGTGAGAGGGCTGCGTTTGATAAAGCCAAAACGGTTATCTTCGAGATGAAAGCAGCGGAAAAACTCAGTGAGGACAATCAAAAGGCCGCCCTTGAATTGGTTGAGACCTATATCCCGAAAGAACTCAGGGGGGCATATACAAAAGCAATTCTCAAAGCTGATACGAAGAAGAAAATCGAGCGCATAGCCCAGAGAATTGAGAAGCACGTCAAGAGACTTGACAAACGCAGAGCCATGAAGGAATTGCGAGATTTTATCGCTAAAGCAAAGAGTAGTTACCGTCGTGGCGAACAACAATTTGGCAATTTGCCAGAAAAAGTCCGAAACGAGTTTATCGGTTTTCTTGACCATTACGACCTCTCGAAACTTTCTGAGGAAAAGGCCGAACGTTTATCCAGTCGTAATGAGTACATAAATCGGCTTGCAAATGATATTGCCAGCAAATTGGAAGACCTCGATTTTGACCCGGAATTTGACGAAGACGTTGGCAATATATTCAAGATGACAAATCCCCGCGTTCAGGAAGTACGCCGGTTAAGTAAGAAACATTTTGGTCAACTGGATACGGACGAGATTGATTCTATCCGTGAACATCTTGAGCATTTGATTTCAGTCAACAATCTCAAGAATAGTATTCAGGAAAGGATGAGGGCAGAACATCTCAGGGATGACATTAACAAAGTTGAAAAGGAAGAGGTTCGCAAGGCCAAAACTCCCGGTGATATTTCAGAGATATTCCCTGGTGTCAAAAGTATTGTTGCTGCAAGTCAGGCCCAGTTGGATACGCTGGTATCGTTCGTAACGGGCAAAAACAATGACGTAATGATGCGATTACTTCTGGATAATCCAGAGAAAGGTCAGGCTAAATCATGGGCCAAGAAAAAAGAGATTCTGGAATATGCCCAGAAACGGTTTGAAGAAATTGGTTTCGGCAAAAAGGAATACGATGGTCTTTTCGACCTTGTCGAAGTCAATTTGGATGGTACGCCAAGAAAGATTCCTATTCGTCAATTAGCCAGTCTTTACGCGCACACGCAGGCTGAAGGGAATTTAGATAGATTGCTCAAAACGAATGGTATCAATATCAATCATCATAGTCGCAATTTGTCCACTGGACTTCTGGATAGATTCAGAACGCAACGAACGTCACGAGCGCCGACGATAACTGAAATCAAAGAGGCTCTTAACAAATTGCCGGACATCTATAAAAAATGGATTGATGTCTGCATGGAGATTAACCTTAAAAAGATAGGTCCGGCTATTGATGAGGTTGGGATGCGGATGTTTGGTCATCCTATATCTCACAAAGGCAAGTATTGGAGTTTTCCCCGCGAACATGACATTCCCATCGGTGGGGATGTATGGGACATTTCTCAGGCCATAGAGAATAAAGGACGGTTCCAGCCCCGAACGGGTGGTAATGACCGTCTTTCACTTGTGCCTGCGGACATAGAATTCATATCAAATCTTGAAGACGCTTCTGCACTTTATGGTATGGCTGAACCGTTACGGGATGCAAGAACGCTATTATCCAATAAGAAGTTCAGAGCGACCATGAAGAATAACGGCCACAGTCGTATTCTAAGACTGATGGACAAGTTATTCCGCAGGATACAAGGAATAGCTACCGACCAATCCGTTTTGGAGATGAAAGGTTCCAAGATATTGTCCCTTTATGGCAAGAGCCGTTTGAGTTTGAGAATATCCGGTGGCCTTGTTCAGTTGACTTCTCCGCCCGCTTCTTTTGGAGTAATCGACCCGAAGTATTTTATTGGCATTCGCCCTCCTGTTCCAGGCGAATTGAAACGTCACATCAATAGAATCACGGAAGAAGACCCTGTGTTGTGGCATCGCTGGAAAGCCAGAGCCTTTGATTTTGTCATCGGAGATTTGGCGGCGCGACACGCCTTTGAAAACTTGTTCTTCGGCAAGATTCCCATTAGCGACAGATTACTTGACCATTATACGAAAGGGGATGAAGTAGCGGTCGGCTGGACGCTCTGGAAAGCCGCCAAGAAGCAGATTGAAGCTACCACGAAATTCAAACGAAACACGCCAGAGTTCAAAGAAGCTCATCAGGATTTGTTTCATAAGGCCATGCGAGCGCAAGGTCAAGCCGATATGCTTCATCGTTCGGATATGACATCGACGCAGAATGTATTTCTGCGAGGCTCGATGTTGTTTATGACGACGATGAACAGTTTCTACAATGCCAATATGAAAGCCATGAGCGATTGGCGCACAGGAAGAAAAACTCTGGCGGAAGCCAGTAAGGTATGGGGTGGAACGGCAACATCTTTAATGATGGGCACTTTAGTCCGGCGAGCGTTCAAATATGGTATGTATGGTTTGGGATTAACTTTGCTTGCCGCGTTAGGCGTTGAACCTGAAAAACGGAAATATCTTGCGGACATTCTCAGGAAAGAAGGAGAAAGTGAGATAAAGAGATTGCCTCAGAGAATGGTCCTTGATTTGCTGGGCATGGTGGCATTTGGTAACGTGATAGGTCAAATGACCGATAGGGCCATTCGAAAATTCAAGGGACAATATACATCGACTCGACTTAGTGACATCTGGACGGGAAATATCTTTGTCGATATTAGTTTGCAGATGGCAGACATGGTGGAATTGTCAGCTCAAGCTGCCGCTGAATTTCAGAATCGGGACAACAAAGAAGGTCGATACCAAAGCGGGCCAAGAAAAGGCAAGTTAAAATGGCCTCAGACGATAGCAAAACTTTCGGATTTGACGACTGACCTTTTGTCAGGTTTTCTTGGTGCTGCGTATTCGGGTGTGAAATCTGACATCTACTACCCTGTAGAGAAAGCCAAAAAACAACTTAATGAATATATGACGGATGATGAACTGCGCCGAGAGATTAGTAAAACAAGAAAACAGGATGGAGGAGTTAAAAAGGGATATGAAGAAAAAAATCGTCAGTTAAAAGATGAACTGGACCGAAGGAAAAAGAAATAAGGGAAATTGGAGTAACAACGATGACTAAAGAGCGAAATGGGATAATAACAAAATGGGCAACCGTCATAGGCATATTGGCTCTTTGTGGTGGTTGGATTTGGAATGCGGCTACTATACATGGAAATCTTAAAACCAATATTGCAGACGATGTAATAGTCCACGACAAGTTACAACAGACTAGTTTACAGAATCACGATGATATTATCAATTTGAAGGCCGATATTTTATACATCAAAGAAGCTGTTGATGAAATCAAAGGCGAACTCAAGAAATGAGAGCATCCAAGCATAGGAAAAATCTGCTCAAACATACCGTTCTATTGCGAGACGAGATTTGTCTTTGCATGAAAGAAGGTCACATCAAGTGGCCTCCCAAGAGTCTGCGCGAAGTCGAACAGGATATAGACGGCTTGCTGCGTGAAATCGAACGAACAGACCTACTTAATTGAAAGGATAATTATGAAGGAATGGCTGACTAAATTTGGAGAATTGTTTCGGCACAACCGATTCACGACAATCGCTGTGATTGCCGTCGCATGTCTGGTTGTCTGGATGGGTGGATGCGAAAGCAAGACGCAATCCCCCATTACGAAA
>Ga0153916_10000607_pt1 | contig 24512 bp, 22 predicted proteins | sample Opewatmetagenome_FD_109642 | JGI IMG/M metagenome (GOLD analysis project Ga0153916, IMG submission 109642) | Freshwater wetland microbial communities from Ohio, USA - Open water 3 Core 3 Depth 4 metaG | ecosystem: Environmental > Aquatic > Freshwater > Wetlands | place: USA: Ohio, Lake Erie...
ACACAGGTTATACACTGGTTTCTGATAGGTCTCAACCAGCTGGGTGAATGCTTCTTGATTACCTCGATGAACCTGGTTGAGAACTTCAGGCTCTAGGTTATTCACACGGTGCTCCTGTATGGTTATCTGATCCTATATACGCAATAAGTGATAATACGTTGCATGTATATAGGTTGATAAGAAGATCAAACTATTATTTAACCATAACCATTAACCCAGGCACTGATAAAATCTGAGGTTTTTCAGCTCACTGTCGAAGGGGACGAAATCCTTCGCCAAATGCTTCATGAGCCTGACCGATCACGATAAATGCATCTGGATCAGCATCAAGTACCAGACTCTTAAGCACGCTTACCTCAGAACGATTGATGACACAATAAAGCATCGAGCGTTTCGATCCGGTATATTCACCAGTAACTTCGACGGAAGTCACCCCGCGTTCCAAATCAGTCAGGATCGAATGGGATACCTGATCTGGATTCGAAGTGATGATGATAGCAGTACGGACGACGTTAGGGCCATTTGTGGTTACTTCTGCTGCAATCCCACTAATAAATAACATGATGATGGCGTATAAGGCGTTTCTCCAGCTGTATGTAAGTCCACCTAACAGCATGATAAGAGAATCGGTGATCAGATAGCTTTGTGAAATCGGGATGCTGCGCCAATTGGTGATAATGCGCACCAGGATATCCGTTCCACCACTCGTACCATGACCCCGATAGACCAGCCCATAACCAATGCCACTGACCACACCTCCATAGAGGGTATTCAGCACCAGGTCAGTGGACAGACCTCCCGTGGGTAAAAAAAGTACCAGAAAGTCAGTAAAAAATGAGACTGCGACTACAGCATAAGCTGTCCGAATAGCGAAGCGTTTACCACCCAGGTGACGCCAACCCAATATTAAAAGGGGGATGTTTCCTATCAGGATCATGACACCGATGGGGAAGTTAGTGTAGAAATTGATGATTTGAGCCAAGCCACTAATGCCTCCATTGACGAGATGACCAGGCACAAGGAAGAGACGGATGGCGAAAGCCTGCAAGAGGGTCCCGAGTGTGATCAGAACATAATCACGACCGGTCGTCCATGAAAAGCCACGAAACCACGATTCCAAATGAGTTCTCATTCGAGTAATTTTGAATTTGCCAGGATTTCGATAACCCCAAGCACTGCTGAATTATCCAGATCACCCATACCCATTTCGAGCATGGCATTGAAGAGCTGTGCATCGACTGCAGCTGAAGGCAATGGGATGCCATATTGGCGAGCAGTTTCCAGGATAATGTTCATATCCTTGGCTTGCATGTAGGCTTTGAAACCTGGGCTTCGATTGTTAGAAAAAAGACGTTGCGGCTTGACATCGAGGGTCCAGCATTGAGCTGCCCCACCCTTGATTGCTTCCACCACTTTCTGAGGGTCAGCACCGGCTTTCTTGGAGAAGATCAGCAATTCAGCCATCGCCACCATTTGGGCGGCAACCATGATCTGATTTGCAGCTTTTGCTATCTGCCCTGCACCAGGACCACCTACATGGGTGACAGTCTTTCCGATTGCGGCAAAGACAGGGCGCACAACTTCAACTATATCAGCTGAACCGCCAACCATGATCGTAAGTGTACCCTGACGGGCACCGATATCTCCTCCGCTGACAGGGGCGTCAAGGCATTGAACGCCCCTTTCCCCAAGGACAGTCGCGATGTGACGGGCGATGGCAGGTTTGATGGTCGAATTATCCACATAGATCAAACCTGGATGTGCCCCTTCAATGATCCCGTTTTCACCCAATACGACTAATTCAACATCCGGAGTATCAGGTAGGTTGGTAAAAACGACGTCCACCTGGGTAGCAACTTCAGATGGGGTAGCCGCTGGCTGGGCACCTTCACTGACCAGCTCAGCCACCGCAGCCTGGCTGCGATTATGAACAATCAGCGGAAATCCTGCCTTGAGGATATTGCGTGCGATAGATTTTCCCATCAAACCTAAGCCAATATAGCCAATGTTCAGGGGGTAAGACATAAAGGCTCCTTATAAGTGTTATTAATTATGGCTTTTTATCTTTAGTAGTTTTCTACTCACCGGACCATCTTTCGTATCTAGTACTTCCCAGCCAGATTTCTCAATCTGGATGCGTAACTCATCTGCGAATTCCCAGTTGTTCGACTGACGAGCTTCCTGACGTGCTCGAATCAGCCGGGCAACTTCGTCAGATGGAGTGAGAGGTCCTTCTTGTTCCATAAAATGCTTCGCCTGGATTGCTTTTTGCCAGATATCAGGAGCCAAGCTGACTTCCGGATTGTAAGGTTGAAAATGTCCAATTTCACTCATTGAAAAATTTTGGCCATTTTGGTATTGGTGAAAGTGACCATCCCGTTGTTTAGCTATTTTTGCTAAATCTTCATTTGTCCCAGGGATATTTTTTATCATGGGGGCCGATGAATATAGAGGTTTTTTATCGTGATGTTTGTGACCAGTGTGCAAAAGGGTCACCATACCCAATCCCATGACCTGGCACTCATCGCTCGAAAGATCCATGATCAAAGCGGTTTTTTCATCCAGACCGATGATGGTCATCTCTTCAGGGAGCATATCGATCAGGCGGACGAAACGTTCCTGACCCATAAAACAACGGCTGGTATCCAGCTCCGCACCCCCTTCATGATTATTCCAATGGGGGATTAAGACGAGCTGTAATCCATAAAGCTTAAAAAAGTCCAGACCTTGGATCCAGTGTAGATCTTCCCCAACTTTGTAGATTTCGTATACCGGCAGAGCGAATGTACTGAAAGCCACTGTAGCTGCGCTGGCTAGCGCAAGCACTGCACCCAGATGGTGGCGCGCGATCAGATAGTACCAGGCCAGGCTATCTCGCAGCTGACGAATGGCATATGATGGGCTTCCTGGACCCATAAAGATCAGATCAGCATTGAGCAAAGAAGCAAGGATTTCAGGCTCATCCGGGCTAAATTGGGTCCCTCGCATGCGAGCAGGGATGATTTCTACTTGGGGAGAGTAGTTTTGTAATCTTTGGGTAAAAAAATCACCAATTCGGCTGATAACTTGATGTGAATTCAGCTCAAACCCAGCTGGCGTCTCCAATAAGGATATCCGAGGTGATTGGGGGAGCGAGCGGAAAACCCGCTCGAAGATCTTCCGACCAGTCGGGGAAGTTTCACCAGAACCAAAGAGGATGATTAATCCAGGCTGTGGGAGGAATTGGTCATTCATTACCCTTGCCATAGAAATCTTTCACGGATTCCATTAAGTAAAAATTATAATAGGCGAGCTGTCTAATCCTTTTGATACATGCTGCGTATATTTGGAACCAGATACTCCGCGAATGAACGTTGCACGTCATAATCTGGCTGCCAGTTCCAATTCCGGCAAGCAGCACTGTCATCCAAATCAGCAGGCCATGAATCAACAATTGCTTGGCGTTTAACATCTGGCAGGAAGGTGATCTGTGCCTCGGGGAAGAATTTTAATACCCATTCACGGAATTCTGCTGCAGTGAGGCTGAAGCTGGTCACGTTATAAACAGAATGCTTTAATGCTGGTTTCGGCGCATTTGTCAACATCAGCAAGGATTTAACCGCGTCAGGCATAACCATGAAAGGGATGCGCACATCTTCGCGCACGAAACAGTCATAAGGTTTCTTCTGGGCAGCATAATGCAACATCTCGGGGCCATAATCGCTAGTGCCTCCACTTGGAACCGTAAAGGCGCTGATTAGACCTGGAAAGCGCAAACAACGGAAGTCCAGCATTACTGGCAGGTCTGCTGCCAATTGCCGGTAATACTTACTAAAATAAATCCCCAATTGCTCGCAATAAAGCTTATTACAGCCATACATGGTACGCGGGTTATTCCACTCCCATTCCCGCACACGGGTATAGGTAGCCTTGGTATCCAAATCTGGTAGACCATAGGCAGCTATCGAGCTGGGAAAGATGAACTTTACCGGTTCATTACGCCATTCTGACTGTTCAGCTGCCATGTTTAATAATCCTAATGTTCCTTCCACGTTGACCCGGTGAGCTGCTTCAGGGGAGAATTCGCTGCGGGTGGAAAGCAAGGCGGCTAGATGATAAATAGTGTCCACCTCATACTCGCTAACCAGGCGTGAAAGCAGGGCTTTGTCCATGATATCCCCTTGTAATGCAATTACCTGGGTGTGGATATCGTCAGGCGAAGGCGCAATATCAAGCGTGATGATAGGCATATCCTTTTGCTTAATCAGGCTTTTTACCAATGCCTGACCAATTTCGCCTGAGGCTCCAGTGATTAGGATAGCTTTTTTACGCATGACTTCTCCTTCGTTATGTGTTTTGGAACGGGTTGTGATATCAGCTGAGTATGTGCTAGAATGAACACACTAATTTTACAACACCTTTACGGTTAAACCTCGATTTTTTTATTTCTGTTGAGGAAAATTCGTAACTAACCCAATGGTATATCTTCTGAAGACGTGAATGAAAAACCTTTTATACTATTGCTTATTAGCGATTTTATGTTGTGCATGTACAGCTGCACCAACCTCCATTCCTTTACCCACTGATACGCAATCACCACCTACTGCAACCATCACCCCGACAATTATCTGGTTCCCACCTACTGCCACCTCGACCCCTTTTCCCTCCCCGGTCATCTCTCCAACGGTGGATATGCGTCCCAATCTCGGGAAAATTCTGTTTGCAGATGATTTCTCCGACCCAAAGGCATGGACACTGAATCTTTCATCTTCCGGAAGTGTTGCATTGGGTATGAATGAGCTGACTATCGCGATTGGTGAGACGAACGCATATTTGTTCAGCATAAGAGAAGAGCCTGTATTTACGGATTTCTATCTAGAGATCACTGCCGAACCCAACCTGTGTAAAGACATGGATGAATATGGGGTGCTATTTCGAGTATCCCCGACGATCGATTATTACCGGTTCTCCCTGTCTTGTAGTGGACAGGTTCGATTAGACCGGGTAAGTGGTGGCCAGGCTTCATCGCCACAGCCGTGGTTGTTGAGCGGTGCAGTGCCGCCTGGAGCACCCAGCTCATCTCGTCTGGGAGTATCCGCAATCGGCACTGAGATGAACTTTATTGTAAATGGCCAATATCAGTTTTCAATCCACGATCCACAACTGACCTCCGGAGGCGTGGGTGTTTTTGCCAGATCTACCAACAAAATGGCAGTGACAGTGAATTTCACCAACCTTGTTATCTACGAGGTCATTCGATAGAGTTTTTTCAATTTACTCTACACTAGCGTAGCGATATGTCCAAACGTAATTTGATTAACCGACTAAACGATTTATCACCGAAAGAATGGTTGAAATTCCAGAAATCCTGGTTTGTTCATAACCCACCCCCTCGCCAGAAAAGTGTATTGCGCCATCCAGCTAAATTTCCAGAAACCTTGGCGAAGGAATTCATCACATTTTTTACGAAGGTTCATCAAGTGGTTTTTGATCCGATGGCAGGCACAGGGAGTACGCTGGTCGCAGCCTTGCGATGCGACAGGCATGCTTATGGCATTGAGCTTAACCCAATCTATGCAGGCATTGCACGTCAAGTTCTTGCAGAGGAAAGGCAGAACCTGGGTCTGGTATTGAATGATATACAATGCGAGCTGATTACTGGGGATGCTGCCTGCATGGCAGATATTGCTTCACGCCACCAAATCCCTCCCATCGATTATGTATTTACCTCTCCGCCGTATTGGAATATGCTGCATGCGAGAGGTTCAGCCACTCAACAATTCCGGCGAACCTCCCAAGGATTGGATGTGATTTACTCCGATGACCCAAATGACCTGGGAAATATCACGGATTATGATACTTTCGTTGACCGTCTGGTATGCATCTATGTGAATATGCAGCCTTTATTAATACCGGGGGCATACTTAACCATCATCATAAAGAATATCAAAAAGGGTGGTAGGATTTATCCACTAGCTTGGGATCTGGCGCAGCGACTAGGAAAAACTTATGTGCTCAAAGATGAAAAAATCTGGTGTCAGGATAACCAACGTTTATCTCCCTATGGGCTTGGGAATGCCTGGGTGAGCAACACATTTCATCATTATTGTTTACAGTTCAGAAATGACTGACCACCTCCCTCACAACCCCTTTTATTTTTATTGATTCAGTGTACAATTGTTCTGTAAAGTCCAGTGAGTGTCACCTAGGCTTTGGCCCGGATGGTGTTCATCCGGAACTGATATCAAACCGCTCACTGTAACGAAAGGAGTCCCCGCATGTCTTACCACACAATAATATTAGTCGGAAACCTTGGTCGAGACCCAGAGATGCGTTATACACCCTCTGGTCAGGCAGTTACGAATTTTTCAGTGGCTGTCAATGATAACTTCACCAGTAGCAATGGTGATAAGGTTGAAAGGACGATTTGGGTGCGAGTTTCTACTTGGGGGAAACAAGCAGAAATCTGTAATCAGTATCTCAAGAAAGGGAGGAAAGTGCTCGTTGAGGGACGTCTAGTGACTGATCCCAGTACTGGCGGCCCGCGGATTTGGAACCGGCAAGATGGTACGCCGAGTGCGTCTTTTGAAGTCAGTGCCCAGACGGTGCGCTTTTTATCCACACGAGGTGAGGATGATAGTGCTGGTGCGCCTCCTGGCGAAGCTGCTGGTCAGGCTGAGGAGGCAGGCGATATACCGTTCTAAATCACAAATTAATAAGGTGCGGAATACTATTCCGCACCTTAATTATTTCTCTATTGGAGAAAATTTGTAGGATAAAATCCGTAATATAAAGTCCGTAGGATAAAATAATAAGGATAAATACATATGTCCGATCCTGCTCAGAACCGTCCGGCGGCTCCAGCGCCACCTGCATTGGAAGTACCTCCTGACCTGAAAACAGACTATGCCAACGTGGTCCGGATTGCACATTCTCCATCGGAGCTGGTCTTTGATTTTGCCCACCTGTTGCCTGGTGTTACCCCAGCTCGTGTATGTACGCGAGTGGTAATGTCTCCTTTGGGCGCCAAATTATTGCAGAGGGCACTGGCGGAAAATTTGTCGCGATATGAGGCTGCATTTGGAGAGATAAAAATCCCTGGAGAGAACTCGCTGGCAGATTTCTTGTTCCGCCCGCCTACTCCCACCAAAGAGTGAAGTAAATGCCGCAGAAATTAGAAGATATCGCAGAAAAAATCCACCGATCCTTCGAAGTCTGTACATCCGAACGCGATCGGGCACTTACACAGGCACGTACTCTTACCCGTCATTGTGCCAATGCCATCCGCGCAGTCCACCGAGATGAGCATTCCGTAGCACGCCAACATCTCGATGAAGCCCGTCAATTAGTGCAATCTTTACAGGAGAATTTGGTGGATTTGCCAGATCTTTTCTATGCTGGGTATACCCAGGATGCACTAAAAGAATACGCAGAAGCTGCTCTGGTGTATGCTTTGATCAATGATAATGATTTTCCATCACCTGAAGACCTTCTCTTAGAACCTGCTACATACCTTCAAGGATTAGCAGAAGCAGTGGGTGAGTTACGCCGGCGCATCCTTGACATGCTGCTCAAAGATAACCCAATGGAAGCTGAACGCTTGTTGGGTGAGATGGATGATATCTATGCCATTTTAGTGACCATGGATTACCCCGATGCAATCACTGGGGGATTGAGAAGATTGACGGATGTGGCGCGTGGCATCATCGAACGCACGCGCGGTGATTTTACCCTCAGTTTGCGCCAGGAACATCTGGAAAATAGTATCCGGGAATTAGAGTCTAGATTGGATGGTCATAGCCAGTCAGAATGAGAATCATCCGGGCATCTGAGATAGGCACCTACCAGTTTTGCAACCGAGCCTGGTGGTACCAGCTTCAGGGGTACGAGCCGGATAATCAGCTCGAATTGGAACGAGGGCGAGAACTCCACACAAAACATTTCTATACGGTTATAACTGCCGGTTGTCTGCAAATCATCGCCTACAGCCTGATTTTATTGGCAATCCTTACAGCCATCATATGGTTGATACAAACCAGGTTATAGGGATTTTTCCTTCACAGTGGATTGAACCTTGTGTTATACCTTTCGATCTTGTCCATTCTACTTGCAGTGCTCTCATTTTTCCTAGCAAGTCGCCAAAGACGGAACGCGGGCATTCCAACAGGACGGGTGATATTTACAGATTCCAGTAAATGGGGAAGGGTAGAAAAGCCTCTATATGATCCGGAACTACGATTGACCGGTAAGCCAGATTATCTGGTAAAGCATGGCAATCAAGTTATTCCAATTGAAGTCAAATCAGGCCGCGCTCCCTATATACCACCGGAATGGCATGTATACCAGCTAGCTGCTTACTGTGTGTTAGTCGAACATGAATTTGGATCCCGACCTCCACATGGAATCTTGCATTACGCTAACCGGACACTCGCTATAGATTTTACACCTGCGTTGAAAGCCACTTTATCGTCAACGATCCGGGAGATGCAGAAGCGCAACAGTCACATCCAGGTGGAGCGTTCACACCACGATCACTATCGATGCCTTCATTGTGGTTATAGATCCATATGTGATCAGGCTCTCAGGATATAATTAAGCAATGATGACTGAAGAAAATAAACTGATCCACAAAATAGCCATAGTTGGCTCCCAAAACTTACCGGATACGGAGAAGGAATCGATAGCAATTGCCGCATTCCTGAACAAGCGCGGTATCGAAACCCAACATGGATTCCTTTATGATGAAGCGATGTACCGGCTGGTTAAACAAGGCGAATTTGATGTCTTGATCGCTTTGGGTGGAGATGGGACCATGCTGCGTGCCGGGCACCTGGGAGGTCCATCGGGCGTCCCCATCCTGGGGATCAACCTGGGTCGGTTTGGGTTTCTAACTGAGATCACCCAGGATCAATGGGAAGAATTCCTGCCGCGCATGATCGCAGGTGATTATTGGCTAGAAAAGCGAATGATGTTATGCGCTGAACAGTGGCGTGCAGACTCATTATTGGGCAAGTGGGATGTGTTAAATGAAGTTGTCATTAGTCGAGGTCAGATCATCCGTCCGGTGCATATTACTGCCCATGTGGATGGTCGTTTCCTGACCACCTACGTAGCGGATGCATTGATCGCCGCCACACCAACGGGTTCGACTGCATATGCTCTGGCAGCTGGCGGTCCTATCTTGCCACCCGAATTGCGTAACATTTTATTGGTTCCGGTTGCCCCACACCTCTCCCTCGATCGAGCTATTGTCTTGGCAGAAGGGTCATCGGTCAGCATTACTGTTGAAGTTGACCATCAGGCAGTGTTTAGTATCGATGGGCAAGTACCAATAGGTTTGACAAATGATGACCGTGTGCATGTATATGCCTCTCCACATGTTGTAAAATTTATTCGCTTTCAAGATCCAGGATATTTTTATCGCAATTTAACCCCCCATATGAGTCAAAACCCTTCCACGGGGAATCATCGTTAGAGGTTGAGTATGACCGACGTAGCTCCGAAGATGTATTGTGCCAATCATCCGAATATTGAAACCACGCTCCGCTGCAACAATTGTGAAAAACCAATCTGCGCCAAATGTGCTGTACTTACACCCACGGGTTATCGTTGCAAGGAATGTATCAGAGGGCGACAAAAGATCTTTGAAACAGCCTTGTGGATGGATTACCCGATAATATTTTTCATAGTAGCCGTTCTGGCATACTTGGGCAGCCTGATCGCTGTGCGATTGGGCTTCTTTGTTATCTTGTTGGCACCCATCGCGGGTGGAGGGATTGCAGAAATTGCCCGCTTTGCCACCCGTCGCAGACGCTCCAAGCGTTTATATATTTTAGCGGCAATCGCGGCAGTGATCGGCTGCATTCCACTTGGACTTCAGTTTACCCTACGGTTTAATTTGCTTGAAATGATCTGGGATTTAGCCTATGTAGTCTTAATGACCTCAGCAATGTATACACGCCTGGCAGGGATAAGAATTGGTTAGGTATGCTCAGCGAATTACACATCGAAAATTTTGCCATCATCAGCCACCTGGATTTACATTTTGACCCAGGACTGAATATCTTCACCGGCGAGACCGGGGCAGGCAAGTCGATCATCATCGATGCAGTCGAGACAATCCTGGGCAGTCGAGCCGATGCGACCATGGTCAGAGCTAGTGCTGATCGAGCACAGGTCGAAGCCAGTTTCGAAATTTCAAATGAGATGAGCCAACCTGTTGAGGAAATCCTTGAGCGAGAAGGGCTGCAAGAGGAAACGAAGCTGCTCACATTAGGGCGTGAAATCAGGAACAATGGGCGCAGTATTGCCAGGGTGAATGGTCGTAATGTCAACGTAGGCGTGCTTAGCGAGCTAAGTGAATATCTGGTGGATGTGCACGGTCAGTCGGAACATCTATCATTATTGCATGTAAGACAACACCTGGGATTGCTGGATAGCTATGCACACGTCGAGAAAGAGCTGACAGAGTATCAGGATGCTTATTATCATTTGTTGCAGGTGCGAAGAGAGCTTACGGACCTGCATAAAGCAGAGAGCGACGCGGCCAGGCAGATTGATCTTCTCAAATACCAGATTGACGAGATTGAAGCAGCCCGGCTGCATGAAGGTGAAGAGGAAACGCTGCGAGCTGAACGTACCAGGCTGGCCAATGCTGAAGGAATTGCCTCATTAGTCCAAGAAGCCGTTCAATTGCTTGATGAAGGAACGCCTGAATCTCCCGGTGTGTCAGACCTGATTGGGCAGGTGACCAGCTTGCTTAATAGTCTCATACGGCTTGACCCACAGCAAGAAAAACTTAGTGAACGCTCACAAAATGCTTTGGATGAGCTAACTGATCTGGCCTCCACATTACGGGATTATCTGGAAACGATCGAGTTTAATCCAAAGCGTTTGGATCAGGTGGAAGAACGCTTGAATCTGATCCAAAATATGAAGCGCAAGTATGGTGAAAATATTGCAGAAGTCCTGAGATTCGTCGAACAGGCGAAGAAACAGCAAGACTCAATCACCCATGCTTCGGAGCGCATCATCGATCTTGAAAGTGATGAAAATGAGCTATTGATCAAATTAGCCAAATTTGGCGAGCTTCTGTCCGCACAAAGGCATGCCGCAGCCACAAAGCTGGAAACCGCACTTGAGACAGAGCTGATGGATCTGAGCATGGCAGGAGCGAAATTCAAAGTTGATTTTTCTGAGCATCAATCTGACGAAGGTGTTCCTTTGAGGGATGGGAGCCAGGTGGCATTCGACTCGACTGGTTTGGAACATGTGGAATTTTTGGTCGCTCCAAACCCTGGAGAAGGATTGAAACCTTTAGTTAAAATCGCCTCGGGTGGTGAGACTTCGCGTTTAATGTTGGCGATCAAGAACGTCCTGGCACATGCCGATAAGGTTCCAACCTTGATTTTCGATGAGATCGACCAGGGCATTGGGGGTCGGGTGGGTTTGGTAGTTGGACGCAAATTATGGGAATTAGCCCGCCGCCATCAGGTTTTGTGTGTAACGCACTTACCTCAACTGGCAGCCTATGGAGAACAACATTTGAGGGTTCTGAAACAAATCAAGGGTGGTCGGACAGAGACACAGGTTGAAACCCTAAATGCAGATACCCGATTAATCGAGCTTGCACAGATGATGGGTGAAGTTAGCGATGGAACGCGACAATCCGCCAAGGAATTACTGCTTACCGTTGACCAGACCGTGAAAAAGGAATCTAAATAATGCAGGGCCGGACCTCAAAAATTTACTGATTACTGAGCTCCAGGCCTTATAGAAATGCAAGCATGCCCACAATCACCCAAACGATAAAATTCCGCCGTCAGAGGCGAGCCAGGGAACACCAGGAGCCGTGGATGAGACTTGGCTTGGTCAGTGGGGTATTGATCAGCCTTCTGCTGGTGATCATCACGATGGCAGGGATCTGGTATTACATCGACTTGACTCGGAATCTCCCATCGGTGGATGTCCTTCCGTCTTTATTAGAGCCCCCTAACGGTACATTACTTCAACCCACTCGCTTGTATGACCGCACTCGCGAACATGTAATCTTAACCCTGGAGAATCCGGCTGCTGCAGGCAAGCAGTATTTACATATAGGGTTGAATAGTCAGGCAGAGGCAGATCAGGCCTCCCAATATTTGGAAGATGCCACAATTGCTGTAAATGATCCTGGTTTCTGGAAGGAGCCAGGATACACCCTGAGCGGCATATCTTTAGGTACACATTCCACTTTAGCACAGCTGCTAATCTCCAACCTGGTTCTCGATAGTGAACCACCCTCAGTAAAACGAAATATCCGGGAGCGGATGCTGGCAGCCCAGGTAACAACCCATTTTGGACGCGAAAAAATATTGGAATGGTATTTAAACAGTGCCCAATATGGCGAATTTGTCTATGGGGCAGACGCAGCTGCGCGTGTCTATTTTGGTAAATCAGCTACACAATTATCTTTGGCTGAAGCTGCCATGCTTGCTACCATCGCTGAAACCCCCTCTATTAGTCCATTGATTATCTCAAAATTCCTCAAGGACCAGCAGGAGCTAGTTATACAGAGAATGCTGGTTTATGGATTTATCAATACAGAAGAAGCTCAAATAGCTTTGAGAGATAACATACAATTCCAACCTCAAAAAGACGCAGGCTCACTTGCACCTACATTTACCAGTCTTCTACTGAGGCAACTCAGTTCTGTGTTGCCTCTGGAACGCATTAACCGGGGCGGCTTTGAGATCGTCACCACCCTCGATTATGAGTTGCAAGAGCAAACTGCCTGTGCTACGCAAGCCGAGCTAGCACGCCTCCAGGGTACGCAGGAAAAGGTTATCACCGATGATGGTAGTCCGTGTGAGGCGGCAAGTTTACTGCCTACCATTCAAGCGCTATTAGAAAAACCAAATGGGAATTTAAGTGCCAATGTGGTAATCCTGGACCCCCATTCTGGTCAGATTCTCGCTTTGGTTGGGGAGGATGGATCCGGTATGGATCCAGCATACCCAATAGTGCATCCCGCAGGGTCTATAGTATCTCCTTTCATCTTTATAACTGCGTTCTCTCGGGGAATGAGCCCAGCCACATTGTTATGGGATATCCCAAGAGTAAGTGACAATGAAGCTATCAATGGAGTTCCAAGCGGTCTCCTCGATGGATCCTCAGCGATGTATCACGGGCCCGTTCGTTTGCGGATGGCATTTGTCAATGAATATGCGGGTGCAGCTTCTGAAGTATTGCAACAGGCAGGACCAGAAAATGTGTGGCTGACAGAAAAGCAATTCGGGATCAGCGCAACAAATCTCGCACAAAGCTCGGGAAAGACTCTGGATGATTTATACTCCCAGCGGATCTCTTTGTTGGAGAGCGTGCAAGCCTACGGGATACTCGCAAATCAAGGGGTCATGGCAGGTCAACCAGATATCGGGAGTATTGCCGGGAATGATCAGGTTGGGTTGTACCCCAGCAGTTTGTTAAGCGTCACGAGTGTGAATGGACAAATTTGGCTGGATTGGACGAAACCACAAGTCTTGCCGATCGTGAGTCCACAGTTGGCTTATCTAGCCACTGATGTCTTAAGTGATGAAAAGTCCCGCTGGCCTTATCTTGGGCACCCGAACGCATTAGAAATCGGGCGACCTGCTGGAGCGAAGGTTAGCATGACCAGTGATGCCAACAATGCCTGGGCGGTTGGTTACATTCCCCAGCTGGCTATCGGTGTGTGGATGGGCTACTCACAAGATGAGGTGGGGGGAATCTCGGCTGAAATGTCAGCTGGGTTATGGCATGCAGTGATGCAATATGCTTCCAGCCAGTTGCCAGTAATGGATTTCCCGGTTCCAACAGGAATCAATGCGGTTCAGGTTTGTGACCCCTCAGGCATGTTGGCCTCTCCATTGTGTCCTGCGATTGTGCGAGAGGTATTTTTGAGCGGAAATGAGCCTACTCAAATCGATAGCCTTTATCAGAAGTTTTACATCAATCGTGAAACCGGATTGCTGGCAACCATCTTCACCCCATCCGATATGGTACAAGAGAAGGTTTACCTGGTCGTACCTCCAGAGGCAGCAGCCTGGGCAAAAGAAGCTGGTTTGCCCATACCCCCAGATACCTATGATAATGTCTATGCCCCTCCACCGAATTCAACTGATGTGCAATTTACCAAACCGCAGATGTTCGATCAGGTGGGTGGGCAGATTAAATTAATGGGTATTGCGCAGGGAGAAAGTTTCTCATATTATCGACTACAGGTCGGGAAAGGGTTAAATCCTCAACAATGGATCCAGATAGGGGAAGATATAGTTATTCCAGTTAGTAATGGATTACTTGGCACGTGGGATACAACGGGTTTGGAAGGATTGTATGTAGTACAACTTTTGGTGGTAAGGCAAGATCAGCGGGTTGACGAGGCATTCCTTCAGGTGACAATAGATAACACCAAACCGCAGGTGGAAATCCTCTCCCCAAAAGAAGATCAGCATTTCACTCATCAGCAGAGCGCAGTCATTGTGATGAATGTATCTGCAAGTGATAACCTGGTCATTCAGCGGGTTGAATTCTATATAGATGATAAGCTGGCATCAACCTTGCGGGAACCCCCATTTATTATTTTATGGCATGCTCAAGAGGGTGAGCACACCTTTGAAGTCAAAACGTATGATTTAGCTGGCAACCAAAACGCGGCGGCAATCTCATTTACAGCAGATAGATAATTAAAACAAAAACCGGGTGGCTAACCCGGTCTTGTTGGGTTTTTGGTATTTTAGAAGTAAACGTAGAAAGTACCCCAGATTTGATCCCTTATCGCTGTGTCATTGGGAAACACCTGAATCTCGACTAAGATGAGCTTCGTAGAAGGATCTGCTTTATCCCTGGCACCTAATACATAGGCGTCATATCCACCTTCCCCACCACAGTTACTATACTGATCAAATTTGCCTCGATAAACACCATCGTCATAGTTAAATCGTCCGATATATTTACAGTTTCCTTTATAAGCCATCGTGTAGAAATCTAGAAGCTCAATATGACCAATAATCTGAGCAAAAGTCCCTGAAGCGCCAAAGAACACTCCCTCTGCATCGTAATAATTTTGAAAATCTGATAGGCTAGGCGCAGCGGATATGGCTACACCAATATCCCTACCGTTATAAGTCCATGTACTGCCATTAACATCGGTCCAATAATTTGGGACATCAACCTGGATATTGCCGGTATCATCGATACAGGTGTTATATCCGCTAGTTGTGCTTGCCACGCAGTTAATCGGGGTTGTAGAATTGGCATCAGTTGGTTGTGTTTGACCGGTGCTCGTTGCGATAGGCGTGGGAGTTGTAGTCGGTATGGTTGTCGGGGAGGGCACGTGGGTATAAGTTGGATAAGGTGTATAGGTGGGAGCGACTGTGTGGGTGCTAGTAGGTGGTGCAGGCGTCAGGGTGATAACCTGTGCGCTACTTCCACATGCAATGCTGAAGATCATAAAAATAGCGCTTAGAAATAATACAGGCCTGACCATCTTGCTACGCATAGACACTCTCCTCAGGTTATATAACTGTAATAAATAATAGCTTATGGATTTCTTGCCTACACAAGGATTAGTTTACCATAATTTATTTGTTAAAAATATATGTCCAATATCCTTTGAGTGGATGCGAACGCCAGAGGGGGAAGATTGCCGGTTTTGAAGAATGCAGCTTTACTGGCATCATCCCCAGCTTTAAGCTCGCCTGATTGGATTTCCGCTCGATAAAGAATCAAGATACTTGCTCCGCGAGGATGTTCTTTTCCGAATATCACATCAAGTAGTCGTATATCTTGGATAAGGAGTCCAGTTTCTTCCAAGCACTCACGCTTTGCAGCTTCCGCTGGGTCTTCCCCTGCATCTACAAATCCGCTCGGCAAGGTCCAGTGACCTACCTGGGGATCATACAGTCTTTGAACCAGGAGTACCATGTCTTCTTTCTTGATCATTACAGCAACGGCCACTTTGGGATCTGGGAAGTAAACCCAATCACAATTTGGGCAGGAAGGTCGGAGTTTACCTGAATGCAGCTGCATTTTGAGGGTGGTGCCGCAGCGTGGGCAAAACTTGATCGGTCCGTCGATCATCAACCCGCCCGGACTCGGATTACGATAGCTACAATTCCTGCAATAATGGCGATGGCAGCGAGACTGATCTCAACGGTGAGCAGGAGATAATTTAGGAATGACAGATTCGGGCCAGGGTTGACAGTCTTTTCTTGCCCTGCGGGAGTTGGATTACCGGCACTCACCACCTGGTCGGGAGAGGTGATACCCGTCTGCGATTCGGCCCCACCGGTCGGAGCAATATTCTGGATAGACGGTGGTACCACAGGGGGTGTAGGCGTAGCAGATGCGGTGGGTGTAGGTGAACCTGTGGGCGCTGGAGTGGTGGTGGGGGTAATGGTCGGAGTTGGTGTGGTGGTAGGCGTTGGTGAGGGTGATGAAAGAATGTCTAGAAATGAAGAAATTGTGTTAGAGGGGGTGGGAGTAGGACAATCATATTGAGAAGTAAGTGTAGGGTACGCACCACTTCCATAATATTCTTCACACTGGATCTGTGAAATTTCGTTTTGCTCTTCATTAAGAGTGACTAATTTCTCAGGTATGGACGTAGGTGGGTAAGCGAAGAGATATATGGTAGTAGGGGTAGCATTCTCTGTTTGTACGATCTTTAATGCACCAATATTTGGGGTTGGTGAAGCCCTTAAAGGTGCTCCCATCAAGACCCCAGGAGCAGCTTCCGTTGGGGGAAGTGGCGTAACTGCACTACGCTGTACCTCTTGTTGGACGACGATTGTCTCATTGGCAACCGGCAGAGCAGGTGCCATGGCTACTTGAGAGCTAGATTTGAGGAATGTGCTGCCAAAGATCACCAATGCCAAGAGTACACTCGCGATAGCAGAAACGATCCCGAATATCGGAGCTAGTTGGTGGCTTGGACGTGTTTGGACTGCGGTTGCATTTACATAATAATTACGAGGTGCGCGAAGTTGGGGTAAACTGTGGACTAATATGCGCGTTTTACTAATCTCATGTAATTCATTGCGCAGCTCAGGATCCGTTCTAATACGAGTTTCAAGCAGTGCGCGATCCTTTTCATTCAGCTGGTTATCCAGGTATGCTGAGATTAGTTCATAATCACGCGATGTTATCTGGTTTTTCATCTTTCACCCTATTTCCAGACGAAATCCAGCCGGTAAAAGTTCCGCGAATCCATTCAAACAATCTCGCAGGCGTAATCGAGCGCGTGCCAGGCGACTCTTTATCGTCCCAATCGGTTTTCCAATTGCTTGGGCAGCTTCAAAATAATCCAGACCTTGAACGTCCACCATGATAACCGTTGCGCGGAAATCACCCGGTAAGTTATCCAGACAATGTTGGATGGCGCGTTGTAGCTCAGCTTGTTCGACCTGCTCCTCAGGTTGATTGCCTGGGTCTACCATCCATCGGGCGGATTCGACCTCTTCCCCGGCATCGTCCAATGGCTCCAAGGGCACTGTTGGCCGTCGTTTTCGACGGCGCAGCTCATCATAACAAGAGTTAGTTACAATACGGAGCAACCAGGCTTTGAAGGAACCACCGCGAAATGATCCCAAATGGTTATATGCGGAAATAAATGTATTTTGGGTGGCGTCATCGGCTGATTCTTCTTCACCAACCATACGAAAGGCATGGTTATAAACCAGGTCTTGGTAAACCAAAACCAGTCGGTTAAACGAATCCAGATCTCCGTCTCTTGCCGCCTGGATCAACGCAATCTCATCCACCAGGGTATTTTAACCCAAATTAAGAGTGCAAGCCATTGCTCTAGGCGAGTATGGGGTTTAAAATCCTTTGAGAGGTGTTTTATATTTATATCTAAATTAGGCGTATACACTTCCTATATTGCAATTTGCTAATTTCTCTGCTTATTGGTAAATACTGGGACGATGCTAGCGACATATATCTCATTCGTATGTGGGCTTTATTAAAATGAGCATTGATCGTACCCGAGTCAAGGCTCTATGTTTTGATGTTGATGGGACTTTGAGCGACACAGATGACCAGTTTGTTCAAAAACTGGTTAAAATATTGACTCCGATACGAATAATCTTCCTCGGTAATAATGTGCACAAGATTGCGCGAAGATTAGTCATGCTCACTGAAGGGCCTGGTAATTGGGCATATCGTTTTGCAGATAAAATTGGTTTGGATAATAAAATCGTCGCTATTGGAGATCGACTTTATGAAATGGGTGTTGGAGAGTCTGTTCAACCATTTCAATTGATCCTCGGTGTCAGGGAAATGTTGGCGAATCTGCAAAACCATTATCCACTTAATGTTATCAGTGCCCGGGGACAAAAATCAACATTCAGGTTCTTATTTCAATTTGAACTGTTACCTTATTTTAAAGCCGTTGCTACTGGTCAAACTTGTCTTCATACCAAACCCTATCCAGACCCAATTATATGGGTAGCGGCAAGAATGGGCGTTCCTCCAGCCTCCTGCCTTATGGTAGGGGATACAGTGGTGGATATCCTATGCGCTAAAAAAGCAGGTGCTCAATCGGTGGGGGTTTTATGTGGTTTTGGTGAAAGGAAGGAACTTGAACGGGCAGGTGCTGATCTTATTCTTGAGAATACAACTGATTTAATAGATGTTTTGCTATATAAATAATCTCAACCCTGGAATTATAGGGTTCCCTTGAATCCGCTATACCTATGGTCGGTCGAACCAACAGTAATATAATCATTGAGGAGGGTGGGAACCTTCTAAAAACCTTATCAAGAGGTCAACTATTACTGGGTTAAGTACCCTTTTTAGCCTCCTCTTCTAGCTCAACCAACATTCTTTGATAAACGCTGGCATTGGTTGGATTGAGTGCCAGAATAGCCATGAGCGATTCGATAGCTGCTTTGCGATTACCCGCCTGAATGAATAATTCCTTCGACATTTCCAGCTGGTTGACGGCTTCTTCCTTGCGACCTAATAAGCGATAAATTTCAGCTAACCGTTGGTAAAGAGCAGGTTGAGTCTGATTTTCATGGATTTTGGTATTTATGTATTCCAATGCTTCTGTTGTCCGATGGACGCTGATCAGTCGATTAAGGTAATTATCCAATTCAGACATTGCCTGATCAGTTTGCCCCAAACGAATATTAAGATCGAATAACATGTCGCGTGCTTTTTCATCTTCTGGGTCCATTGTGCGGATTTGTTCAAATACACGGATCGCATTACGCCAATCAAGGCTTTGCATGTCGATGTCTGCCATACGGTGCATCAGTTTTACTTTGATATCACGATCAACGTTAGATTGTTGAGCAAAACGGAATGCAAGCGAGTAAGTTTTGCGAGCCATTGCAAGGTCTGCAATGGTGTAATAGGTTTCTGCGAGTTTAGTGAATTCCTGAATGGTATCTTGTGATGAACCACGTGCAGTCAATAAGCCGATAAGAGTATTTCGCGCATCCATATCCATCGGGTTCAATTCGGTCACGCGCTTGAGCAAGCTTATTGCCCGATTAGCTTCGCCTCGAACGCTGTAGCTCTTAGCGACAATAGAATACTTCAAGACCGCCTCTGGTATACGGTTTTCCTGAATTAGTAGATCACCAATACAAATATGCAAAGGTAAATAGGTAGGTGCAAATTTCAGGGCATAATACGCTTCTTCCATCGCAGTAAGCAATTTATTCGAACGCGCCAGCTGGTTCACCTTGGAGAGTGATTCCACCAGTTGGCTGCTTGTTGCCTCGGTCAGCATTTCTGCCAATGGGATCGGGGCTGAACTTGATGGTTGTGCAGGAAGTTGCTGTCGGGCGCGTTGAATTTGATCTCTCCAATCCGGACGGATTAGCATTTTACTAATATTTTCACAAATTCGTTTTTGCAGCCTCGAATCTGAGTTAAGGGTAAAGGATTCGATCAGCGGTTCGTATAATTGGCTTAATTCCTCAGCTTGATCTGCGGAGACGCTCTCTGAATCAGCAATGCGTAAGGCTTGTAAGTACTCGACTGAGGAATCATTAATGATATCCATTTTATATAAAGTCAATGCCAGCAAAAGACGCGCTCCCAGGCCGAATAATTCATGTTGAACGGATTTTTTTAAGTTATGAACAGCGCTATCCAATTGGTCGCTCTTCGATTGCAAGAAACCCAAAACATAATAAGCTGCAGAACTCTCTAACCCTGCCTGCATGGCTCGTTCCAACTCGATAGCTGCATCTTTATCCTGACCGTGGGATTGCATATCAATCGCCTGGCTAAGGTGAAGAATTATCTTGGTTTGATCGAATTGAGCCTGGTCGATATCGCCTCTTCCTTTGACAATCGAGGTTAAACCCTTGCGTACTTGTGGCCCTTGAGTCTCTTCCTGCTCAAAGAGTAATTCAGCTAACATGGTCAACGCTTTTTGCTTTGCATCCTGAATAGGATCAAGCTTGGAATGAGCCTCTTCCTCGCTTGTAGTAATTTCACTCTGGCGGACTTGGGACATTAAATTCGACCCTGTCCCTCCGATTGGACGACTTGGTCGCGGAAGGGGTTTTCCACTCTGCAACATCGTCAAAGCGAGGGTGGCCTCCTTGCTGTTGGGGACTACATCCAATGCGTGTTTCAAAGTTTGCTCGGCTTGTGGAAGGTTCCCCTGGTTCTGAAGAAGGCTTGCAATGGATATATATTCAATCATGGCCTGAGTAATGCGACCCAACCGTTCATACACCAGCGCCAAACGTGTATGGGCACCCATATACTCAGGGCTCAAAGCAACCACGCGTGACCAACTACTAATCGCTTTTTCAATATCCTTGTTGCGGGCATACAATTCAGCAACGTCCATGTATGCTTTGATCGCTTTTCCCAGATCACCTAAACGCTCCTGGATTTCAGCCACCTTCTGCTTGGGTAAGGGGTCGTTGGGCAAAACCTGGGCAACGCGCTGATAATATGCCAGCGCTTCTGGGTATTTTTGAAGTTCAAATAATGCCAAGGCAAGGCTGGTTAACGCATTGGTATCATCTGGAAATTCACTAATAGCAATGCGATAGAAGGTGGATGCTTTGTCCCAATCCTGATCCCAAGCAGATGAATGACCCTGATTCATTGCATATTGATACGCTTGTTGGTCACCACTCATAATTGCTTCCTATTCTTCCAATAATGATAAATCTCCCCAATCATGACCGTGGCGGGCTTCAGTTTTCAGGGGAATAACTAAATTATAAGCGGTTTCCATCATCGTTCGTACAATTTGAGCCGTCTTTTTCAGTTCCCTTTGTGGGCATTCAAGCACGAGCTCGTCATGGACCTGGAGCAACATATGCCCGCTCAACTCGTTTTCTTTCAGAGCTGATGAAACCCGAGCCATGGCAATTTTCATGATATCAGCTGCTGTCCCTTGAATGGGGGCATTAATTGCTTCGCGTTCCTCGCGAGCACGGGTTTGTTGATTCCCACCAGATTTTAAACCTGGGAAATAGCGGCGCCGCCCGAGCAGGGTCTCAACATAACCTTGTTTAGCTGCTAACCGGCGCATATTATCCAGGTAACCCTTGACGCCAGGGAATTGTTTAAAATAGGCCTCGACAAAATCCTCCGCCTCAGCAAGGGTAAGATCGCTGGTGCGTGTTAATCCAAATGCACTCATGCCATAAAGCAAACCGAAATTGATCGCTTTGGCATGCCGTCGCTCGTCCTTGGTAACCTGATCGAGTGTTTTTCCCAGGATAGCTGCCGCAGTAGCAGTGTGAATATCCTGATCTGCGCGGAAGGCAACCAGCATAGCCTGGTCGTTAGACATGTGTGCAGCAATGCGAAGCTCGACTTGAGAATAATCCACAGATAACAGGATGAAACCTGGTGCGGCGATAAATGCCTGACGCACCTGCCGTCCAAGCTCAGTGCGGATGGGGATGTTTTGAAGGTTTGGGTCGGAGGAAGCAATTCGACCAGTGACACTACCAGCTTGATTGTATGAAGTATGTATGCGACCAGTCTTGGGATTTACTTGTTCAGGTAACGCGTCCAGATAGGTGGATTTCAACTTAGAGAGCTCACGGTATTCAAGCAGAAGGTCCACCACTGGATGTTTCCCCTGCAATGCTTCCAAAACCTCGGCAGAGGTGGAGTAATTTCCCGCTTCTGTCCGACGGGTGCGATCGGGGGGTGCCAGTTTTAAGCGGTTGAAAATGGCATTTGATAATTGTTGGGTTGAATTAATATTAAAGTGTTCGCCGACGTGCTCAAATACATTATTTTCTAATTCATTCAAGCGGGTATGCAATTCGCTTGACATGCGGGTAAGGAAATTAATATCAAGGGCGATCCCCGTCATTTCCATATCTGCAAGGACCGGAATTAGGGGCATTTCAATCTCTGCAAACAATTTCATGGCTGAATTTGCTTTGAGCTCTGACTGAAGACCTGGCATCAGACGGATGACAGCAATTGCATCCATCGCGGCGTACGAAGCAGCCTTCTCAATAGGTACCTGATCCATGCTGATCTGTTTCTTGCCCGTCCCGATCAATTCGGTAATTTCAGTCATTCGAAAATCCAAACGCACCCAGGCAAGATTTTTCAACCCCAGATTATGAGAGGTTGGATTAGTAAGCCACTCAGCAATCATGGTGTCAAAGGTGAGTGGTGTTGGTCGCAAGTCATTCTTGGCAAGCATAACAAAATCATACTTGAGATTATGCCCAATCTTGGGAATGTGGGCATCAGTCAGTGGGTTTCGTAATGCGTTGATGACTTTTTTGACAGAAAGCTGCTTTCCAAGTTCAGCTTGATGCCCCACAGGGATGTACCAGCCCTCGTTGCCATCCACAGCCAGTGATATACCAACCAGGTCTGCACGCATCTGGTCGGTGGAAGTGGTCTCGGTGTCGAAAGCGATAACCTTCGCAGATTTCAGAGCTTGAATCAACTCACTTAAACTTTGCTCGTCATTCACCATACGAACTGTTATTTCCCCTGACTGCCTGGGGGTGGGTTCAGACGTCGGTATGGCGTGGGAGAACAAAGACAGCTGCTCCTGTTTTTTGGTACTGGATTTTCCGAAGGCAGGATATAACGCATTCAGGCGTCCCATCAAAGAGCGAAATTCGAGCTCGCGGAACAAAGCTTCAACCCTGGCAGGGTCGAAGTGCTCAGTGCGTGCCATATCAAGGTCAAGTTTTACCTTCAGGTCAGTGATGATGGTCGCCAGTTTTTGGCTTAAATAGGCTTTGTCCTTGCCTGCTTCGAGCTTCTTGCGCATGGTTTCTGAAATATCGCTTAAATGAGCGTAAATGCCATCCAGGGTCCCATATGTGTTCAGCAAGGAGGCAGCGGTTTTTTCGCCAATCCCCGCAACCCCAGGAATATTATCCGATTTATCACCCACCAGGGCTTTATAATCTACCACTTGATCCGGTTTTACCCCAAATAACTCGACTACATCCTTAGCAAAATAATCTTTTGCATCAGCAATCGTTCTACCAGGGAGATTAACCAGGATACGGTCATTCACTAGCTGAAGAAGATCACGGTCACCTGTGATGATCTTGACACCAAATCCTTCAGAGGCAAGATGGCGAGCAAGGCTACCCAGTACGTCATCTGCCTCATATCCCTCCATTTCCAAGCGGGGAATGTTAAAGGCATCCACTAACTGACGGATGCGTTCCATTTGAGGGCGAAGGTCCTCAGGCATCTTAGCGCGGGTGCCTTTATAGTCTGGAAAAAGGGTATCGCGAAATGTCTTCCCGGTATCAAATGTAACAGCGAGATAATCTGGATGGTCCTGCTCCAGCAAACGCAGCAGGATGGAAGTGAAACCAAATACCCCAGCGGTGGGTTCACCCGCGTGGGTGGTAAATGCTGAAGATGAACCTCTAGTTAGTGCAAAGTATGCCCGGTAAGCTAGAGCGTGTCCATCGAGTAAGTATATAATGGGAGGCATTTCGTTTTTTGAGTCATAGATTGTTATATGCACACCTTATCAGTCAAAGATTTCGTCGATGCCCTTGTTGACCAGGTGTGATTGAATGGTTTGTTCATTTCGGGGAATAAGATAAAATCCACTACAGGTAATTCACCCGTCACGGCATCAGTTTATCATGCCCTTTGCGTTGCTGCAAGGAAGATTGACAATGGTGAACATACATGATAATGTATGATTGGATGGAAAAGCTGATACGACTTTTCCGTTTATGTTTTGCATGCCTATTCCTGATTATTTCACTAATTGGAAGAGGTAGTGTTCGCGCTGCAAATAATACCAATGGGGAGAAAGTGCGTCAAGCTACCATCGTCGTCACATATACAAGGTATGAATGGTGGTTACTTCGATGGTCAGACAACCAGCTTTTATGCCATGTTTATATCGACCATGAGGGTTGGCCAACCGCTGAAGAAGTTTTAACAGATTGCGGCGGTACCATATATAGTAAATGGATCAATACTCAACCTTGTTCTGGATTGGATCAAGGACACACCCTTCCAGCGGGATGCATTGGTCTATATTTATTTTTTATTGGCAGTGCACCTGCGGA
>Ga0153916_10000608_pt1 | contig 24502 bp, 24 predicted proteins | sample Opewatmetagenome_FD_109642 | JGI IMG/M metagenome (GOLD analysis project Ga0153916, IMG submission 109642) | Freshwater wetland microbial communities from Ohio, USA - Open water 3 Core 3 Depth 4 metaG | ecosystem: Environmental > Aquatic > Freshwater > Wetlands | place: USA: Ohio, Lake Erie...
CTCTTTAGGGTCAGAAAAATCGCCATAAGTATGGCAGCCAGCCCCCCCACGGCTTCCACAGAGGCGTGCAATGGCTCGTTCACCAGGAGCCACTCAGTCCCCAAGGCCTTCAGGGCAAGAATGGACAAAACTAATCCAGCGGCTATCCCTGCCAGGATGAGATACGGGTGTACCCGTTCTATTCTCATCATTTTGTGCTCCTGATGGGGAATCTACCTGCGCAGCACCTTCTCAGCCCGCTTGCGCTTGGCATGTCATTCACCGGAGTCTGATGAACGGATCGCCGCCGAGGACGCCACAAGTGACAGCCTGGCGACGGTCCCGAAAAGCAAGGCCTTGGGAGGCCCGGTTGCTCTTAGCAAGCACAGTAACGGGAATCTTCAGACACTGGCATACGTAACGTCGTCATTCTATAAGAAACAAAAAGACCAGCACTCCCCTGCCCGTGTTGCCCGGAGCTGCCGGCCTTGAGTTTTTCACATGCTTCCCCTCAAGAACGGTCCCCGTCCTTTACAACTTCGCGTCGCGCTGGCAGCACTATCGAAGATGAGGGATGCCTCTACTTGGTTTTGACCCGCGTATAGCAAACTACCTCGATTTCTGTCAAGGAATGGTAAAACTTTAAGTTTGACGTTACCTCTCGGCCGGTGGTGCGACGCACACTTGGAAAACCGTCACGCGGTGGCATATCATTTATAAAGTCGGTTGCGTTTTGGGCACACAATTTTCGCCGACGTGTTACGATCTAACTTGATTGCAGCATTGAACGGCGCAACGTTTTACTTCGACCAATCGAAGTCGACAAATAGGATTAAACGGCTTTCGGCGGCAGTTACTTGCCACCCCCACATCGCTTATCGCAGAGGTGCGACTTGGAGCTTATGTCAGTTGCATTCTTGCGAATCATCGCGACCTTGCTCTGAATTAAGTCCTTTTTCTCGATGGGCGGGCATATCTAAACCTGGCATGTCGTTTGCGGATTTCCCTATCAGTAATTAGTCCGGATTCGGCCGTTGCAAAGTCGCAGGGGCCGAGCGGGGCGCGAGCATGGAGTAGTCAAAACACCCAAGCGTGCTGTTCAAAGTCTTAATTCGTATTTGGCATGGTAACGATTTGGCTTCGACAATATCTCGCAACGCACCGATGATCGCTAGCCGCTTAGAGGCACGAACCCATTGTCTTCACTACGTAAGGTTCACGCCTCGTTCGCAAATTCATTCTCAACTGCGCAATCCAGGTTTAGAAGGCGCCGATGAAAGTTAATGAAGATAATGCTCGCGATATCAGCGAGGTTTTAGGTCTCGACGAGATGCCGCGTGGACACAAGCGTGTGCGGATCGCGGTTGTAACGTTGGCTTTGCTGGTGATTATCGCAGCGATTGTTTGGTATTTCACGACACGTAACGGTGCGGCGGTTCAGTATAAGACAGCAGCAGTCAAGCGCGGTGATCTTACCGTGGGGATCACGGCGACCGGCACCGTGCAACCGGTCAATCAGGTGGACGTCGGCACCGAGATTTCCGGTACCATCAGGACGGTTGAAGTTGATTACAACGATCGAGTCAAGGTCGGTCAGGTACTAGCGCGGATCGATACCGATAAGTTGCAAGCCCAGGTGTTACAATCTCAGTCGACATTGGAATCGGCGCAGGCCAAGTTGATCGAGGCGCAGGCCACCGTCGTAGAGGCGCGCGACAATTTGGAGCGCTTCAAGCGCGTGCGCGAGATGAGCGGCGGAAAGGTTCCGTCGCAAAGAGAATATGACGCCGCAGAAGCGATACTCAAGCGCGCGCTATCGAACGAAGCGACACTCAAGGCACAGATCTCCGAAGCGAAATGGAAGCTCAGTATCGATCAAACCAACTTGTCCAAAGCGGTGATCCGGTCGCCGATCAACGGTGTCGTGCTCAAGCGGCAAGTGGAGCCCGGTCAAACGGTGGCGGCGTCGCTGCAAACCCCGGTGCTTTTCACCATTGCTGAGAGCCTGGCGCAAATGGAAGTACAGGTCGACGTCGACGAGGCGGACGTGGCACAGGTCAAAGTGGAGCAGCAGGCCAGTTTCACGGTGGACGGGTATCCCGGGCGAACCTTTAGCGCCGTAGTTAAGCAAGTGCGTTACGGTCCTGAGACCGTTCAGGGCGTAGTCACCTACAAGACCTTGCTGTCGGTGGATAACTCCGATCTCGCCTTGCGGCCGGGAATGACCGCCACTGCAAATATCACAGTGAAGCGGACCGCAAACGTTATGTTGGTGCCAAACGTTGCTCTGCGTTTTTCGCCCCCGGTGGCAGAGGAAACGGCGCGAGCCAGCGGTAGCCTGATAAGCCGGCTCTTTCCGCGCCCACCGCCCGCTTCGAAGCCGCGCGACACAGGCGACACCAAGAGCAAGCAGCAGCATGTTTGGGTCTTACGCGTTGGCCAACCGTTTGCTGTTGCGGTTACCACTGGATCCACCGATGGCGTCATGACCGAAATTACAAGTGGTGACATTACGGTGGGGACAGAGGTCGTGACGGATATCGTCAGTGCGAACCCATGATGGAAAATTTATCCGCGGAGCCTGAAAAGCCGCCGCAGCTCCTCCTTCGCGGCGTGACCAAGGTTTACGGCATGGGAGGCGCCGCCATGCATGCGCTGCGGGGTGTGGATCTGCGTATCGATAGGGGCGAGTTCGTCGCTGTCATGGGGCCGAGCGGCTCGGGAAAATCCACCTGCTTGAACATTCTCGGCTGCTTGGACACTCCAACTTCGGGCTCTTATCGCTTCGAGGGCGTGGAGGTGGGGAAACTGTCGCGCTTCCAACGGGCGCGTTTGCGCCGATATTACCTGGGTTTCGTCTTTCAGGGATATAACCTGCTCAATCGGACATCTGCCCTTGAGAACGTCGAGCTGCCGCTGATTTACCGTAACCAACCGATCGCCGAACGCCATGCGCTTGCGCGCCAGGCGCTGGGCGCGGTGGGATTGGCCGGCTGGGAAAGTCACACGCCCGGCGAACTCTCCGGCGGGCAGCAGCAGCGGGTTGCCGTCGCCCGCGCCATCGTTACGACGCCGCATGTTTTGTTCGCCGATGAACCGACGGGCAATCTCGATACGGCGCGCAGCCGCGAAATCATGGAGTTGTTGAGTGTGCTCAATCGCGACCGCGGAATTACCGTCGTGATGGTCACCCATGAGCGGGAGATGGCGGCCTATGCGAAACGCATCGTGCGCTTTGTCGATGGCAAAGTGGATAGCGATGAGCGCAACGATAAGGAGGCGGCCTGATGGTTTGGAATGCGTTTTTGCTCGCCCTGCGGGAACTCCGCCGTAACGTCATGCGTTCGTTCCTGACGATCCTTGGGATCGTCATCGGCGTGGCGGCGGTTATCGTCATGGTCACCCTCGGGAGCGGCGCCACGGTTCAGGTGTCACAACAAATCGCCAGCCTTGGCAGCAACGTGGTGATCATTATTCCCGGCCAGATGGGTCCGGGACGAGGTTCAAGCGTTGCCCCGTTCAACGAGAGCGAAGTTGAAGCGATCGTGCGCGATATCGGCGACCTCAAAGTCGTCGCGCCGACCGCGGCAAAATCGCTAACCGCCATCTTTGCCAACAAAAGCTGGTCCACTGCCGTCACGGGGACAACCAATGATTATTTCACGGCGGCCAACTGGGTTATAGCGCGGGGACGAGCTTTTAGCGAAAGCGAGACGCGCGCCGGCAAAGCCGTATGCGTTATCGGTGCTACCGTGGGTAAAGAACTATTCGGCGCTCAAGATCCGCTGGGCAACAAGCTCCGTCTCAAGAACATATCCTGCGAAGTGATCGGGCAGCTGCAAGCGAAAGGGCAGTCGGTGATGGGCAGGGACCAAGATGATCTCATCATTATTCCGCTGCGTACGTTTCAGCGGCGTATCGCCGGCAATCGGGATATCTCGCTGATCCAGCTTTCGGTGCGAGACCAAAGCGCGATCGATAGAGTCAAGTCGGCCATCGAGCGGTTGATGCGCGAGCGCCGCCATCTCGCGTCCAACGAAGAAAACGATTTCTCAGTCATGGATACGCGTCAGATCGCGCAGATACTGACCGGCACCACGCGCATCCTCACGCTGCTTCTCAGCGCCGTCGCGGCGGTGAGCCTGCTCGTCGGCGGCATCGGCATCATGAACATCATGTTGGTGTCGGTGACCGAACGAACCCGGGAAATCGGCATTCGCCTGGCGATCGGCGCGTTCGAGCGCGATGTGCTGACGCAGTTTCTGGTGGAGGCGATGGTGCTAGCTTCGTTTGGCGGCTTGTTCGGTGTCTTACTGGCGATCGCTGCCTCCGCAGTGCTCGCCCAAGTTTTGCAGGTTCCCTTGATATTGAATCCAGGCATCATGATTCTTGCTTTTCTGTTTTCCGGAGCCGTGGGCGTGATCTTCGGTTACGTTCCGGCGCGCCGCGCGGCCCAGCTCGACCCGATCGAGGCGCTGCGCCATGAGTGAAATTACGAGCCTCTATGAGTGCGGTGTGGGATCCTCGGTCGAGCGCATGATTGGGAAGGTCGGGCGGCCGTTCGTCATTATCCTCGTAGCGGTATTAAGCTTTGCCGGATGTCTCGCTGTGGGACCTGATTATAAGGCTCCAGACATCGTGGCGCCGGCAGAATGGAGCCCGAACTTGCGGGGTGGCTTGAGTGCGCAAGAGCCCGAGGCGCAGACGCTCGCAAAATGGTGGACCACATTGGGCGATACGGACTTATCAGCCCTTGTGGAGCGTGCGGTCACGGGGAATTTGGATCTCAAGAAAGCTCAGGCGCGCATCCGTGAAGCGCGGGCGCGGCGCGGCATCGCTGAAGCTGGACTCTTTCCGGTGCTCAATCTTACGGGTTCCGCGACGGTCAGTCGCAGCAGTGAAGATACCGGGTCCGGTATTCGTCGCGAGCTTTACAGAACCGGCTTTGATGCGAGCTGGGAGGTCGATGTATTCGGTGGAGTGCGCCGCTCCATGGAGGCAGCCCAAGGAGATCTCGAGGCGAGCGCTGCTGATTACCAAGCTGTGGTGGTGAGCTTGCTTGCCGAGGTCGCTCTGAACTACGTGGAGGTGCGCACCTTTCAGACGCAGCTTCAGGTTGCCGAAGAAAATCTCAAAGCACAGGCAGAGACTTTGCAGCTCACCGAATGGCGCTTTGAAGCCGGCCTCGTTAGCAGTCTCGATGTGGAACAGGCCAAGACCAACTTGGAAAACACTCGCGCTCAGTTACCCAGATTGCGATCCAATATCGAGGCGGCCAAGAATCGTCTCGCTATTTTGCTTGGAGTATTTCCGGGCGCGCTCGAAACGCAGCTTGCGGTAAGAAAGCCCATACCGGAGGCGCCGGCGGAAGTGGCCGTTGGCGTGCCTGCGGAAGTGTTGCGCCGGCGGCCGGATGTGAGACGTGCCGAGCGCCAGCTAGCGGCGCAGACGGCGCGCATCGGAGTTGCCACGGCTGACCTCTACCCGAAATTCTCATTGCCAGGATCGATCGGGCTTGAAGCGCTTTCAACCAACCATCTGTTTTCCACCGCTAACCGGGCCTGGAGTCTCGTGGGCAGCTTTGCGTGGACGGTTTTCAAGGGCGGAGCCATACGGCAAAACATCGAAGTGCAAAACGCTCTGCAGGAACAGGCCTTGAAACAGTATGAGGCGACGATTCTCACCGCCCTCGAAGAAGTCGAAAATTCATTGGTCGCATACGCGGAAGAACAGGAACGGAGAGATACGCTTACCGAGGCTACCCAAGCGGCGCAGCGGGCCGCAGAACTCGCGCGCGATCAATATACATCCGGTTTGATCGACTTCCAGACTGTGCTCGACGCCGAACGATCGGTGTTGTCGTTTCAGGACCAGCTGGCGCAGAGTAAAGGACAAGTCACCTCCAATGTGATCGCCTTGTACAAAGCGTTGGGTGGAGGCTGGACGGCGGTGACAGGTGCACAACCATGAGGCTCGGCAAGTGCCCGCAGTTTGTTGTTCACGAACACCACTCTTCTCGCCTCCACTATGATTTTCGCTTAGAAATCGACGGAGTCCTGAAGTCTTGGGCGATCCCTAAAGGTCCGTCTATGAATCCTCACGACAAACGGCTGGCAATCGCCGTGGAAGATCATCCACTTGAGTACGGATATTTTGAGGGAATCATCCCGGCGGGTAGGTATGGTGCCGGGGAAGTGGTGATTTGGGACGCCGGGAAATTTGTCCCACTAAATGATCCCGCGCAAGGGTTGGACGAAGGACGGCTAGTGTTTCGTTTGGAGGGAAGGCGCCTGCACGGTGAGTTTGCGCTGGTGCGTTTTACCGGGAGGCGCAAGGAATGGTTGTTGCTGAAGAAGCAGGACGCCGATGCTGACGTCACATGGAAGATCGAACGGGCTTTGACGCCTTCCGGCGCAAAGTTTTGAAGAAAAAAAATTCCGCCCTGCAAAACTTTCTAGTCATGGTGCGCGAAAAACTTTGACCATCGGTAATTGCCCCTTGGTTACAGCGAACACAGCCACCACGGAAATGCGGCTATCTAAGGCCCGGTAGCAACACCACCAGGCCGCTGGTCATAATCTCGACGGCAACAGCGGCGAGTAGAAGTCCCATGAGTCGGATCGCAATGTTGACACCAGTTTTCCCCAACCAGTTGCTGACTGGCGTTGCAACCCGCAAAGCAAGCCAAGTGGCCATTGCGACCAGCAGGCAGCAGAGAATCATAGCGCTAAGATGGCCAATTGAAGAGCGCTCGGTTGCGTAGATAATGGTTGTGGAAATCGCGCCCGGACCTGAAAGCAGCGGTATCGCGAGCGGTACGACTGCGATGTTCGCCTTGTGCTCTGCTTCTTTTGCTTCTTCCGGTGTCTGCTTTTCTCCCGCAGGGGCAGCACGCATCATCGACATGGCGATTAACAGGATCGAGATCGCGCCACCGACCTTGAATGACGCGATGGTGATCCCGAAGGAGGTGAGAAGCGGTTGGCCAATGACTGCCGCCATGACAAGAACCACCGCCACGGCAATGCTCGCAATGCGAGCAATATGTTTCTTTTCGTGTTCACTATTTTCAGCCGTCATGCTGACGAACAAAGGCACCGCGCCCACCGGATTGACGATGACCACCAGCGCGAGAAAGATTTTTGCGTATTCCGCCCAATTCAGCATGCGCGTTGTTTCTCGTGAATAATCGTGAGGCCAACAGCCTTGACGGCGATGGTAACATATCACATCAAACGAACGATCATACAATTGTGACCGGAGATTGTGTCTCCCGGGCAGTTGATTCATCGGGAGATCATGGCGATCCTGGATTTATTTGCTCTGATGTAGGCAGAGCTTAGATCTGCATGAATGCGAAGTTTGCTTTAAGGAGTTCTCAGTCCTGAAAAAACAACTCAGGTGTTCTGGCAAACAACGGAAACGGCCTGTGGCATGAGCGTTGCGTGATTTATTCCCAGCCCCGGAAGAGCCTACGACCAAGCTAAGGAGTCTCATCGTCAATGAGGTTCCAGCACGAGAATTGAATTGAAAGGAGAAATCCATGACGAAGCCCGACGGACAGATGAGTGTAATGGATGCAATCCTTGAACGGCGCTCGGGTTGTGCGTTGATCTCGACGGCGACGCCAAATGATTTGGCCGCTCTAAAGACTTCCTCGAGATCGATCGCATATGGCTCGCGGTCGTTGATCAATCGTCCCGTGGGGTGAGCGAGAATATTTACCGACGGATGGGCAAGAGCTTTCACCACTCGCTTGGTCATCTGGCTCTGAGTCATATCCATTTTCGAGTGCACCGCGGCAACTATGACATCAAGTTGATCGAGGAGATCGTCGGCAAGATCGAGCGAGCCGTCGGGCAGTATGTCGACTTCACAGCCCGCTAGCAGCTTGACGCTACGGACCTTGATCCGAAGCTCCGTGATCTCTTTGAGTTGCTTCGCAAATTCCTTTTCACTCAGGCCCCCGGCCACGTGAACCGCTTTGCTGTGATCGGTTATCGCGCAATACTGATAACCGCGTTGTTCGCAGGCGCGCAGCATTTCTTCAATCGAGTTGTGGCCGTCCGTCCACTTGCTATGCATGTGGAAGTCTCCCCGTATATCGTCGAGCTGGATCAATTCGGGGAGCTTGTGCTCGCGCGCGGCCTGGATCTCGCCACGGTTTTCTCGCAATTCGGGGGGGACGTAGTCGAGCTTCAGGATTCGGTAGACATCTTGCTCGTCGGCACCGCCGATGCGCTCGCCTGCTTCTTTCTCAACGTCCCCGCCTTTCGGCACACGGAAGATGCCGTACTCGCTAATGCGCAAGCCGCGTTCGACGCCGAGGCTTCGAACCGCAATGTTGTGAGCCTTCGAGCCGGTGAAGTAGTTCAGCGCCGCGCCGTAAGAACCTAGGGGAAGGATGCGCAGGTCCACCTGTAAGCCCGCGCGCAGGACGACGGTGCCTCGGGTAGTGCCGGCGGCAAGGACGCGCTCGACTTGCGGATAAGATTGAAAGCGCCGCATCACCGGCTTTGGTTTGGCGCTGGCAACGAGTATGTCGATGTCGCCAACCGTTTCCATGCGGCGGCGATAACTGCCGGCCACTTCAAGCTTCTCGATATCGCCGCTGGCGCGGAGGTGGTCAATCAGGGGGCGCACCAGTTGGTCGGCGTCCCTGAGCTTAAAGCGCTTCGGGCCTTTGCCAATATGCTGGATGCTGCGGCGGATTTTCTCAACAGTCTTTTTACCGAACCCAGGCAGTTGCTCAACCTTTCCGGAGTCGAGCGCTTTCTCAAGCTCGCCGATGGAGCTGATCCCCAGCTTCTCGTAGAATAGTTTGGTCCGCTTGGGTCCCAGTCCCTCGACTTCGAGTAACTCGTCCAGGGAGGCGGGAAGCGTTTTTCGTAGCTCCTTCAAGGCGCCAAGAGTGCCGGTCTTGACGATTTCCTCGATGTGCTCGGTCATGCCCTTGCCGATCCCCGGCAGTTTGAGCTTCGTAAGATCTTTGCCCTCCTCGAGGAGTTGCACGATCGATTGGGACAGGCTTTCGACGGTCCGCGCGGCGTTTCGGTACGCGCGAATGCGAAAGAGATCTGCGCCTTGAATTTCAAGCAGGTCGGCGTACTGGTTCAGTAGATGGGCAATCTCCACGTTTTCCATAGGTTATCTCTGCTGCTACGGAACTGAGTTACGCAACGGATATGCCACTGTGGGACGTGACTTGGTCGATGTCTAAGCGAACTAATTATGAAATCATTCGCAAGCAAGCAAAGCCGAATTTCAGCTTATCGCAACGATGCGAAGGGCGGGCGCTGATGATAAGCTTCGCGTTCACCCGTCGCGTATCTTCAGCATTTCCTGCTTCGCCCGTATTTCCCTCTTAAGGAAACGTAAAGCACCTCGCATATAACTTCGCGAGTGAAGCCTTTCTCACGTTTTTCGTGCAACACGAGATACTGAACTCCTTCTTCCACTACCGGCGCGATGAGCCTTCCTCCCACCTTGAGTTGCTCTAGCAAAGGAGGAGGAATCTCGGCGCAAGCGGCAGTGATGCAGATTCTGTCATAAGGGGAAAACTCCGGATAGCCGAGGCCTCCATCGCCTTTTACGAGCACAATATCGTGATACCCTGCAACTTCGAGATTTTTTTTCGCAAAATCAAACGTGAGCGGATCGATCTCGATGGACACAATCAGACCATCCTTGCCGACAATTTCACGCGCAAGCGCCGTACCATATCCCGACCCAAGCCCCACTTCCAAAAACCTATGCCCTTCGTCCAGACCTAGAGGCTCGTAAAAGAGAGGATAGCTGTGGGGACACGATATCGATGCCTGCGCGCCCGGAAGTGGGAACGGGACTTCGAGGTAGGCATAATCTTTGTAAGACCATGGCAGGAAATCTTCTCTGGGGACCTTGAGCATGGCAATTTTCATCCGTTCCGATCTGAGGTATCCATGCTTGATAAGCGATCTCACTTTCCTTTCTCTCTCGCTTTTAAGCTGTTCTTTGGTTTTTGTGGGCTCTTTTGGTGGGGGTACTATCCAGCCTTGCATTTTCTGGACCCTGCTTTCCGTTTCCTCTGGAGAAATTGACAAGAAGACTCTTTATAATTAGCGATGCAAAAAATGGGCAGGCTGCATGACAATCGCTCATCAAACCAAATCGGGCTTGTCTTTTTCTTATTATTCTGAAGGCCGTGAGTGGAGTCTACGCAGCAGACGTACGGAGGTTGTTTTGCGAAAACTAATGGTTTCGGTGTCGAGTATTACGATGTTCGCTGTAGTCGTTATGTGGCCATATTGGATGAAAAGCGAGCTTCATTCCGGCGAAATTGCCGATAGAAGAGTAAAATTGCCTGCGCCAAGAACGGACGGGGCAACTTCGGTAGAAAAAGGGTTGCGGGAGAGAAGGTCGATCAGAGAGTTTAAGAGGCAACCATTAAGCATCGGCGAAGTCTCTCAACTCCTGTGGGCGGCTCAGGGCGTTACCGCTTCAGGAGGTCGTAGGACAGCTCCGTCCGCTGGGGCTCTCTACCCGCTCGAACTTTACCTGGTGGCCGGAAATGTGGAGGGCCTCCCGGCAGGAATCTATAAATACCGCCCCGACGGGCACGAAGTCATGAGAGCCGTCGAGGGGGACAAAAGAACCGAGCTTAGGCAGGCTGCTCTTGGTCAGACCTCAATTAGAGATGCGGCGGTCGTGCTCTTGCTTACGGCGGTCTATGAAAGGACCACGGCCAGGTACGGGGAAAGGGGAGTCCGGTACGTACATATCGAAATCGGCCACGTGGGCCAAAACGTTTGCCTGCAGGCAGTCGCACTAAATCTAGGCGCTGTGGTGATCGGCGCTTTTGATGACTCTGGGGTGAAAAAAATAGTGAACTTAATGCCGAAGGAAGAACCGTTTTATTTGATCGCCATCGGCAAGAAGTAGGGCTACGAAAGTTCATGTATAGAGTAATAGTAAGGGACACAGTCTGGCGCATGAAATGTTACACCTGTTCTGCGCTAAAGCGAGTGATAAGGCCGCTTTTCAATGCAACGCGATAAGTGCGAACAAAAAAGAGATACGCCAAAATAAGGTAAAGGCATGCCAGCGTTGTTCCGATGAGCAGCAGAGAAATTGAGGTCTGCCTTGTCGACAGAACGTTTCGCATGCCTTCAAATACATAGGAGGCGGGAATAAGTTTCGCAACGATTTGAAATGGAGTGGGGAGAATGGAAATCGGGTAAAAAACACCGGCAAACGGACTCAGGAAAAATGCGATCGGCCAAGCGAGCCATTCAGCCGCCGGTCCAAAGCGGAATACGAAACCGGCGATAAAAATACCAATCGACAGGCCAAAGGTGAAAAGGATGGCAAGAAACGGCATCAGCAGAATGCCCAGAGTGAAAATTCTGTAGCCGAATAGAGTGCCGGCCAGAATCGCCATCAGGAGAAATCCCGACGTGCTCGTTAGAATGCTCATCACCACGAGGCCGGCGATGTACTCCGTGATGGTGAGCGGTGATCCAAAGTAATTGAGAAAGTTTCTTGACCACACGTCTTCAAGAAACGCAAGCATGACTCCCTGTTGCACGCGCACCAGGAAATCCCACAAAACAATCGCGCCCAAAAGGATTGGCACGAAAGTAAATCCCGAATGCGCTACGGCATCGAGGTATCGGGTGATGAATCCCCACAAAACGACATCAAGGATCGGGTGTACGAAAAGAATTCCGAATCGTTGCGGGCTATCGCGGAGCAAGAAGAAGTGACGGAGACAAACGGCATAGATACGCCGGACCTTCATGTTAGTCTCCGTCTAACTCAAGCGAGAGCGGCTCTCGAGCAATGGCAATAAACAACTCTTCAAGGTTTCTCTTGCCGTGCTCGGCCGGTAGCCTGCGCGGGTCACCCTCCAGAAGGATTTTCCCGTGCGAGAGAAAGAGCACTCGATCGCAGACCGCCTCCACTTCGTACATATTGTGCGAAGTCCAAAGTATGGCGGCGCTGGTGCTGCGCCCATAGAGCTGGATTTTCTCGCGAATGTTGTGTGCGGTGCTGGGGTCGAGTGACGCGGTCGGTTCGTCCAAAAGTAACAACTTTGGTTTATTGAGAAGCGCTTTTGCCCGGTGGAGGCGGGTTTGCTCTCCAGAAGAAAGTACCCCTGCTCGCACGTTCGAGAAGGGAACCAAGGAAAACTCTTCAAGCGAGCTTTGAATTTTGTTTTTGAGATCGGCCACGCCATAGAGCAACCCGAAGATGTAGAGATTCTGCCAAACCGTCAAGTTCCCGGGCGCCTGCGCATACACAGCGGCGAAATTGGTCTTACTCATGACCGCGGCTCGGCTCTGCGCAATGTCTTTCCCTGAAATGATGATGGTTCCAGACGTGGGTTCCAAGACGCCAAGGATCATGCTGATGATAGTCGTTTTGCCAGCACCGTTTGGCCCCAGAAGCCCTGCAATTTCGCCAGCCTTTACCGTAAAAGAGACGTGATCGACGGCACGCAATCTTTGGTATTCTTTTATGAGGTCCGCAATCTGAAGAATTGGTTCGCCATCCATGATCGCCATTCTCCCGCCGGTTTATTTGACGCGACTGGTGATGCTACGGTTATTGGAGACAAGCGGAACGGAAACAGCGGGTGCTAGGATCGGGCCACGAGCGAGCGTTCCTGAGCTGTAGTCGTCGCTTAAATTCAAAATCCTGGCGTTTCATGGTCGTGCGCATGAGCGATCGCATCGAGCAAGTCCTGATCTAGCCGTGCAGGATCGAGGACGACCTTAGCGTCGTGTGCGCTGCGGATAGCGCTAGGGGGCACAACGAAATCGCCAGCATTCTCGATATACACGATGATCTCGGCGCGGCCTTCCGGAGCCACCTCGCGAACCGCGCCGCACTCCACGCCGCCTTCCTCTACGAACACCTGAAAGCCGACCCTAATCACGCTAACTCTGTTATCCATACCTATCTTTGCTCCCGTCCCATTTTTCACTGTTTGCACTATGCGGCAAATAAAATGCCAAAGATGAAATGAAGGGTTCCATTAGTCCTCTGCCTTTCGTCGGGCGAGAGCAGCCTCGATCGCAACGAACTCGCCTACGTTATCCATCGTGATCAGGCCCACCAGTTGGCCTCCGTGCACCACGGGTAGGCTATGGCACTCGCATGTTTGCAGCCGGGCAAAGGCCGTTTCCAGCATCTCCGAGGAGTCCACGGTCTGAAACTCGCGCCGCATGACCTCGACAACAGGTGTTTCCTGTCCTCGTTGCGCTAACGCGATCAGCAAGTCGCTTCGCGTCAACACCCCAAGGACTCGCGCATCCTCCACAACGGGGAAATCCTGCTGCGAGCCCGCCAAGATCAAATCGACGGCACGGCTTAGCGAATCACGGGATGTAAGCGTGCGGATATCGGTCAGCATCGCACGGGCCACAGGAATGCCCTCCAATGCTGATCGGATCTGCACCATTTTGGCTTCCTGTGCCGCCCCGATCCAGACGAACAGGCCGATGAACACCAGGAACGGGTTCGTCAAAAGGCCAACGAAGCCAAACAAGAAAGCCAGTCCCTGACCCAAGGACGCCGCGATCTGCGTCGCTTTCGTGTACTCCATTCGCATGGCGAGCAGTGCTCTAAGTACTCGTCCGCCGTCCATCGGAAAGGCCGGAAGCATATTGAACAGCACCAAAAACACATTCACCGCCATGAGCCGCATCAGGAATGAGCCGCCGGTTACACTCAACTTGTTCAGTGGCTCCAGGCCTCCGGTGAGCTGCAACCAGGCAAACAGCGCTGACGCGATCACCACGTTAACCGCGGAGCCGGCCAGCGTTACCCACACTTCTTGCTTAGGATCGTCGGGTATCCGTTCCAGCTGCGCCATGCCGCCGATGGGCAGCAGGGTGATGTCCCGTGTTTTGATTCCGTACCGCTTCGCCGTTAACGCGTGTGCCAATTCGTGCAATAGCACGCAGGCAAAAAGGGCCAAAATAAATCCGACCCCTTCTAGCACCAAGGCCAGGCTACGTTCCTCTATCCAGTGGAGCAGCGCCACCCAGGCGATCAGGAGAAGAAACGTCGCATGGATATGAACGCCTATGCCGGCGACTTCGCCCAGTTTCCAAGACCATTTCATGGCGGCATTTCCCAAGGTGTCATCAACGACCCTCCGACTGGATCGGCAGGCGAGATCTGTCTAGGCAAATCGGCACGGAATCGAAACCACTGAGTCACAAGCAATTGCCGCATTACCTCCAAAAAAAAGAAACTCGGGCTCCTTGCAGGCCGTAGGGGACGTCGCACCGCCAGGCACGCCCACGATGATCGGAGCGAGCGGGGCCGGTTCCTCCGGGATCCGAAGCTCGACTTCACGTTCGATAGGCACAGACAACCGCTCACACTTCAGCTCCAGCGTCACGGAGCAACTCGGCGAACTCTCTTTCGCTTAGCGTTTTTACTCCTTTAGATTTGGCCTGCTCCAACTTCTGCCCCGGCTTACTTCCGGCCACGACGTAATTGGTCTCGCTGCTCACGCTGGAAGTGGCGTTGCCGCCCAGACCTTCGACGAGCCTCTGTGCCTCGCTGCGCGAAAAGCGCTCCAACGCTCCGGTAAACACAAAAGTCTTCCCGCTTAGCGGCTGCCTTTGGGGTCTCTTCGTCTCGATGATTTGAAGGCCGGCTTCGAGGAGCGCATCGATAGCGTGCTGATTTCTTTTGTCGCTAAAAAACTCGAAGATCGCTTCCGACATCTTCGACCCGATCCCCGAGACCTTCTCCAGCTCTGCTCGGCTTGCCCGTCTCAAATTTGCGAAGCTGCGGAACTTTTGCGCGAGATCTCGCGCCACAGCGGCACCGACCTCCGGAATTCCCAAAGCGTAGAGGAATCGGCCAAGCTCGACGCGCCGGCCCTTTTGAATTGCATCGACCAGTTTTTTGGCCGAGCGTTCGGCAAATCCTTCGAGCCGAAGGAGATCATTCGTTTTGATGCGAAAGAGATCGGCTAAATCGCGCACCAGTCCGTGATCGATCAACGCGGACACAGTCTCTTCACCGAGGCCTTCAATATCCAGCCCTTCTCTAGAAGCGAAGTGCCTGATCCGTCCCTTGAGTTGGGCCGGGCAGCCGAAATGATTGGGACACAAGGTATACGGCCCGCGCTCAACCACTTGGCTGCCGCACGCAGGACATTTTGACGGCATCTTGAAGGGCGCCTTGCGTTCTCGTCCGGGTTCCGCAATGCGCTCGGCCACCTCGGGAATCACATCGCCGGCGCGCTGTATCCGCACCAAATCGCCGACGCGTACGTCTTTGCGCTGCACTTCTTCGCGATTGTGCAACGTGGCACGCGCAATCGTCACGCCTCCAACCTCGACCGGACGCATCAAGGCGACCGGCGTCAAAACACCCGTGCGGCCGACCTGGATGGCGATCTGTTCGATGCGGGTTTCTTCTCCGCGGGGCGCGAATTTATAGGCGATCGCCCAGCGCGGATGGTGCGTCGTCGAGCTAAGCTTGTCACGCGCGCCAAGATCGTCGATCTTGATCACGACTCCGTCGATTTCATACGGCATGCGATCTCGCGCTTCGGCCAACTCGGCGTGACGCTTTACGATTTCACTGACCGTTGAAACGGTAAAAATTCTTTTCGGCGTTGGCAGGCCCCACTCTGCCAGTGATTTAAGCGCCTGCGAGTCCGTTGAGAATCGTACGCCCTCGGCCGCCACGACCTCGTAAACCACGACATCGAGAGGTCGCTCCGCAGTGATACGCGGATCGAGTTGGCGCAGGGAGCCGGCCGCGGCGTTGCGGGGATTGGCGAACGGCTCGTTGCCCCTCTCCAGAAGCTTACGATTGAGGGCCTCGAACGCGGCGATCCTCATCAAGATCTCTCCCCGTAACGCGAGGAGTTTAGGCGCCTTGCGATCCCCACCGTGGAGTCTTAAAGGAAGAGCCCGGATCGTCTTCACGTTCTCGGTTACTTCTTCTCCTTCACGGCCGTCGCCGCGCGTCACCGCACGGTTGAGGGTTCCGTTTTCATACACGAGCTCCAGCGAAGCGCCGTCGAATTTTTCTTCCAAAAGATAACGTGGTTCACCGCTAAGACCCCGGCGCACGCGCTCGTCGAAGCGCCGCACTTCGTCTTCCTCGCGCGTAGCATCGAGGCTAAGCATCGGCGCGGTGTGCTCCACGACGCGGAACTGCTCCTGTGGCTTCCCTGCGACCCGCTGCGTAGGGGAATCGGCGGTAATCAAGTCTGGAAATCGCTCCTCAAGACGCTTGAGCGCATCGAAGAGCCGGTCGTATTCCTCGTCTAAGATCTCCGGCTTGTCCTTCACGTAATAGAGGTAGTCATGGCGCCGGATCTCGCGGCGCAGTTGGTCAAGGCAATCCTTTGCCGCACTCCGCGAGAGTTGATCGAGATCTTTTCTTTCTAGAATCGCCGGTTGTGTCATGGTCTCGCCCGTATCTACGGCCTCAATTCTTCCGTGACTTCGCCTACAGCCTTGGCAATCTTAAGAGCTCGCGTTGGGTTCCAGATGGTGCAGAAACCCCTCGTTCCAATCCATCCCATTTTCGGTCGGCGAAGTGGCTGTGTTTTTCTATACAGCTGCAATTTCAGCACCGTGCGACGATCCTATTGAGGAAGCAAAAAATGGCTCACATGACGCCATGTTTTCGAGGCACATTTATCATTTACAGGAAAATTCTGAATGGGTCTTCGCAAGTGTGGAAATAGCTAATTCTCCCGCTATGTCTATGCCCGAAATAAATGTTGGAAAACACCTTACCATCCGCAAGATCGCGGGAGCTTTACATGGAACTTCAGCGAAAAATGATTTCCGCTAGACGGAAATGGAAAAGAACGTTGTTAAATCAGGAAAGTCTCAGATAGCTCTGAGCCAAAACAGTCTATGTAGCGCTTCATTGCAATCACACATGAATTTTCGTGGCCAGGAACAGGCGGCGACTTTTATTTGCGGCGGCGAACCCTGATTTTTGTGTGGAACATCACCTTCCTTCGATTCCATCCGTTAGGACGCTGACGGTTGGCACCTCCTTTGCCACCATCTTTTTTTTAGGTGCTACATAGCCACAAATAAGTTGTCGGTTTTACAAAGCGTGGCCGCGGCTGACCAACTTCTACCCGTGAAACACAGACCCGGAAGCGGCTGTGACTTAGGAGGGTGAATCAGATGTCCGACGGTGACCGTTCACCGCTCATTACACACTTTTCCTGGGGCTGCCTGGAAGTTGAAGGCGGGCGGCGGTTCAAAGACGCGAAACTTTTTCCTGGAGGATCACGCGAATGGGATTGGAGCGAAACCGGAACCGATCATGTTCCGGGCATCCTGCCCGCGGATGTAGAGGAACTGTTGGAGCGCGGTGCCCGGGTGGTTGTGCTGTCCAAAGGCATTGATGAGTGCCTTCAAATCTGCACAGAAACCTTGGAAATGCTGAAGCAAAGAAGAATCAAATTCCACATACTTCAGACCGAACAGGCAGTGCGCCTCTATAATCAATTGAGAGAAAAGGAGTTGGTAGCCGGTCTGTTCCACTCCACATGTTGAAAGACGACCCCTCAGTTTCGGTACGAACGATTCTGGTCTTTGAGGGTTTGTATGATCGAAGAGTTCCAACACAACACCGTACAGCTCATCGTCACCAGCCGAGGACTCGTGCCGGCGCGACACCTGAGGTCTGCACTTAGAACTGCGATTCCCGGTGCTCGCGTTCGCAGTGCCGGTTTCAGGGGCATTTTTGCTCTGGAGGCAGGAGGCGACGTCTGTGAGCTTGCGAAGGTTGTATGCCGCGAATGTTCGGAAAGGATTGGACATGTGACGGCCGTTCTCTCAACTGTTGAAAGCAGAAAGGAGCCGATTAAGGACGCTGCTGCGCGGATTGGTGCGGCGCACGTTGGTTCCGAGGAAAGTTTTTGCTTTAGGCTGCATAAGCGCGGTTCCCATGGGCTGGAACAGGACACGTCAAAGCTCGAGGAGGAAATCGGCGGCGCCATCTGGTCCGCGCTAGAAGGAAAATACAAGAAAAAGCCGAAGGTTAGTCTTAAGAATCCTGATGTCACGGTGATCGCCGAGATCCTGGGACCGATGGCAGCGGTTGGCATCTCGCGCAGAGCCTGGCGCGAATAGGTTCAGGCTCGTTGAACCGGCGTTAAAATCTTACCGTGGCATGACGGGTTGATCATCAGGGTTCTCTGCCCGTCGTTGTAAGTTAAAATCCGCAATCCTTTAGAACCTCAATGATGAGTCCGCGTGAATGATGCTTGGCGGTTTCATGCGGTGGCGAATGGGTTTTGCTAAAGAATTCAGCCTCTGTCCTGTAGCTCAAAATCCTCATGGCCTGGCAATTGCTCCAGTGAAGTAACACAACAAAAGTTTTGCCCATGACGAAAGCTAATCTTAATGTTGAAAAGATCGGCTTATTTTCTTTGCACTCGTGAGAAGAGATGCCGGCCACGATGCTCATCGCTGGGATTACATTAGCGAAAAGGCGCGGCAGAGTCTCTGGGAGACACGGCTATGACGTTTACGAAGTTCCAGACTTTGCGACCTTGCTCTTCGCGGAGGTAATACCATGACCTTCACATTGATCGTGAACGGACGATCGGCTTCCGTAGACGTGGCGGCGGACATGCCGCTCCTGTGGGTGCTTCGCGACGTCCTCGATCTCCGCGGCACCAAATACGGCTGCGGCATAGCGCTGTGCGGCGCTTGTACCGTGCACATTAACGGCGAAGCGGCGAGATCTTGCACTACGTCAATCTCCAGCGTGGCGGGAAAGAGGATCACGACGATCGAAGGACTTTCCAGTGATGGCAGCCACGCAGTGCAGCAGGCCTGGTTAGAAATGGATGTTTCGCAATGCGGCTATTGTCAGCCCGGACAGATCATGTCGGCGGCGGCGCTGTTGGCGAAAAATCCCAACCCGAGCGATGCCCAGATCGACGCGGCGATGAATGGGAATTTCTGTCGCTGCGGAACCTATTCGCGCATCCGTCAAGCGATTCACAGAGCGGCGCTGATTGCGCGCAAACAATCGACGCGATCCACTCCGTCGGCCCTCAAAAGGGTCGACAAGAATTAGGACACGCCATGCAAATTACCCTCATCGATCGGCGCTTTTTTCTTCGTGCGACCGCGCTTGCCGGAGGCGGCATGATCCTCGCTTTATATTTCAAGCCCGGTGTCATTGCACAGACACGACCGGCCTCCGGCTCGTCGGTACTCACCGCCTTCATTCGCGTTGCGGCGGATGGCACGGTGACGATCATGGCGAAAAACCCAGAGCTCGGCCAGGGCGTAAAGACCATGCTGCCTATGCTGATTGCGGAAGAGCTCGACGTTGATTGGAAGAACGTGAGAGTCGAGCAGGCGGACTTCGACCCGTCTAAGTACGCCATGCAGTTCGCCGGCGGTAGCACGGCGACACCGCTGAATTGGCTGCCGTTGCGGCAGGCCGGCGCCACTGCGCGGCAGATGCTCGTTGCGGCCGCCGCGCAGACATGGGGCGTAGCGGCATCCGAGTGCTCGACTTCGTCGGGGCATGTGCACCATAAGCCTACGAAGCGTACGCTCGGCTACGGTGAGCTAGCGGCAAAGGCCGCCGCGTTAACGCCGCCTGATCTCAAGACCGTGCGGCTGAAGGACGCGAAAGAATACAAGATCATCGGCAAACCGACGCCCAGCGTCGACAACGTTGGCATCGTAACCGGTAAGCCTCTTTATGGGATCGACTTTACCGTCCCCGGTATGCTGTGGGCGGTCTTCGAGAAGTGTCCGGTATTCGGCGGCAAGGTCGTCAGCGCTAACTTGGATATGATCAAAGCGATGCCAGGGGTGCGACATGCCTTTGTTGTGGGTGGCGGCCGCGATCTCACGGGACTGCTCGGTGGTGTTGCGATTGTTGCCGATAACTGGTGGGCAGCACGCTCGGCGCGACAAAAACTGCAGGTCACGTGGGACGAAGGGCCGACGGCGGCGCAGAGCAGCGAGGAGTTTGCGCGCCGCGCCGAGGAACTGTCAAAGCGGCCGCCGGCGCGATCGTTGCGCAAGGACGGCGACGTCGATCGAGCCTTCAAGAGCGCCGCCAAAATCGTGGAGAGTTCGTATTTCTATCCGTTCCTTGCCCACGCTACGCCCGAGCCGCAGAACTGCACGGCGCATTACAAAGATGGCAAGCTCGATCTTTGGGCGCCGAGCCAAACGCCGCAGCAGGGATTAGAACAGGTTGCCGGGAGGCTTGGCATTTCACCTGATAACATTACTATTCATCTGCCCCGTGTTGGCGGCGGCTTCGGCCGGCGCCTGGTCAACGACTACATGATCGAGGCTGCGTGGATTGCCAAAGTCATCGGCGCGCCCGTCAAGCTCCTCTGGACGCGCGAAGATGACATGCAGCATGACTTCTATCGCCCCGCTGGCTTCCATTTTCTCAAGGGCGGCCTGGATGCTTCGGGGAAGCTTGTCGCATGGCGCGACCATTTCGTTAGTTTCGGCAACGACGAACGCTTCGCGCCGGCGGCGGATTTATCCCCGGAACAGTTTCCGGCAGGCTTCGTTGCCAATTTTGAATTCGCAGCTTCGCTCATGCCGTTGGGAATACCGACCGGCGCGCTCCGGGCTCCGGGAGACAACGCCCTGGCATTCGTAGTGCAGTCGTTCATCGACGAGCTGGCACACGCCGCTGGCAAGGATCCAGTGCAATTCAGGCTAGCGTTACTCAAGGCTCCGTCCATCTCGGCTCGTGCGGGCGGCGTGGGCACCGCAGGACGCTCCCGAGCTCAGTTCAACCCAGAACGTATGCGGGGTGTTCTAGATCTCGCAGCGGAAAAGTCCGGCTGGAACACGCGCACGCTGCCCAGAGGCACGGCAATGGGTATTGGCTCCCATTTCTCGTACCGGGGATATTTTGCCGAAGTGGCCGAGGTGCGTGTGAGTGAAAACAATCGGCTGAAGGTCAACAAAGTATGGGTGGTGGGTGATATCGGCAGTCAGATCATTAATCCGAGCAATGCGGTCAACCAGGTCCAAGGCGCAGTGATCGACGGGCTGAGCCATCTCATGGGTTATGAGATCACCTTCGACCGAGGACGAACCATGCAAAGCAACTTGCACGAGTACCAGCCCGTGCGTATGTCCCAGGCGCCCGCCGAGATCGAAGTACATTTCCTGCGCACGGAGAACTCGCCCACGGGGCTCGGCGAGCCTGCCCTGCCGCCGATCTTACCGGCCGTATGCAGCGCGATTTTTACAGCGACCGGCAAACGAATCCGCTCGCTACCGCTATCTAAGCACGGCTTTCGCTGGGCGTAGCCGGATCTTCGCCCAAAGTTACGCCTGGCGACCAAGTGAGGCAAGAACGAAGACAGAAGGAACGGAAGGATGTACAAGAAAATACTAGTGCCCTTGGACGGATCAGCGATTTCTGAAGGGGTCCTTCCTTATGCCCGCGCCTTTGCGAAGGCTCTCAATGTCCCTGTTCATCTCTTGCAAATCATGGATACCGAGACTCTTATTCCGTCAGCTGCGGCCTTGCAGGGTCGATCCCACAACATCTCGACCGCCGAAAGAGAACACAATGGCGATTATTTGAAGGAGATAGCCTCTTCGTTCCCTGACCCGACTGCAGTTTCTTGTTCGGTGCAAATCGGCAAGCCGGCAGAAGTTATCATCGAAGTCGCAGCAACCGATCTTGACACGTTGGTCGCTATGACCACCCACGGTCGATCGGGAATAAGACGATGGCTTTTGGGCAGCGTCGCCGAAAAGGTTTTGCACGGAGCCGACAACGACGTGCTGTTAATCCGAGCGATAGCGCCGATCGAGAGAACGACAGCGGCCGCGCACTTAGAACGAGTCGTAGTTCCTTTGGACGGCTCCGAGTTCGCCGAGAAGGCCGTGCCGTGCGCCGTAGTGCTGGCAAAAAAAATGGAACTGGAACTGGTTTTGCTGCGCGTCTATCTCATGCCGGGAGTAGCTTATCCCACCGGTAGCTACGCGCCTGACTGGAATTTGCTTGACCGGGAAACGCGGGAGAGAGCGACCGAATACGTTCGAGTAAAGATCAGTAAATTGCGGAACGAAGGGTTGGAGCGTGTTTCATTGAAGGTGCTGGAGGGCAGCGCCGCAGAAAAAATTATCGACGTTGGCCGGGAAAAACCCGCGAGCGTAATTGCCATGTCGACCCATGGGGCGAGCGGGATCGGCCGCTGGCTCTTGGGCAGTGTCACGGAACGCGTCATTCGCCATTCAGAGACCGCGGTTCTAGTCGTTCGGGCCAAACGCGATCTCTCCGCATAGTTAGAAATCTGTTTTAGCTTTAGGTGTCATCGCGCTGTTCAGCTTGCCTGCAAGGTAGACTTTAATCGGCGAAGGTCGGGTTACGACCGAGGCTAGGTTTCTTGTCGCTCGCAGCGGTTTTTGTTTTGCTTTTCTTCATCCATGGCATGCATCACGGTAGAGGACCGTAATGAAAGCTTCCAATCGCCACAGGCAGGAGACAGAACAAGCTAGACCGGGATTGCTATTTCGCAAGGGTGAAAAACTATCAACAGATAATTTCGAAAGGATGGGAATGCCGGTCTGCTTTTCTCCGCTCTTTCATGATCGTTCTATTGCATGCGTCTTGCCAATTTTACTTAAGACCAGGTGATAAAAGGAGGGTTATCAAACCAAGGCACGGGACGACGGAACACAGGTTGCCCAGTCGCGCGCCTGGTCGACGCCTCCGTCAGGAAACTTTAAGCGGTTGAAGCATCCCGTAGCTCGGGGGCAAGTGCATTAACATGGCTGAGTAAAAACGCAGTCGGCGAAAACTCCATCCGAAAGCCAGATTCGGAATATTTTCGTCGTTTGCAGAAGCGAGATTTATGGCACGCATCACAGTGGAGGATTGTCTGGAGAAGGTTTCCAATCGATTCGAGCTTGTCATCCTCGCCTCGAAAAGAGCGAAACAACTCTTCAAGGGGGCAAAACCGCTTCTGGAAACCGAGAATCTAGAAATCGTAACGGCTCTTCGAGAGATAGCAGCAGGGAAAGTGCGGGGCCGTAGATTGGACGCGGCGTTCGACTCGCGAACAGATTCAGGGAACGCTGCCATTGCGCCGCCGGCAGGAGACCGAACGAGCTAGATCACCGCGCCAATCCGAGGATTGATGGCAAGTGTGCGAGGCGAGGAAAGCCCTCTGGCATCGGTCTTGCCTCAAATTCCACACAGAGGAATGACACGAGAAAAACATCCATCGCTCCGACGCGCGGCGCCGGGAATTGTCGTCGAGCTATAAGATGGGGAGAATCTGTGCTGGTCGTAATCGGCAGCAACGCCAATGGCTTTGATGCGATAACAAACTTTGCCCGTGATAATCGCTCCCGATCCTGGAGAGAACAAAATGAAAAGATGGCCGGGAGGTTCATTCGTCATCACCATCACAGCTTTCGGATTTCTTTTGGGATGGGTGTGGACTTCAAGAGAGATTCTGGTTACCGCGACAGCGCAAGTTCAAGAACATTGCCGAAGTGCGCTCCATACCACGGTTGTCATTTCAAGATCCTTAGCCGGCAGGGCGCTTATGCCCCGTGGGTCCGACGAGACTTTTAGTTGGAGGTTCTTATGCTTGTGAGTAATCGCATGACCAAAGATCTGGTTACGGCGACCGGAGAGGATCTGTTGATCCAGGCGCGGCTTAAGATGCAACGGGGAGGGTTTCGTCGACTGCCGGTTGTCGATGACGGACAGCTCGTTGGCATCATCACGGATCGGGATCTGCGGGAGCATACCGGTTATCTCGACCGGACCGCAGTTAAGGCAGTGATGTCCCAGAAGCCCGTCACCGTGACACCGGCAACGACGCTTGAGGCAGCCGCTCAAATCTTACTCACGCGAAAAATTGGCGGTTTGCCGGTGGTCGAAAAGGGCCGCGTGGTCGGGCTTATTACGACGACCGATATTCTGCAAGCTTTTCTCGATGTCATGGGGGCGTCAGAAGAGACCAGCACACGAATCGACTTTGTGCTGGAGGGTGAAGGGCACGGTCTGGCCGAAGCCTCAAGGATAATTTCCCAAGAAGGAGGAGAGGTTCTCAGCGTTGGCACTTACCGGAAAAAATGGGGTGAGACTCCGGTATGCTACTTACGTTTGCGCTCGGGCGACGCCGACGCCATCGCCAAAGGCCTCAGAGAAAGGGGCTTTGAGGTATTAGGCGTACGCCCCGTGGGTTGATAGTAGCAAAAGTCCGCGCTTGGCAAGGTGATGAGAAGTGGGTGGGGTTCTTCACTGACAACCGGATTGTCTAGAAATATGGGGCCATTAACACGAGGTGCATTATGTCTTTAAGAGCCTTTTGTCAAAAGCGCGTGGTGACCATATCTCCGGAAAGGAGTATCGCAGAGGCTTGCTGGGTGATGAAAGACAAGAACATCGGCTGCCTTGTTGCTGAAAGCCATGGCAAGCTGTGCGGCATTCTGACGGATAGGGATATCGCGCTGAAAGTGACGGGAGAAGACAGAGATCCACTGACGACGATGGTGGACGA
>Ga0153916_10000609_pt1 | contig 24478 bp, 20 predicted proteins | sample Opewatmetagenome_FD_109642 | JGI IMG/M metagenome (GOLD analysis project Ga0153916, IMG submission 109642) | Freshwater wetland microbial communities from Ohio, USA - Open water 3 Core 3 Depth 4 metaG | ecosystem: Environmental > Aquatic > Freshwater > Wetlands | place: USA: Ohio, Lake Erie...
AATCTCCAGCGAGTTCGGCAACTTCCTCGATTGGTGGGAGAACCGCGGCGGCTCGCCGCCGACGTTCAGCCGTCACACGCTGCTCACCGGCTACAACGGCACCCGAAACTCGTACGTCGTGGACGTGAACGGCGACGGCCGGAACGACATCCTTTCGGCGGCCATAGGTTCCGATTCCATCGATTGGTGGGAGAACCGCGGCGGTTCGCCGCCGACCTTCACCCGTCGCAACATAGCCGCCAACTACAACGGCGCGTACGACATCGTGGGGTTCGACGCCGATCGCGACGGTGACGTCGACGTCCTGAGCACGGCGCAACTCGGCGATACCCTCGACTGGTGGCAGAACGACGGCCAAGAGAACTTCACGCGCGGCATTATCGCGTCCGGCTACGACGGCGCCTCCAGCATTTGGGTCGCCGACGTCGACGGGGACGGCATTTTGGATATCGTCAGCTCGGCCCTCGACGCCGGGTCCGCCGACTGGTGGACCATCACCTACGGCTACCGTAGTTTGGGCGCCCTCGATTCCTCGATTCTCGACACCGGCGGTTCGCCCGCATACGGCCGAATCTACTGGACCGCCAATGCCCCCGCCGAAACGTCCGTTCGCTTCCAGGTCCGGGCGTCCAACGACCCGGGCAACATGGGAAATTGGTCCGCCGATATTACGACCTCGGGCGCCGATCTCAACACCTACATCCCGAACGGCCGCCGCTACTTCCAATACAAGGTCCGTCTTCTTACCGATAATTCGGCCCGGACTCCTCGACTCGACGATATGAGCATAACGTACTCGACCAGTACGGGTATCGTACTCGACTTCGCCGCGCGCGGGCGCCGCGACGCCGTGGCGCTGAGCTGGCGCACGGCCGCGGGAGCCGGCGGCGCCGGCTTCAACCTGTACCGCGCCGCCGCGGACGGGAGCGCCGACGCCGGCCGCGTCAAACTCAACGACACCTTGATCGCCGGGAAGTCGCCGTTCGAATATTTCGACGCCGTGCCCCGAGGCCGCACGTATAAATACTGGTTGGAGGCGGTCCCGCTCGCCGGCCCGGCCGAAGAGTACGGCCCGGTGGAGGGCGCCGCGGGCTCGAGCCGGGCCGAGACGTTCGCGCTGGCGCAGAGCCGCCCCAACCCGGCGCGCGACGTCGCGACCATAGCTTTCTCGCTGCCCGAACCGTGCGACGTGCGCCTTGACGTTTACGACGTGGCGGGCCGTTTGGTGGCGACGCCGGCCGCGGGTTTATACGGCGAGGGTGTCCACGAGGTCCCGTGGGGACTCGACGCCGGCGGCGTGAAAGTGTCGCCCGGCGTTTACGTCTACGTGTTGCGCGCCGGCCCCTACGCCGCGACCAAGAGGCTCGTCGTCGTACGCTAACGCGTCTTAGCCGTAATATTAAGCCGCCCTCCGGGGCGGCTTTTTCAAAACGCCGGCCTGGCCGCCGGCCGCCACCGTTAAAAAATATTGCGGGACCGCGAGTAGTTTGCTAAAATAATACTAACGCGGCGTCTCGCCGCCCCCGCCAGAATGGTTTTAACGTTAATATCGGTATGCCCGAAAACGCGCCGGCCCTCCGGGAGCCGGCGTTATTTTTAATATGCCCGGCGGCGCATTCTTAATCCTCGAGGACGGCCGGGTGTTCCGCGGCGACGGCTTCGGCTCGCCGGGGCTTGCCCTCGGCGAGGTGGTCTTCAACACCGCGATGTCGGGTTACCAGGAGATTCTTACGGACCCCTCGTACGCGGGCCAAATCGTAGCCTTGACGTATCCCCATATCGGAAACTACGGCGTCAACGACGACGACGTCGAATCCGGCGGCATCTTCCTCGCGGCGTTGGTCGTCCGCGCCTACGAGGATTTCTACAGCAACTGGCGGGCGACCGCGTCGCTGGCCGAGTATCTGAAGCGGTACGGCGTCGTCGGCCTTTCCGGCATTGACACGCGCGCCCTCACCCGCCACATCCGCGAGGCGGGGGCGATGCGGGGCGCGGTGGGGGTCGGCGATTACGACGAGGGTGAGGTCCTGGCGCAAGTTCTGGCGTCGCCGGCCATGGCGGGCCGGGACCTGGTGCGGGAAGTGACGCGCGACGCCGTCGAGGTCTTCGCGCCGCCCGCGGGCGACGTCCGGTGGCGCGTCGCCGCGCTCGATTGCGGCATAAAAAACAACATCCTGCGCGAGCTGGGGCGCCGCGGCGTCGAGGTAACCGTTTTCCCGGCGAGCGCCTCCTCCCGGGACATCTTGGCCGCTCGAGCCGACGGCTTCTTCATCTCCAACGGCCCGGGCGACCCGGCGGCGCTGCCGTACGTCGTCGACTTGGTCAAAGATTTTCTGGGACGCATGCCGGTCTTCGGGATTTGCCTGGGCCACCAGGTTTTGGGGCTGGCGCTCGGCGGCCGGACCTATAAGCTCAAGTTCGGCCACCACGGCGCCAATCACCCGGTCAAAAATTTGAGGACCGGCCGCGTGGAGATAACGTCGCAGAACCACGGCTTCGCCGTCGACGCGGCGTCGCTGCCGGCGGGCGTCCGCGTCACCCACGTGAACTTGAACGACGGCACCCTCGAGGGTTTGCGCGCGGACGACTGGGCCGCCATGGGCCTGCAGTACCACCCGGAGGCGGCCCCCGGGCCCCACGATTCTTCCTACGTCGTCGACGTTTTCTTGGAGATGCTCCAGCGGCGCACCCAGAAGACGTTCGGTTTCTAGTTATGCCCAAAAGGGACGACATCGAAAAGATACTGGTGATAGGGGCCGGCCCCATCGTCATCGGCCAGGCGTGCGAATTCGACTACGCCGGGACGCAGGCGTGCAAGGCGCTGGCGGCGGAGGGATACCGCGTCGTCCTCATCAACTCCAACCCGGCGACGATCATGACGGACCCGGAGTACGCCGCGGCGACGTACGTCGAACCGCTGACGCTCAGCGCGGTCGCCAAGGTCATCGAGCGCGAGAAGCCGGACGCCCTCCTGCCCACGGTGGGCGGCCAGACCGCGCTCAACCTCGCCGTTCAGCTGGCGGAGGCCGGCATCCTGCGCGAGAACGGCGTCCGCCTTATCGGCGCCAACCTCCAGGCCATACGCACGGCGGAAGACCGGCGCCTTTTCAGGGCGGCGATGGTGGCCGAGGGGCTGCCGGTGCCGCGCGCCGCCGCGGCCGGCACGCTCGAGGCGGCCCGGGAGGCGGCCGCCGTGCTCGGCTTCCCGCTCGTCATCCGGCCGTCGTTCACGTTGGGCGGCGAAGGGGGTGCCGTGGCCTATAACGCCCCGGAGTTCGAGCGGGCCGTCGCGCGCGGCCTCGACGTCTCGCCCATACGCGAGGTGCTGGTCGAGGAATCGGTCCTGGGGTGGAAGGAGTTCGAGCTCGAGGTGATGCGGGACCTGGCCGACAACGTCGTCGTCATCTGTTCCATCGAGAACGTCGACCCGATGGGCGTGCACACCGGTGACTCCATAACGGTCGCGCCGGCGCAAACGCTCAGCGACGTCGAATACCAGCGGCTGCGCGACATGGCGCAGGCCGTCATCCGGCGCGTCGGCGTCGAGACCGGCGGCTCCAACGTCCAGTTCGCCGTCAATCCGGAGGACGGCCGCGTCGTCGTCATCGAGATCAACCCCCGCGTCAGCCGCTCGTCGGCGCTGGCCTCCAAGGCCACGGGCTTCCCCATCGCGAAGATAGCGGCGCAGCTCGCGGTGGGCCTTACCCTCGACGAAATCCCCAACGACATCACCCGCGAAACGCCGGCGTGCTTCGAGCCCACGTTGGATTACGTCGTCGTTAAAATCCCGCGGTGGAATTTCGAGAAGTTCCCGGGTGCGGATGACGTCCTCACGACGTCGATGAAATCGGTGGGGGAGACGATGGCGCTGGGCCGCACGTTCGCCGAGGCGCTGCAGAAGGCGCTGCGGTCGCTGGAGGCCGGCCACGATGGCCTGGATGCCGGCGGCTCGAAGCGCCTCGACGCCGACCTCCTCCGCGAACGGCTTCGTATTCCCAATCCCGATAGGGTTTTCTATATCAAGCTCGCGCTTCAAAGCGGCTGGAGCGAAGCGGAAGTGGCGCGCACGACGGCGATCGACCCGTGGTTCGTCCACCAGATATATAAGCTCGTCGAATTGGAGGGGGAACTCGGCGGGTTCGATTTGAAGGCCGCCCCGGACGAGTTGCTGCGCCGCGGCAAACGCGCCGGCTTCGGCGACGGCCACCTCGCGCGGCTGTGGGGCGCGTCCGAGGAGGAGGTTCGCCGGCGCCGCGAGGACGCGGGCGTCCTACCGGTCTTCAAGGCCGTCGACACCTGCGCCGCGGAGTTCGAGGCCTATACACCTTATTATTATTCTACTTACGAAGAAGAGAACGAGGCGCCGGCGGGCGGAGGCCGCACCGTCGTCATTCTGGGCGCGGGGCCCAACCGCATCGGCCAGGGCATCGAGTTCGACTACTGCTGCGTGCACGCCGCGGCCGCCTTCCGCGAGCTCGGCTACGACGTCGTGATGATAAACAATAACCCCGAGACCGTCTCCACCGACTACGACACGTCGACGCGGCTGTACTTCGAGCCGCTGAACATGGAGGAGGTCCTGGCCGTAGTCGCCCAGGAGCGGCCGGCGGGGGTCGTCGTCCAGTTCGGCGGCCAGACGCCGCTCAAGCTCGCCGCGTCGCTGCAGGCCGCGGGCGTGCCGATACTGGGAACGTCGCCGGACGCCATCGACCTGGCGGAGGACCGCGAACGCTTCGGCGGCCTTTTGGGCGAATTGGCCATACCGCGGCCGGAGTACGGGACGGCGTATTCTTTGGCGGAAGCGCGTGCGGCCGCGGCGCGGGTCGGCTTCCCGGTACTGGTGCGGCCGTCGTACGTGCTGGGCGGCCGGGGGATGGCCATCTGCTACGACGAGCGGGCACTCGCGCGATACGCCGCGGAGGCCGCGGAGGTATCGCCCGACAAGCCGATGCTCGTAGACCGATTCTTGGAGGACGCGTTCGAGGCGGACGTGGACGCCGTCGCCGACGGCGACGACGTGTATATCGGCGCCATAATGCAGCACATCGAGGAGGCCGGGATCCACTCCGGCGACTCCGCCGCGGTCATCCCGCCGTACCTTATTAAGGATGTCCACCTCGAGACCATCCGCGATTACACGCGGCGGCTGGCGCTGGCGCTGGGCGTTCGCGGCCTCATCAACATCCAGTTCGCCATCAAGGGCGACGTGGTCTACGTATTGGAGGTCAACCCCCGCGCGTCGCGGACCGTTCCGTTCGTTTCGAAAGCGACGGGGTTGCCATTGGCGAAAGTGGCGGCGCGGGTAATCGCCGGCAAGACCCTCGCCGAGCAGGGCCTGGCGGGCGAAGGGCGGGCGCCGGGGCACTTCGTCAAGGAGTCCGTCTTCCCATTCGATCGCTTCCCGGGGGTGGACACGGTCCTGGGGCCGGAGATGAAATCGACGGGGGAGGTGATGGCGGGGGCGCCGACTTTCGGCCTGGCGTTCGGCAAGGCGCAGCTCGCCTCCGGCTATCCCGTGCCGCTGCGCGGGACCGCCTTCGTCTCCGTGAACGACAACGACAAGGATAACGTCGCGCCGATCGCGCGGGACCTGGCGGCGCTCGGCTTCAAGCTCGTCGCGAGCCGCGGGACCGCGGCCCGCCTCCGCCGGGAAGGGCTGCACGTAGAGGCCGTTTTCAAGGTGAACGAGGGACGCCCCAATATCGCGGACAAGGTCGTCAACGGCGAGATCGATTTAATAATAAACACGCCGCTCGGCCGGGAGTCGTTCTACGACGACGTGGCGGTGCGGCGGGCGGCGCGGGCGCGCGGCATCCTCGTCGTAACGACGCTGTCCGCGGCTCGGGCGACGGTGGAGGCGGCGCGGGTCCTGCGCGAAAGCGTCCCAGGGGTGCAGAGCCTGCAGGAAGTGCACGGCGGCCGAAGCCGGCGTTAACCGCCGGCTTCAGCCGGCGGACTAGGCCGCTTCCCGGCGCCGTCAGGTATTACCACCTGACAGCGGCGGGCGCCGGTTGGAAACATCCGACGCCACTGCCGCGGGGGCGCCGCGGGAAACGCGGGAGCCCGCTTGACGCGGAGCGAGACATGATTACGGAACCGGGATCCGCCGAGGGGGGGTGCCGTCAGGTTTTACAACCTGACGGCCGCCGGCGTCGGATGGAAACATCCGACGCCACTGCCGCGGGGGCGCCGCGGGCGCGTTTTTATTTATAACCCGGGTAAATTCTCCTTGACACGGCGGCCCGGATATTTTAGATTTTCCCTCCTCGTGAATTCGTTCGCGAAGTTAACGGAATAGGTCGCGATTACAGCGCTGAACGGTTTGTACTCGCCAATTTTATCGCGTTCTTTGCCAGGCGTGCCAGGCGCCGTCGCTTGCCGATTTAACCCGCCCGGATGTTACGAGGGTGGGTATATTTATCCTCTCGCAGGAGGTCAAGGCGTATGCCGGGAATCGTAGGCTGGGGCTGCCACATGCCGCGGTATCGGATTAAAGTCGAAGAGATCGCGAAAGTATGGGGCGCCGACGCCCAGGCGTATAAGAAGGGTCTAAACGTCCAGGAGAAGTCCGTCCCGGCGCCGGACACGGACACCATAACGCTCTCGGTAACGGCGGCGCGCCGGGCAGTGGCTCGAGCCGGCGTCGACCCGGCCCAAATCGGCGCTTGCTACGTCGGCTCCGAGTCCCACCCGTACGCCGTCAAGCCGTCGGGGACGACGGTGGCCGAAGCGCTGGGGGCCACGCCCGAATGTCGCTGCGCCGACCTCGAGTTCGCGTGTAAGGCGGGGACGGAGGCGATGACGGTCGCGCTCGGCTTAGTGGACGCCGGTTACGTAAAATACGCGCTGGGCATCGGCGCGGATACGTCGCAGGGCGCGCCCGGCGACGCGCTCGAGTATACGGCCTCCGCCGGCGCCGCGGCCTTCGTAATGGGCGCCGACAAACTGGTCGCCGAATGCGAGCACACTTATTCTTATATGACCGACACGGCGGACTTCTGGCGGCGCGAGCATCAATATTACCCGCAGCACGCCGGCCGCTTCACCGGCGAGCCCGCGTACTTCAAACACGTCCTCGGTTGCGCCAGGGGCATTATGGCGAAAGCGGGCCTTAAGGCCGGGGACTTCGCCTATTGCGTCTTCCACCAGCCCAACGGCAAGTTCCCGGCCGCGGTCGCGAAGGACCTCGGCTTCAAACCGGAGCAATGGGAGCAAGGGCTGCTGAGCCCGCTCTTGGGTAATACGTACTCCGGCTCGTCGCCGATGGGCTTGACCGCTCTCCTCGACGTCGCGAAGCCCGGCGACCGCATCCTGCACGTATCGTACGGCTCGGGCGCCGGCTCCGACGGCTTCGTCTTCCGTTGCACGGACCGCATACGGGAAGTGCAAGACCTCGCGCCGAAGACGCGGGAACTTTTAGAAGGCGAGCGCTTCTATCTCGAGTACGGCGAGTACGCGAAGTTCCGCGGCAAGATAATAATGAACGTCAAAGGAGCGTAGTACATGAGGGACGTCGCCGTAATCGGCGTGGGCGCCAACCCCAAGTGGGGCGAGCTGTGGGGCCGGTCGCTCCGCGATATTTTCGTGGAGGCGGCGCTGGCGGCGATAGACGACGCCGGCGTCGACCACGTCGACGGCATGTACGTGGGCTGCATGTCGTCCGGCCTCTTCACCGGCCAGGAGCACATCGGCTCGCTCTTGGCGGATTACCTGGGCCAGCGGCACCTGCCGGCGACGCGGGTAGAGAGTGCCTGCGCTTCGGGGAGCGCCGCGGTTAAGGCCGCGTTCCTGGAAGTCGCGAGCGGCCACGGCGATATCGTCCTCGCCGGCGGCGTGGAGAAGATGACGGACGTGAGCGGCGCCGCCGCGACGTACGCGTTGGGGACCGCCGCGGACGCCGAGTACGAGTGCTACCACGGCGCCACGTTCCCGGGCCTTTACGCCATGATCGCCCGGGCGCACATGGACCGCTACGGCACGACGCCGGAGATGCTGGCACAGGTGGCGGTCAAGAACCACGACAACGGCGCCCTCAACCCCATGGCGCAGTATCCCTTCAAATTAACCGTCGACCAGGTGTTGAAGTCGGTCATGGTCGCGGACCCGCTGCACATCCTCGACTGCTCGCCCATTACGGACGGCGCCGCCGCGGCGATTTTATGCCCGCTCGAGACGGCGAAGAAGTTGTCGAAGAAGCTCCCGATTAAAGTCGCCGGCGTAGGCCACGCCACCGACACCATCCAGCTCGCCCAGCGCGAGGATATGACCTGGCTCGAGTCAACCGCCAAGGCCGCGGAACGGGCGTTCAAGATGGCCGGCGTCAAGATAAAAGATGTCGACCTGTGTGAGGTCCACGACTGCTTCACCATCGCTGAGCTCGTGGTAATAGAATCGTTGGGGCTGGTGAAGAGGGGCGAGGGCGGCAAGGCCACGCTGGCCGGCCGGACGGCGCGCGACGGCGACATCCCGGTCAACACCTCCGGCGGCCTGAAGGCCAAGGGCCACCCCGTCGGCGCGACGGGCGTGGCGCAGGTGATGGAGGTCGTGAAGCAGCTCCGCGGCGAGGCCGGCTCGAGACAAATAAAAGGGGCGAAACGGGGCCTGACGCAGAACATGGGTGGCTCGGGTGGCTCCGCCGTCGTGCACATATTGGAGGTGGCTTAGGTATATGCCGTCGGCCGGATATACGAGGGAAATACCGCAGCGCTACCGCCTCGAGGCGGCTAAGTGCGCTAGCTGCGGTAGAATATATTATCCGCCGCGGCTGGTGTGCGCGGCGTGCGGCGGCCGCGAGTTCGATACGGTCAAACTCCCGGATACCGGCAAGGTGGTTACGTATACGGTCATCCGCGTCGGCCCGGGCGACTTCGCCGAGGAGGTCCCGTACGCCCTCGGCATCGTCGAGATGGAGGGCGGCGTGCGCCTTATGGCGCAGCTGGTGGACGTGCCGCTCGACGGCATAAAAACGGGGATGCCGGTCCGGCTCGAGTTCCGCAAGATATACGAGGAGGGCAAGGCCGGCATAATATGTTACGGGCATAAGGCCGTGCCGGCGTAGGCGGTAGCCTGTGAGTAGGGGCCGGTCTTCAGACCGGCCCACCAAAGAGGGTTTAGTGGCACGGTCTAAAGACCGCGCCCTACGTAAAAGATCTACCAGGAGGGCGAGGCCGGCATAATATGTTACGGCCACAAGGCCGTCCCGGCATAGGTGGTAGCCTGCGAGTAGGGGCCGGTCTTCAGACCGGCCCACCCAAGAAGAAGCGGTATATGACCTCGTCTAAGCTACCGCGCGATGGTGTCCGGCGGCGGCGGCCGCGGCTAAAGGAGTTTGATTACTTCGGCCCGTACCGTTATTTCGTAACGATCTGTACGTATGAGAACCGGCCCGTCTTAACGGACGGTTGGCCCTATCCGGAAGTAGTCGTTATATTATCGCAAACCTCGGCAAAACTCGGCTTCGACGTTCTCGGGTATACTTTTATGCCGGACCACTTTCACTTATTGGTTGAAGGCCGCGAGGGTAGCGATTTGAGGGAATTCGTTCGCCTTTTTAAATCGCGTTCGTCGTATTTATATAAAACTCTATATAGGACGCCTTTGTGGCAGAGTTCGTACTTCGACCGGGTGTTACGAAAAGACGAAGATAGCCTTAAGGTTGCCGAATACATTATTAGTAACCCGGTACGGCGAGGCTTGGTACGTGACGCGTTAAAATACCCCTATTCGGGTTCTTTCGTATGCTCTTTAGCGGACGTAGTTTGAAAGTTTTGGTGGCACGGTCTAAAGACCGCGCCCTACGTAAAAGATCTACCAGGAGGGGGAGGCCGGCATAATATGTTACGGCCACAAGGCCGTCCCGGCGTAGGCGGTAGCCTGCGCGTAGGGGCCGGTCTTCAGACCGGCCCACCAAAGAGGGTTTAGTGGCACGGTCTAAAGACCGCGCCCTACGTAAAAGATCTACCAGGAGGGCGAGGCCGGCATAATATGTTACGGGCACAAGGCCGTCCCGGCATAGGTGGTAGCCTGCGCGTAGGGGCCGGTCTTCAGACCGGCCCACCAAAGAGGGTTTAGTGGCACGGTCTAAAGACCGCGCCCTACGTAGGAGGGCGGTACCGGCATAACGTTTTCGTAAGGAGCCTATGTTCCGCCTCGAGTCTAAGGTTGATACGAAATCGGCTGAGTTCAAGAAGAACCGCGACGTGAACGTCGCGGTCGTCGCGGAATACCGCGAGCGGCTGGCGCAGGTCCGCGAGATGGGCCCCGCCGACCAGCGGGAGCGCCACGTCGGCCGCGGCAAGATGCTGGTCCGCGACCGCCTCCGCGGCCTCTTCGACCGCAACACCCCCTTCCTGGAGTTCAGCCCCCTTGCCGCCTGGGAGATGTACGATAACGAGGCGCCGTGCGCGGGCCTCGTCACCGGCGTGGGCGTCGTCCACGGCCGCGAGGTTCTGGTCGTCGCCAACGACGCCACCGTCAAGGGCGGCACCTATTTCCCCGTCACCATAAAGAAGCACGTCCGCGCGCAAGAGGTCGCGCTGAAAAACCGCCTCCCGTGCGTCTACCTCGTCGACTCGGGCGGGATCTTCCTGCCGCTGCAGGAGGGGACTTTCCCCGACCGCGACCACTTCGGCCGCATCTTCTACAACCAGGCGCGGCTCTCGGCCCTCAACATCCCCCAGATCGCGTGCGTTATGGGCTCGTGCACCGCGGGCGGCGCGTATCAGCCGGCGATGTCGGACGAGGCCATCATCGTGCGCAAAGAGGGGACGATCTTCATCGGCGGCCCGCCGCTGGTCAAGGCCGCCACCGGCGAGGAGGTCACCGACGAGGAGCTGGGCGGCGCCGACGTCCACTGCCGCATCTCGGGCGTCGCCGACCACTACGCCCTCAACGACGAACACGCGCTCGAGATGTGCCGCAACGTCGTGCAGAACCTGGAGGCGCCGCGGCGCTACGAGCTCGGCCGCGACGAGCCCGAGGACCCCCACTACGACCCGGACGAGCTTTACGGCGTCGTGCCCGCCAACGTCAACAAGCCCTACGACATCCGCGAGGTCATCGCGCGCCTCGTCGACGGCTCCCGCTTCCACGAGTTCAAGGAGCTCTACGCGCCGACGATCGTGTGCGGCTTCGCGCGCCTTATGGGTTACCCGGTCGGCATCCTCGGCAACAACGGCGTCCTCTTCTCGGAGTCGTCCTTGAAGGCGTCGCACTTCATCGAGCTGTGCACCATGCGCCGCATCCCCATAATATTTTTGCAGAACATAACGGGCTTCATCGTCGGCAAGCAGTACGAGCACGGCGGCATCGCCCGGGACGGCGCCAAGCTCGTCCACGCCGTGGCCTGCGCGGACGTGCCGAAGTTCACCGTCATCGTCGGCGGCTCCTACGGCGCCGGCAACTACGCTATGTGCGGCCGGGCGTACGAGCCGCGGCTGTTGTGGATGTGGCCCAACGCCCGCATCTGCGTCATGGGAGGCGACCAGGCCTCGAACGTCCTGTTGACCGTGAAGCTCCGTCAACTCGAAAAGAAGGGTATCGCGTGGACCGAGGAGCAGAAGGAGGAGTTCCGCCGGCCGGTGATGGAGGAGTACGAGCGCCAGAGCACGCCGTATTACTCGACGGCGCGCCTCTGGGACGACGGCATCCTGGAGCCTACCGAGACGCGGACGGCGCTGGGGCTCGCGATCGCGATGTCCTTGAACGCCCCCATCCCCGAGACGCGCTACGGCGTGTTTAGGATGTAGATGGATGACCTAAAAAAAATCCTCCCCGACCTCAAAACGCGGCTCCGTGAACGCTATGGCGAGCGGCTCGTGAAGCTCATCCTCTTCGGCTCGCACGCCCGCGGCGAGGCTACGGAGGATTCCGACGTCGACGTGCTGGCGGTCGTGAAGGATTTGGGAAATCCGGGCGAAGAATTATTTTACGCAAGCGACGACGCCGCGGCGGTATCGTTCGACTACGACACATTAATAGGCTTAGTGCTGGCGTCGGAAGAGGAATTCTACGCGAAAAAAACGCCTTTACTTCTTAACGTACGCCGCGAGGGCGTGGAAGTTTGAAAAACGATAAAGAGGTACGGGAAGGTCTTGCGAAAGCGGCCGCGTTGCTCCGGTCGTGCCGATATTTATTGGAGGGCGGTTTCGACGTCAACGCGGCGTCCAAGGCATATTACGTGATGTACCACACGGCCCAAGCGCTTTTGCTCTCCGTCGGCAAATCTTATTCGTCGCACCGGGCCACCGCCGCCGCTTTCGCCGAAATGTTCGTGAAGAAGGGGGAGTTCCCGAAGGAGTTCCACCGCCGGCTTACGAAGGCGTTCGATTTCCGTATGGGCGCGGATTATAAATTCGGATTTGAGATACCTAAAGACAAGGCTCAAGAACTCCACGACTGGGCCGCCGAGTTTCTGGCCGCCGCGGAGGAATACCTAAGGAAGAGCTAGCGTGATCGCTTACGAGACGATAAAGGTCGAAGCCCAAGGCCCCGCTATTTGGGTGACGCTCAGCCGCGACGACGTCCGCAACGCCTTCAACGGCCGGATGTTGGATGAGCTGCTCGACGCGTTCGGGGCCGCGGCCGAAGTCCCCGGCGGCCGCGTCGTCGTCCTCACCGGCGTCGGCTCGGCTTTCTGCGCCGGCGCCGACCTCAACTGGATGCGCGCCGTCCGCGACTTCACGTACGAGCAGAACCTGGAGGAATCGAACCAGGTGGCCGCGGTGATGCGGGCGATTTACGATTGCCCGCTGCCGACGATCGCGCGCGTCAACGGCCCGGCCATCGGCGGCGGCGCGGGCCTGGTCGCCTGCTGCGACCTGGCGGTCGCGGCGCAGGATGCCCGCTTCAGCTTGAGCGAGGTCAAGCTGGGCCTTATCCCCAGTTGCATCTCGCCGTACGTCATCCGCAAAATAGGCGAGGGGAACGCCCGCGAGCTCTTCCTCACCGGCGAGCGCATCTCAGCCGAGAAGGCCCGGGCCATCGGCCTCGTCAACGAAGTGGCCCCGCCGGACGGCCTCGACGTCGTCGTCGCGAAGTGGGTCAACCAGCTCGTGACGTCGGGCCCCGTCGCGATCGCGAAGTGCAAGGAGCTTATCAAGCGCGTCCCGCAGATGGACCTGGACGAGGCCGGCCCCTACACGGCCGAGATGATCGCGCAGATGCGCCTCTCCGCGGAGGGCCAGGAGGGCATGGCGGCCTTCCTCGAGAAACGCAAGCCCGGTTGGGCGGAGTAAGGCGGTGTTAAATGCGCATAAGGAAATACGGTACAGTTAAGGCTTTAATCAACGATAATTTATTACGGTACGAGGAACCGGAAGCCGCGAATTTGATTAAACGCTTTCGTGATGCGAAAAGGTCGGGGAAATTGATTACAGGAGATTCGGTAGCGTATGAGTTGTTCAATGACATATATAAATGGAAGAACCCCCGGTTTTTATATAAAGCCGAAAAGGACACGGGAAAAGTTAAAACTGCTCTTAAGGAATTCTTAAACATAAAGGGCAACGGGGAAGGAGTTGAGAGGAAGAAAATCATCAGCTTAATATCCCCTAAGTTAAAAGGAGTTGGTATCGCGGTAGCTTCGGCTATAATGACTACAAACGAACCTGAAAATTACGGCGTTATTGATACAAAAGTTTGGAAGTTGCTATACGGTTTTAATATCGTCCAAGGGAACCCTAACGGACGGGACTTTACAATAGAACAATGGTTAGATTATATATATAAACTTCGTGGGTATGCTTCCGAATACGCTACTTCGGTTCGTACCATCGAGAGGACTTTTTTCGTATTCCAACAACTATCCGAAATATTGGGGCACTACAACGTTGTTCACTAAACTCCTCATCGCGAACCGCGGCGAGATAGCGTGCCGCGTCATCCGGGCCTGCCGCGAGCTCGGCGTCCGGGCCGTCGCCGTATATTCGGAGGCTGACCGCGCGGCGCTGCACGTGGCTCGAGCCGACGAGGCCTACTGCATCGGCCCCGCGCCGCCGCTCGAGTCCTATTTGAATATCGAGAAGATTATCGAGACCGCGAGAGAAGCCGGCTGCGAGGCCGTCCACCCCGGCTACGGCTTCCTGGCCGAGAACGCGGCCTTCGCCGACGCCTGCGCCGAGGCCGGCCTGATATTTATCGGCCCGAGCGGCGATACGCTACGGCTGGCGGGCGACAAGCTGGGCGCGCGGCGGACGATGGCCGCGGCGGGTATCCCCATCATCCCGGGGATGAGCGGCGCCGCGGGCGACGATGAGGAAGTCCTGGCCGAGGCCAAGAAAATAGGTTACCCGGTAATGGTCAAGGCTGCGGGGGCGGCGGCGGCAAGGGGATGCGCGTCGTGCACGGCGATGGCGAGCTGGCCGAGTGTCTGGCCGCGGCCCGGCGCGAGGCCCTCGGCGCCTTCGGCGACGATACCGTATACCTCGAGAAGTGCCTCGAGCGGCCGCGCCACGTCGAGTTCCAAATTTTGGCCGACCGCCACGGCAACGTCGTCCACCTCTTCGAGCGCGAGTGCTCCATCCAGCGGCGCCACCAGAAAATAGTCGAGGAGTCGCCGTCGCCGGCGTTGGACGCCAAACTCCGCAAGGAAATGGGCGCGGCGGCCGTCGCGGTCGCCCGCGCCGTCGGCTATACGAACGCCGGCACCATCGAGTTCCTGTTGGACGCGGATAAGAATTTCTACTTCCTCGAGGTCAACGCCCGCGTCCAGGTCGAGCACCCGGTGACGGAAATGGTCACCGGCGTCGATATCGTAAAAACCCAGTTCGCGCTCGCCGCCGGGGAGAAGTTGCCCTTCGGGCAGAAGGACCTGAGCCAGCGCGGCCACGCCGTCGAGTGCCGCATCTACGCCGAGGACCCGGCCGCGAATTTTTTGCCGTCGGCCGGCAAGATTATTTTCTTGCGGGAGCCGGGCGGCCCGGGCGTCCGCCTCGACGGCGGCATCTACGGCGGCTACGACGTCCCGGTCCACTACGACCCCATTCTCGCGAAGCTTATCACGTGGGGCTCGAGCCGGGAGGAGGCGCGACGCCGCATGGCCGAGGCGCTGCGCGAGTACGTTATCCTCGGCATCCGGACGACGGTCCCGTTTCTGCGGGACGTCGTCGCGCACCCGGCGTTCGCGGCCGGCGACGTTGATACGGCCTTTATAACCGACCACTTCGACGGGTGGCGCGAGGAAGTGCCGCCGGAGCTCGCGGAGAAGGCGCTGGCCGCGGCCGCGGCGGCGGAGCTGGCCGCGGGGCCGGTAAGGTCCCACGCGGATGGGGGCCGGGCCGCGGCGCCCACCCCCTGGCAGACCGTCGGGCCGTGGGAAGTGGGGCGCGGCGCGTAACGACGTAGCGATGGAGTACGAGTTCCAAATGGGAGAAGTCAAGCACGCCGTTACGGTCGAGAAGAGCGGCAAAGGCTTCCGCGTCACGGTCGACGGCCGGCCGATGGAGGTCGACCTCGTCGCCGTCGAGCCGGGCTGCTATTCTCTGGTAGCGGACGGCAAGGCGACGGACGTCGTCGTCGTGCGCGACGGCGCGAGGCGCTACGTCGTCGTGGGCGGTTATTCCGTAGTGCTCGAGGAGGGGGGCGGCCGGGGGCAAGGCGCGGCGGCCGCGGCGGAGGAAGTCGTCGCCGGCATCCAGACCATTCGGGCCCCCATGCCGGGCAAAGTCGTTAAAATCGCCGCCGCGGTGGGCGACGCCGTGGAGAAGGGACGGACGATCGTCGTCGTCGAGGCGATGAAGATGGAGCATCCGCTTTCGGCCGCGGGCCCGGGCGTCGTCAAAAATATTTCTTGCCGCGAGGGGCAGAACGTCGACGCCGACCAGCCGTTGGCGGAGGTCGAGGTCGAGGGCAACGCAGGTTAGAATCGCCGCGTAACGCACCGTTCTTTAAGCGAGGGTAAAGATGGACTTCAACCTTAACGACGAGCAGAAGATGATGCGGCAGGTGGCCGCGGAGATCGCGGACGAGCAACTCGCGCCGCGCGCCGAACAGATGGAGGAGGACCGGGAGATACCCGCGGACCTTCTGCGGTTTCTCGCCGAGCAGGGATATTTCGGCATGTTCCTCCCCGAGCGCTACGGCGGCGCCGAGCTCGACTACGTCGCGTACGCGCTAACGGTCGAGGAGTTCGCGCGGGGCTCGCCCGCGGTGGCCTTGGTGGTATCGGTGCAGAACGCGCTCGTCGGCAAACCCATCCTGACGCACGGGACGGCTGAGCAAAAAGAAAAGTACTTATCCAGGGTAGCCGCGGGCGAGCTCATCGGCGCGTTCGCCCTCACGGAGGAGGAAGCCGGCTCGGACGCGGCCAACGTCCAGACCGCCGCGGCCAAGAAAGACGGCGGCTACGTCCTCAACGGCCACAAGCTCTACGTCACCAACGCCGGCCTGGCGGGCCTTTTCCTCGTCGTCGCGCGGACCGGCCCGGAGGCCGGCGGCAAGGGGCTCTCTTGCTTCCTCGTCGAACGCGATACGCCCGGCTTTACGGTCGGCGCGCGCTTCGACGGCATGGGGATGTGCGCCTTGGACGTCCGCCGCCTCGAGTTCGAAAATTGCGAAGTCCCCGCCGACGCCCTCTTGGGTGCCGAGGGCGAGGGACTGAAAATAGCGCTGGCCGGCCTGGACGGCAGCCGCATCGGCTGCGCCGCGCAGGCGGTGGGCATAGGCCAGCAAGCTTTCAACGAGGCCAAGAGGTACGCCGCGGGACGCGAGCAGTTCGGTCGGCCCATCCTAAGCTTCCAGGCCATTCAGTTCTACCTGGTCGAGATGGCGACCCGCATCGACGCGGCTCGCCTCCTGACGCTCCGGGCGGCGGCGCTGGCGGACGCGGGCGAGCGGTTCTCCACCGAAGCCGCGATGGCTAAGCTCTACGCCTCCGAGACGGCCAACTTCGCCGCCAACCTCGGCCTCCAGATCCACGGCGGCTACGGTTATATGAAGGACTACGTCGTGGAACGGTTCTTCCGCGACGCCCGGGTGACGGAAATATACGAGGGAACCTCCGAAGTGCAAAAATTGGTCATAGCCGGCAACCTTCTAAAAGGATAGAGCCATGCTGGACTATATCGAATACGAGGATTTTCGGGCCGGCGTGAGGGCGAAGGCCGACGAAATCGTCGCGCCTTACGCCGCGGCCATAGATGCCGACGACCACATTCCCGACGACGTTATGAAGGCCGTCGGCAAAACAGGCTGGTTCGGCGCCACCGCCCCCGCCGAATACGGCGGCCTCGGGTGGGACACGGTGCGGTACGTTATCATGGTGGAGGAAGCTTCGCGCGCGTCGGGTTCGGTCGGCGTTATGTTGGCGGTGCAAGGCTCGCTTATTATTTATCCGCTCTCGAAATACGGCAACGACGAGCAGCTGAGGACGTACCTCCCCAAGTTCGCCTCGGGCGAGCTCGTGGGTTCTTTCGGCCTGACGGAACCGGGCGCCGGCTCCGACGCCGGCAACACCCAGACGGCCGCGGCCCTCGACGGCGACGAGTGGGTCATCAACGGCCAGAAGTGTTTCATAACGAACACGAAGCGCGACTGGCCCGTGGTCTGTTTCGCGACCGTGCGGACCGACCCCGATAAATCGAAAGGGGTTCGCGGGGTAAGTTCCATAATCGTCCCCGCGAACGCGCCCGGTTTCAACTACGGCCGCAAAGAGAACAAGATGGGCCTGCGCGGCTCCGACACCAGCGAAATATTCTTCGAGAACTGCCGGGTGCCCAAAGAGAATTTGCTGGGCGAGCTCAACGAAGGTTTTAAATTATTCATGGTGGCGCTGGACGCCGGGCGCATCAGCATCGGCGCCATGGCGGTCGGCCTGGGCCAGGCCGCGCTCGAGCTCGCGATCAAACACGCCGAGACGCGCGTCCAGTTCGGCAAACCCATCGGCGCCCAGCAGGCGATACAGTGGAAGATCGCCGAGATGGCGACCAAAGTCCGGGCGGCGCGCTTCCTGGTTTATTCCGCCGCCGCCCTCAAAGACGCCGGCAAGCCTTATACCACCGAGGCCGCGATGGCGAAGTACTACGCCTCGCAGATAGGCCGCGAGGTGGCCTACGACGCCATCCAGGTCCACGGGGCGCTGGGATACGATAAATCGTATCCCCTGGAGCGCATCTACCGCGACGTCAAGCTCGACGAGATCGGCGAGGGGACGAGCGAAATTCAGAAGATAGTCATAAGCCGGAATATATTACAACTCAAGAAGAAGTGACGGAAGCGCGGGCGGCTTGGTCCGACCGAATAAAGAAGCCCCCGCGGTCGGTATTTATGTTATAATATACGCAGGGATATAGGATGGAAGCGAAAGGATTCACCGTCTGGTTCACCGGCCTATCGGGAGCGGGTAAGACTACCGTCTCGAGGCTGGTCGAAGCGGAGCTGCGGCGCCGCGGCCGCAAGGTGGAGGTGCTCGACGGCGACGTCGTGCGGACCAACCTCTCCAAGGGCCTCGGCTTCTCCAAGGAAGATCGCGACATCAACATACGCCGCATCGGCTTCGTGTGCCACCTCCTCAGCCGCAACGGCGTCGTCGCCGTGGCCGCGGCCATCTCGCCCTACCGCGAAGTCCGCGCCGAAAACCGCAGGCGGATCGGCGACTTCGTGGAGGTCTTCTGCAAGTGCCCCCTCGAGGTTCTGGTCGAACGCGACGCCAAGGGCTTGTATAAGAAGGCGCTCGCCGGCGAAATAAAGGAATTCACCGGCGTCTCCGACCCGTACGAGGAGCCGGAGTCGCCGGAGGTCGTTTGTTGTACCGACGCCGAGACGCCCGAGGAGAGCGCGGCCAAGGTCATCGCGAAACTGGAAGAGCTCGGGTACCTGGCGGCCCCCGGTACGGAGGGGGTATACTCCGAAGAAGAGGAGGCGAAAGTCCGCAAGCGCCTTGAGGCGCTCGGCTATATGTGATGGCAGAGTTCGTCGATCTCCACGTCCACACATCGTATTCCGACGGCTCGTTGAGGCCGACGGAGATCGTATGGTTGGCCGTCGACATGGACTTGGCGGCGATAGCCGTGGTTGACCACGACACGGTGGACGGCAACGCCGAAGCTTTCGCCGAGGGCGCGCAACAGGGCCTGGAGGTTATTCCCGGCGTAGAGCTTAGCTGCGACTTCACGCCCGTTAACGTCCACGTCGTCGGCTTGTTTATAGACCCCACCAATAGCGGCCTGGCCGAAGCGCTCGAGGAAGTGCGGGAATACCGCAAACGCCGCAACCCCAAAATCCTGGCCAAGCTCGCCGAGTTGGGGATGTCCATCGACCTCGACGAGGTGGCGGCCAAAACCGGCGGCAAAACCATCGGACGGCCCCATATCGCGGAGGTCATGGTGGAGAAGGGGTACGTGGCCGATTTCCAGGAGGCGTTCGAGAAATACCTCGCCTACAACAAGCCGGCGTACGTCGGCCGGCGACGCATATCGGCCGAGGAGGGCGTCGAACTCATCCACGGCGCCGGCGGCCTTGCCTTCCTGGCTCATCCCGGCATCTACGCCCTGCCCCCGCGCGTTCTGGACAGCATGGTATTCAAGCTCGCCCGCGCCGGCCTCGACGGCGTCGAGGTATATTACTCCGACCACCTCCCGACCGACACCGCCTTCCTGAAACGCCTCGTCGACGAATACGACTTGTTGGCCAGCGGCGGTACCGACTTCCACGGCGTCGCGAAACCCGGCGTCGAGCTCGGCATAGGCCGCGGCGACATCAAGGTTCCGTACGAGCTTGTGGCCCGCATGAAGGCGCGCCTCGGCGTCCGGGCAAGACGCGAGGCTGCGCGAAGAAGTGAGAGATGACCCAAAGCCGGCCCCTTGGCCGGCTTTCAATTTTAAACGCCCCTTTTGAAGGGGCGGACCCTGACGCGCACGCCGTCGGTCGCCGGCTTCAGCCGGCGGCTTTTAAACCTCCGTTCTTAATACCCCCTTCAGCGCGAACGCCCCCACAAGCGAGACGACGAAGAACGTTATCACCCAGGGTACGGCGCGGCCGAACAATTTATTTTCGCGGCCCGCGTACGTCACTTCGATCGCCTTCACGTTACTCGCGAGCGGCGGCTCGCCCGGGTTCATCAGCTGGGCCCAGATCCCCGAAACCCGCCTCGAGCTGACGCGGCCCGCGGCCGCCTCGCCCGCCACCAGCTCCTTGGCGTACGTCGCGCCTTTCGATTTCAATAGCAATTCGTACTTGCCGGCGGTCGTCGGCCGTACGCGCCAGTCGGCCTCGCGCTTATACGGGATGCGCAGCGCCGGCGTCTCGACCGCGACGCCCGGCGGCGCCGCCAGCGTCGCGTCGTCGTCGAAGTCGCCGCGGAACACCGCTTTGACGACGACGGCTTCGCCCGGCCGGGCCGGCGCCGGGCCGTAGCGCAGATTCAGCTGGACCATGATTAGCACTACGAGCGGAAGGATAAAGACGACGGGCACGACGGCGTAGCGGAGGTACGTCAGGTTCGTGCGCAACACCGCCCGCTGGCTGGCGACGACGACGGCCGCGTCGTCGCGGAACAGCCGCATCGCGAGCAGGTGGCCGCGGATGATGTCGCGCGTCCGGCGGATGGCGCGCTGGTTCGACGTCGCCTTGAAGACGAGCAACATCGCGGCGCCGGTCAATACGGATATGAAGAGCAACCCGCCCGCCGGCCACCGTTGGAAGGGCCAGGCCAGCGCGTCGAAGAGCCGCGTCAGCGCCAGGTTAAAGTACCACATCGACTAAGAGATGTAACCCAACCCCTGAAGTCTTTTTTTGATCTCTTCCTCGTCCGCGGCGCCGCCCTCGAGCGCGGCCATCTCCTTTTCGAGCACGTGGGTCACGAATTCCTCCGGCGACGCGTAGCCCGCGGCCTCGGCCGCCTTTTTGACCCGTTCCCATAATTCGCCGTCGATTTTTATTTTCGCCATAATGCCTCCTAGCCGAGTATCGGCCGTCCGGTCATTTCCGGCGCGGCCGGAACGCCGAACTCTTTTAGTATCGTGGGCGCCAGGTCGCGGAGCGCCGGCGCCCTGGCCGCCACCGGCTTGTTGCAGAACAATACGCCGGGGACGTGGCCGGGGTCGATGCAGTGGTCGGCGGCCCATTTGTCCTGGCGGACCTTGCACACCCGCCGGGGAAATTCGGCCAGCGCGGACTCGTCGGCCAGGCGGTAGCCGGGCACGAACCCCAATATAAGTTCCGGCGCGGCCGCCGCGGCCGGCCCCCGATACGACTCGCGACTTTTATAGACCTTGACTAAGACGCGGTCGCCGGTCTCTTCGTCCCGGTAAGCTTCCAGCCGGGCGGCGAGTTCGCCCGCGAGGCCGTCGGCTTCGCCGGGTTCGACGATGCCGTGCGGCTCGCGGCCCCGGAGGTTGACGTACAGGGCGTTAAGGCCGAAGCCGTACGCCACGGTGCGGGCCCAGTCGATGTTCTCCAGGAACTCGGTCTCGTCGCGCCGGGTCGGGTCCAACAGCGATAGATAACCGTTGTTCAAAAGCCAGGTGTTGAGGTTGAACTCGCGATAGAAGGGGGCGAAGCCGTGGTCCGAGATGACGAAGAACGTGGTTTTATCGTCGACTTCGGCCAGGACGCGCTTGAGGGCGGGGTCCATCGCGCGGTAGAAGTGCTCGACGGCGCCTTTGACTTGGGGCGGGGCGTCGGGTTGATACAGCGGGTGCTGGGGGTCCATCGTGCGCCACATCATATGGGTGTTCTGGTCGATGCTGGAGAAGTAGAAGTAGTAGAGGCCGTCGTCGAAGTCGGCCAGCGTCTCCTCGAGGCAGCGCATCCGCTCGGCGAGGACGATCTCGGCCTGCGCCAAATACTCCTCCTCGCCGAAGACGTTGTGGGACAGCGCCTTCGTGTCCTCCGGGAAGCCCTTGGTGTAGTATCGGCCAGCGCGCCGCGCGAGTTGGCCAGCGTAGTCGCGGGGCGTGCTTATGGGCAGCGCCGGCTCGAGGGGGTCGATATTTACGGGCGAGACGTACAACCGGAATTGGGGCCGAACCTCTTTTAAATAAAACCGCACCATGCCGGCGACGTCCGCCAGCGGCCCGGCGAGCCGGAAGCGGACCCGGTTCCACTCGCTCCAATCGCCTCGTTTGAGGACGACTTCGCCCCCGTCCCACGAGATCTTCGCGAGGTCGCGCGTCGGGTCGCGGTGGACCGTTAGCCGCACCTTGGCCGGCGGCGCGCCCGCGCGGAAAGTATTGGGCGGCCCGACGAGGTCGGCGGCGAAGGTGTTATCCCACAACCTTACCGGATAGCACTCGCCGCCGGTGAACTCGTCGGCGTCGGCCGGCGGGTCGTCGGTGTAATAGGAGAACGTGCCGTAGGTGCCGCGGAGGTCCGGCGTGCCCAGGCCGGAGACGGTGCGCGCGTCGGTCTCGACCGGGGGGAAGTTGGCCGGGCATTTAAAGACGATGGCCGGGACGTCGTGGCGGCTTAGGATTTCCCAAAAGCAAGGGCCGCGGCGCAGGTTCTCCACCTTGCCGCCCGAGAGCGGTATTATCAGGCGGCCCAGTTTTATCGTTTTGGACGGCGGAAACGAGCGGGATATGGAGAGGTAGGGCTCGAGGGTGTGCGGGTCGCGGTGGATGAAGTCGAAGATGCCGTGGACCCCCGGGCCCGCGCCGGTTATGAAGTCGGACCACGCCACCGGGCTCTGCGGCGGCAAGCTCGTCCCCAGCGTCATAAAGGTGTTCTTCGCGATGAACTTTTCGAAGGTGGGCATCCCGCCGTGGGCGACGAAGCGGCGTACGAGGTGGGGGTCCATGCCGTCGATGGCGAGGACGATGACCTTACGGCCGACGGGCTTGGGTTTGCCGGCGCAGGCCTCGAGCAGCGGCGCGAGGCCGCCGGCGGCCGCGGCCGCGGCGCCCGTCCCGGTCACCCTTAAAAAATCACGCCTTTTCATTTTCGCTCATCGCTTTTTCGTCGGATGGCGGTGAAAGTTCCAACTCGAGCGCCCGCCCCTCCATGTAAGGCGGCGGGGCGACGCCGAATAGGGCCAGCACCGTAGGGGCCAGGTCCACCATCCGCGGGCCGTCGGTCGATACCCGGGCGTTGGAGAAGAGGACCCCCGGGACGAGTTCGGCGGCGATGCAGTGGTCGCCGGACCACGCCTTGACGTTGTCCTCGAAGACGTCGCCGGCGGTGCCGCCGGTGGCGGAATCCCAGCTCGCCCGGTAGCCGGCGTCGTAACCGACGACGAGCTCGGGGCCGCCGTCGAGGTAGGGCCCGGCGTACATATCGGCGAGGTCGTATACGTCTCGCACGGCCGCGCGGCCGCGCGCGTCGTCGCGCAGCCCTTTCAATTTTTCGGCGATCTCTTTTTTAAGGGCCCGAACCTCGTCGTGCGGCACGATGCCTTGCTTCTCGCGGCCGGCGACGTTCAAGTAGATGCCGGCCAGGCCCAGGGCGTAGGCTTTGGTCCGGCGCCAATCGACGCCCGCCAGCCATTTGCCCCCCGCGGCGCCGTCCTTCAACGTTAAATAACCCTCGCGCGCGAGCCAGGCGTTTACGTTGACGCCGCGCTCGAAGGGGGCGAAGCCGTGGTCCGACATGACGATCAGAAGGTCGCTCGGGGCCGTTTTCGCGAGCGTGGCGCCGACCAGCGCGTCCATCCTTACGTACATGTCCGCGACCGCGCCGGCGTATTTTTCCGTATCCCGGCCGGCGTTCGCCGGGTGGCCGGGGGTTAGGTAGCGGAAGAACATGTGTTGAACGCGGTCGGGGGCGTCGAAGACGCAGGCCACGACGCCGCGGCGCGTTTTCTCGAGCGCGTCGAAGAACATGCGTTCGCGCTCGTCGTGGTGTCGCCATACCTGCTCGAGGAATTGCCCCTCGTCGATGATGCCCTCGTTCAACGCCCACGTGTCCTCGGCCAGGCCGAGGGTGGCATACCGGCCTAACAGCTTCGCGAGGTAAACGGCGTAGACGTAGGGATGGGAGATGGGCAGCGCCGGCCGGTCGGGGTCGACGTGGATGGGCGTGACGTACATCGCGAAAGGCTCGAGCGACTTCACGAGGAAGCGGGCTATGCCGCGCACGCGGACGCCGAGGCCGGCGGCGAACGCCACCGGCGTCCAATCCGAATATTCGCCCACGCGGAGTTTTATCCGCGTCCCGTTCAAGTCCAACGTTGCCCCGGCCTCGCCGCGGCCGCCCCTGACCTTGAACCGAAGTCGAAGTTGTTCGCTTCGGCGCCTGAGGGGGTTGTCGGGCCCGAGCAGGTACGACGACACCTCGCCGCCGCGGCGTTCCACTTTTATGCACTGGCCGCCCTCGCTCACGGCAGCGTCGCCCGCTTCGTAATAATAGGAGAACGTGCCCTGCGTACCCAAAAGGTCCGGCACGCACATCGCCGAGAGCGACACGCCGTAGAACTTCTCGGGCGGGAAGGTTATGGGGACCCGGATGACGTTGGAGAAAACGCCGTGGTCGCCCAGTATTTTCCAGAACGGTTTACTCTTGCGGAGGAGTTTTATCGACGCTTTGCCGAGGGGGATGCGATACGGGC
>Ga0153916_10000610_pt1 | contig 24460 bp, 15 predicted proteins | sample Opewatmetagenome_FD_109642 | JGI IMG/M metagenome (GOLD analysis project Ga0153916, IMG submission 109642) | Freshwater wetland microbial communities from Ohio, USA - Open water 3 Core 3 Depth 4 metaG | ecosystem: Environmental > Aquatic > Freshwater > Wetlands | place: USA: Ohio, Lake Erie...
CGGCCAAATCAAGGCCGCGGCGGAGGCCGAGCTGACGGCCGCCAGCCCCCTGCTCGCCGCCGAGACCTCACGCGGGTCGCCGGAACATACCCCCCCTCAAGACGATTTGCCTGCTCCCCTCCCCGTCGGCGAGCGCTTCGGCCGCTATGAGATTCGTTCCCTGCTGGGCCATGGGGCGATGGGGTGCGTCTATCGCGCCTACGACACCCGGTTGGAGTGCGAGGTGGCCCTGAAGACCCCGCAGCTCGACCCAGTCCGCGAGCCGGACGTGGGCGAGCGGTTCTTGCGCGAGGCCCAAGCCGCTGCCAAGAGCCGCCATCCGCACGTCTGCCCGATCTACGACGCGGGCCAGATAGGCAACACGCTCTACATTGCCATGGCCTTGATCGAGGGGCAGACGTTGGCCGAGCGGATGCGGGGCCGGCAGATGGAGCCCCGCGACGCGGCGGAATTGATCGGCAAGCTCGCCCGCGCGCTGGAAAGCGTCCACCGCGCCGGCATCGTCCACCGCGACGTCAAGCCGCACAACGTGATGATCGACCGCTCGGGAGAGCCGATCCTTATGGACTTCGGGCTGGCACGCGAGGCAGGGCCCGAAGGCCCTTTGAGCGCGAGCGGTTCGATCGAGGGCGCCCCGGCCTACATGTCGCCCGAGCAGGTCGAGGGCCGCCCGGCCGATGCCCGGAGCGACGTCTACGGCCTGGGGGTGGTGCTCTACCAGTTGCTGACCGCCCAGTTGCCGTTCAGCGGGAGCTTGACGCAAGTCCTGGCGGCGATCCCCACTTCCGAACCGCCCGCCCCGCGATCCCTTCGACCCGCAATCGACGCGGCCATCGAAACGATCTGCCTGAAAGCCATGGCCAAACACCCCTCCGACCGCTACCAGTCGGCAGAAGAGCTGGCCGAGGCCCTCCACGCGTACCTGGAGGGCACCCTTCCAGCGCCGACGCCCCCGCGCGGCAAGCACAAATGGTGGGTGGCTGCGGCTGCCGCCGGGGGGCTGGTGCTGTTGGGTGTGATTGTCAAGATCACCATCGAAATCTCCTCGACGAGCGCCTCAGGGCTCGGCTTCGACGTGGCGTGGTCGGTCCAAGGGGACAAGGTCCTTGTCGGCGACGTGAACGGCGATGGGAAGCCGGAGGTCGTGGTTGGGACCGAGCCGAGTTTCCAGGTCTACGATGCCGCCGGCAAGGCCATCGGAGAACCGATCCGAGACGCCGGGGACCTGAACATCCTCGCCGTGGTTGACAAGAGCCGGTTGCCTAGAATCATCACTTGGGAGCGGGTTCCCGATCCCGCTGAGCGGCTATCAGAAAATGACAAGCCGCAGGAAACGCCCCTTCGGCTCCACGTCTACGCCGACAACGGGCAGCTCTTGAAGACTCTCGAGACCAAGGGACAAATCTGGCCCCTAAGGCTGGGATACAGACAGGTGCCGACAATCCGGGCCTGCCTGGCCACGGACCTGGATCGCGACGGGAACGTTGAGCTTGTGGCGTGCGTAGCTCACGAGGGAGGCAGGTACACGCGGGGAATCGTTGTCTTCGACTATGAATCGGGCAAAGAGCGTTGGCACTACTGGACCGGGCCGATGCCGCGTGACGTTCAGGCGGCCGGCTTCCGGGGGAATGCACTGCTGGACATCGTTCTGGCCGGCATCGGGCCCAACAACCGCGTGCAGCGTGAAGGCGACCCGCCAGTCCAGGGCGAAGACACCGTGGACGGCCGCTGCTACGTCTTCCGGTTGAACGGGGCGACGGGCAAGCCAGTCTGGATCAGGCGGTTTGAGCCGGAGGACCGGGACGACTGTCACGTCTATTCAAGCGTCGCCGTGGCAGACGTCGATGCCGACGGCCGCCTCGATATTGTAGCAGCAAGCTGGATGAACGAGCATCGTAGACAGGGAGCCGATCTAGTCTATGATCCATCTCAGGACCTGGGCCGCCTGTACGTGCTCAACGCCGCAGACGGGAAGACCCGTCCCGGTTACGAGCGGAACTTCGGGTGCATGGTTGAAATCGCCAGCGTCGCCGATTTCGACGGAGACGGCAGGCCCGAGATCCTCGTCAGCGTAAGGGATGAGAAAACGCGCCTGGGGTCGCTGGTGATGCTCCGCGGCGGACCAGGATTGCCCGAGGTGTGCAGCTACTCCCTTGCGGAGCGCTGGTTCAAGCTCACGGCGACGGGCGACGTCGACGGGGACGGCCACCCGGAGGTCGTGGCGGTCGCTAGCCCGTCCGCGATCGGGCCCCAGACCCGGGACACGATCTACATCCTCAGTCACATACTCGACCCCACGCCGCTCTGGGAGTGGAAAGCAGGCGGTTTTGTCGACGGTGTGACAGTATCCGACCTGGACGGCGACGGGGCGAGCGAGCTCATCGTCACCCACGGCGGGCGGGTTTCGGTCCTGCGGCGTCCATCGCAAGTCCCCCAGCGGCATTGACCACCCATTCTAACTAGAACAAACGAGGAGTGGGCCGATGCAGTTCATCTGACACCTTGGGTGCCATGCGCACGATTGTCGTGAGCTTGGGTGCCATGCCCGCGCTTGTCGTGGGCATGCGCCGCAGCAACGTCGGGCGACAACACAAGGGGCTGCCCCCCACAGTGGTGCCCGCGGCGTTTTCTGCCCCTTTTTTGCACCAAGGAGGCCCCCTGCCGCGATATACCGACAGCCAGGGGATTCCTGGGTGTAGAGGACGGGTGTAACGGGCCCCCGGCACTGTTCTGAAGGGCCGCGTGGCGAGAGCGGTAAATCGCTTGCGGGCACACGGACGCCTCGGCAAGCTGCGAGAGGGACGTCACGGCTACATCTCTGATGGGGAGGACTTCTCATGAAACGGCTAGTGGTGTTGGTGTTCGTAGTGTGTGTGGGAATCGTGGGAGTGGGTCAGTCTTCCGGTCAGAGCGTTCCAAACGGGACACTCGCATTTGGCGTTGTCGATTACGCGAATGGTGGGTATCAAGGACTGTACCTGATGGACGTTCCTGGGGGAACGGCAAGAGAGATTCCCTTGCCAATGCGCAATGTTGTCTGGCCACATTGGTCTCCGGATGGAGGCTGGATTGCTTTTGGCGGAGGCCTGGATGACCAAATCTACGTTGTCAAGCCCGATGTAAGTGGCCTCCGAAGGGTGACGGATGGATCCGGTGCCTATTATGAACCGAGCTTCTCCCCTGACGGCAACAGGCTCGCCTTCGCGGCACAGGCCGGCCATCTTTTCACAGTTAACGTGGACGGGACCAACCTCACGGACGTGGGGGTGCGTGCGAGCCATCCAGAATGGTCGCCTGATGGAACCAAGATCGCCTACAGTAATTGGGCGCAGGAGGGGGGCTATAACAGCGATCTCTTCGTATACGACGTTACAACGCGTACCGAAACACAGATAACGCACCGTGCCCCTGGAGAGGCGTTCAACCTCGTAGCGTGGTCACCTGATTCAAGGCAACTGGCAGTTGCCAAACTGGGGGCGGATGGTGACTGGGATATTTGGAAGATGGACGGCGACGGGCAGAACCAGGTCAATCTCACGCCCGACATCACAGACTCCTCGGACTATCCGGGCTGGTGGTCATCCGACGGTCGGTGGATCTTCTACAATCATGCCGATCCGGCGACGGGCAACGGCGACATCTGGGCGATGCACCCGGACGGCTCCGGTCGAGTCAACCTGACGAACAGCCCCCTGGTCAGTGAATCAACGTTTTCGTTCCTTCTTACGCCTGTCCCGGAGCCCTCCACCCTCACCATGTTGTCGCTTCTTGCCGTCTCAGGGGTCGCCGCCGGCTGCTGGCGGCGCAGGAAGCGCGGGCTGCAAGCAGAACGCTAGGGGGTAGCGAAATGCTCCCGAGCGGATGGTTGAGCGACGGCGGCCATGGCGGTACCATCGTGGCGCAGGGCAACCCGCCTGTCCACCAAGAGTACGCCTGTCGTTGTGGCAGGCTAGAATTGCCCCGACATGGGAGGGAATCGTATGAGAAACCTGATTAAGACGTGCGTGTTTCTCGTGGTGCTGGCGAACATCCTTGTCGCCGGCGCGCAGTCGCAGGTGTTGAGCAACGCCGATTGGCCGACGCGTTTCCGGGACGCGGCCAACACGTCCAACACGCCCGTTGTCCTGCCCGAGACGCTCTATCTGCGTTGGGCGGCGCCCGCCGGAGGCGGCCCCGGGGCTATCAGGTGCGCGCCGGTCGTATTCGGCGGCGAGGTCGTCTCGGGGGACTGCGTCTATGACGCGTCGAGCGGCAGCCTTCTGCACTGGTTTCCCGACGCCGGGGACCGCAACGCCGTCACGGTGACTGCCGCTGGACAAAACGTCCTTCTGAGCGCCCGGCCCCGCGACTACGGCCACAACAGCGGCTACGAGTACTTCGCCTACGATCTGGATAGCTATGCGTTCCTGTGGCGCCTCGACTCGCAGGCCCCAGGATCGGCGTTGACCATCGGCGCGTTCGTGGAGCTGAACGCGAAAGACGGCGTTTTCTACATCACCGGCATGGCCGGCTCCGCCGACGGCATTGCCGCAGTGGACGCCGCCACGGGCAAAGTGCTCTGGCAAAAGCTTGATACTGCGCTGCCGACCAAGGGGATGTGCAGCGGTGCGGCCGTCGCAACGCTGGGCGGGCAGAAGATGGTCTTCGTGGGGTTTGGTGACTATGGGGGAACGTCCGATGGGATCGCCGCCCTGGATGCTTCAAACGGCGAGCCTTTGTGGTGGGTTACCGGCTTCAGCGTTTACGCGGTCCCCTCCGTCGACGAGCAAGGGGGCGTGGTGTATTTCAGCGACGACCGCGCATGTGTCCTTTACGCCTACGACGCCTCGCTCGGGACCTATGTGGCCGCGGCCCCGCTCAACTGGATCCTCAACGCCGCGCCGAGTCTGGGCTGGGCGAAGGACGCGGCCGGGAATCTGCACGAGGCCGTGTTTGTCATCACCGGGGGCGACGCGTCGGTCGTCTACGCCTTCGATCGCTCGACGCTCCAACCACTCTGGCAGACCCCCCTCAATACCGGCGCGTGGGTCTCCGCAGTCTACTCGGGAGACCAACTCGGCGGGAAGCTCTACGTCGGGGGTAACAACGGGAGCGTCTACGTCCTGGATGCACTGACCGGGCAGGTGCTACAGACCTGGCCAATAGGCTTCCTGTTGGACCCGGGACAGAAGTGCCCGGGGATCGTCGAGGTGGACGTGGGCGGAACTCCGACGCCGGTCATGTACTTCTTGAACACCGACGGCAACATCGCGGCGTGGAGCCCGGACGGCAGCGGCGGTTCGCCCCCCGTCTTCGTCCTCACGGCGTCGGCAAGCCCGCTGCAAATCCCGACGAATTCCTCGGCCGACGTGTCGGCCACGCTCTACCAGTTGGTCGGCACGCAGCAGAAGACACCCATCGCCAACGCCCGCGTGAGCTTTTCCTGCAACGCGGCGAGGAACGGGGGCTTCGTCGCGCCGACCTTCGCCTACACGAACAGTCAGGGGGTGGCGACGACCAAGTTCTACAGCCAGACGCGTACCGGCCCGGTCACAGTGACCGCCGGCGCCGCGGGGTGCCAACCCGCGACGGTGATGATCACGGTGAAAAAGGCGGGGCGGCGTTGACCCGCGCCGATTCACGGGCCGGCGTTCTTGCCCCGTAGTTTCTTCCACTTATACATGGGAGGGAGGATCATGAGGACGCTGATCAGGCTGTTCGGGTTTGCACTGCTCTTGGCGGGTGCGGCAGCGGTGTGCGCCCGTGCCCAGGTGTTGGACGTCGACCAGTGGCCGACCAGGTATCGCGACTCCGGCAACACAATGAGCACGCCCGTGGATCTCGGCGGCGACCTAACCCAGCCGAACCTGGGGCTGAAGCTCCGTTGGCAGAAGGCCGGGAGTGTTCCGCCACTGGTTTACTCGTACTGGTCCACGCCCACGGAAGGACCATCGGTGAGGAAGCAGCTCGTGATATCAGGGGGAGACGTTCGCGACGCGTGGAACGGCGACCTTCTGGGGCACGTCAATGGCGGAAACGACCTCTCGGCTGCCGTCGACATCGACAGCGGCCGACTGCTGACGTTCAACGGCCGCTACTATCTCCACGACTTGAAGTCGCCCGGGTTCCCGCTCATTGCGACCCTGGACGTTCCCGGGGCGGTCAAGATCAACAGCTATCCGAACATCACGGCCAGGAAGGGGAGGTTTCTGATTGCCGGCGAGTATCACCAGCGGCGGGCCAGCCCGAACTGGGGCTTTGCCGAAGTGGACAGCAACGGCAACGTCCTGTGGCAGAGACTCTTCACCGGCGGCTACAGGATCGACTCCTACGACTTTCCGGCGTTGTTGTACCGCGACCTTCCCTCCCGTGCACGGCTTCTTTTCCAGCCGCTCTTTTCGACCCAGGTCGCCCCGGGCGTGCTGGCGTTCGATCTCGACACCGCAAGTACCTGCTGGTTCGACGCGTCGAACGGATGGGTCTCCACGCCTTCGGTTGACGAGGGCCGCCAAATAGTCTTTACGGCCGGAAAGGGCGGCTGGGGACTCTGTGCGCTCTGTGCTTACAACGCCGATGGCGGGGTGGCATGGACCGCCCCGGGCCCCGCGGGCTACCTCTTGAACGGTCCTCCCACGTTGGGCTCCGTAAACGCCGATCCGGCCGTCTTCGCGATCAACGTAGGAGTCGACAGGGCGGCCGAGGTCTATGCCTACAGTCGAGCCGACGGGCAGGGTCTGTGGGGGCCCACTTTGATTCCCCCCGACGCCTGGACGTCCGCGACCTACGCTGGCGGCAAGCTGTACATCGGCGCCAACGACGGCTTGACCTACGTGTTGGACGCCAATACGGGCGCTCAGATCGCGACGCTGGGCACCAACGGCAACGACGGCTCTTACAATGAACGGGTGATCGTCGGGGGCATCAACGGATATCCAGTCATGTACTACCTGACCAGGGACGGTTTCCTCGAGGCATGGAGCGTTGTCGGCACGGACACGCCCGAAGCTGGGTTTCTTTCCCTTTCGGCACCCACGCAGGTCCGAATTCCCTCTACGGCGCAGGTGACTGCCACGGTTGTGAATGATTCCGGAGACCCCATCGAAGGGCGACCGGTCACGTTCTGGCTGGCGGCTCAGAAGGGGCAAGGCTACCTTGAGGTCGTTTCCGGCACCACCAATGGCAGCGGCGAGGCAACGGCGATCTTTCACAGCGATCGGCGGACGGGCGTGGTGACGGTTTTTGCCAGTTCGCCCCAAGCCACGCCGAACCAAGTCTCGGTGAACATCCAGATCACCAAGTGAGCGGGCGGCGCGGCGCGTGCAGCGGGAACGGACGTGGCGCAGTTCCCGAGGACATAAAGAACCGCCGCCCCCGAGGCTCGGAGCCGGCGGGTCGGTCGGGGAAAAACCGAATATGGGAAACGCCCCGGCGTGGCCGCCGGGGCTAACCTCTCACACGGGGACTCTCGTCCCTGATCCCTAATCCCTCGTCCCTAATCGCTCGCCCCTAACCCCTCGCCCCTCAATACATATCATGCTCGCCGCCGTGGGCGGGCGGGGTCTTCTCTTCCTTGGGCTTCTCGGCCACCAGGGCGTCGCTCGTGAGAAGGAGCGTGGCGACGCTGGCCGCGTTCTGCAGTGCGGTTCGGGCCACCTTGGTCGGGTCGATCACCCCGGCCTTGACCATGTCCTCGTAGACCAGCGTCGTGGCGTTGAAGCCGACGTTTTCCTTGGCCTCGGCCACCCGCTCGGCCACGATCCCGCCGTCCTGGCCGGCGTTGGCCGCGATCTGCATCAGCGGGAAGCGGCAGGCGCGGAGCACGATGTTGTAGCCGACGACCTCGTCCTGGGTGAGCCCGTCCGGCTTGACCCCCTTCGCCGCCCGGAGCAAGGCCACGCCGCCGCCGGGGAGGATGCCTTCCTCGACCGCGGCCCGGGTGGCGTGCAGGGCGTCCTCGACGCGGGCCTTCTTCTCCTTCACTTCGGTCTCGGTAGCCCCGCCGACGTTGATCTTGGCCACGCCGCCGGCGAGCTTCGCCAGCCGCTCCTCGAGCTTCTCGCGGTCGTAGTCGCTCGTGACGTTCTCGATCTCGCGGCGCAACTGCTCGATCCGGCCCTTGATCTCGGAGGTCTTGCCGCCGCCCTCGATGATCGTGGTGTTGTCCTTGTCGATGACGATCTTCTTGGCTCGCCCCAGGTCGGTGAGCGGCATGTTCTCCAGCTTCCGCCCGAGGCTCTCGAACAGGGCCGTGCCGCCAGCGAGAATCGCGATGTCTTCGAGCATCGCCTTGCGGCGGTCGCCGTAGCCGGGGGCCTTCACCGCGCAGCAGCGGAGCGTGCCGCGGAGGCGGTTGATGACCAGGGTGGCCAGGGCCTCTCCCTCCACGTCCTCGGCCACGATCAAAAGCGGCTTGCCCGCGTTGACCACCGCTTCCAACAGAGGCACCAACTCCTTGACGTTGGAGATTTTCTTCTCGTTGATCAGGATCAGCGGGTCTTCGAGCACGCACTCCATCTTCTGGGGATCGGTGACGAAGTACGGCGAGAGGTAGCCGCGGTCGAACTGCATCCCCTCGACCCATTCGACCTCCGTCTTCAGGGTTTTTCCTTCATCGACGGTGATCACGCCGTCCTTGCCCACCTTTTCCATGGCCTCGGCGAGCATGTTGCCGATTTCCATGTCGTTGTTGGCGGCCACGGCGCCGACCTGGGCGATCTTCTGCTTCTGGTCCCTGATGCTGGCCGACATCTTCTTGAGCTTCTCGGTGACGTCGGCGACCGCCCGCTCGATGCCCTGCTTGAGGTACAGGGGGTTCACCCCGGCCACGACCGCCTTGAGGCCCTCGATGAAGATCGCCTCGGCGAGGATCGTCGCGGTGGTGGTGCCGTCGCCGGCGACGTCGCTGGTCTTCGAGGCGACCTCGCGGACCATCCGCGCGCCCATGTTCTCGTAGACGTCCTCGAGGTCGATCTCCTTGGCCACCGTCACCCCGTCCTTCGTGACGGTGGGGGAGCCGAAGCTCTTCTGCAGAATGACGTTCCGTCCGCGGGGGCCGAGGGTCACTTTCACCGCCTGGGCCAGCTTGGAAACGCCGCGGCGCAGCGCGTCGCGGGCCTCCTGGTCAAACGCAATCATCTTGGCCATCGATTGTTTTCTCCTTACTTAACGGGGGGCAGGCCGAAGGGCCGCCGTGCTGGGGATTTCGTAGGGTTCGCCTGGGCCGGCTCCGGGCCGGGTCTGCCATCCGGCGGGGTCGTGGCTCACGACAGGATTGCCAGGATGTCTTCCTCGCGCAACAGCAACAATTGCCGCTCGCCGAGCTTGAACTCGTCGCCGCCGTAAGAGCTGAAAACCACGCGGTCACCGACCTTGACCTGGAACGGGGCCCGCTTGCCGTCCTTCAACAGCCGGCCGTCGCCGACGCTGACCACCTTCCCGCGGGCCGGCTTGTCCTTGGCCGTGTCGGGCAGGACGATGCCGCCGGCGGTCACCTCTTCCGATTCCTCCCGCTCGACGACGACGCGATCCCCCAAAGGCTGGAGGTTGATGGGGCCCCCGCCGGTTTCTTTTCCGCTCTTTGCCTTTTTTGCCATTGCGTGCTCGCCTCCGTAAGTCCTTGAAAATGCAAGAGTTGTGTTTGAGACCCTGTTTGTCAGGAGGTGGTCCCGCGCTGGGGCAAGACCACGGGCAAGTCGGCTGCCAAAAACCGCGCAGTGCAGGCGCTTGGAGCCACCCGGGAAGCAATCCGCGCGCCAAAGGATGGCGATGAAGCAACTGCCGACGCATCAAAGTGTTACGGCGTGCCACGGCTCCCAGCCACGGTATTCAGGCCGTCATCCCTGACAGAACGGCCTACAGCCGGGGCGGAAGGCCTGCCATTTTGACAGCGGGGTCCCCCGTTTGTCTCGCGGGGCGACTGGGGGCCTATCGAATCAGCGACAGGATTTGATCGAGGGCCGCGATCCCACCAGAGCCCCCAACCAAGATCGCCAGGCTCTTGAGGCTATATTCCTCCATCCACGGGCGGAATGCCCCCTCCGACTCCCGTTCGATATCATCCGCGCGCTGTGCGACGTACTCGGCTAGAAAACCCTTGGCGGAGGCGCCCGCCCCAACTGCGTGGCGTAGTCTCCTCAGGATCTCACGTTTCGTCTTGTCCGCTCGGCGCCGCAGGGCATAGTGGTGTCCCAGCAGGCCGATTACGACGATCCCGGCTACCACGATCAGCGACCAGGATAGGCGCCATCGATCGAAGGCGGGGTACCATGCCAGAATCAGCATCACCAGGACCAGAAAGGGATAGAGCATGAGCGTTCCCACCACGTGGGATCGCCGGGCGAACCAATGCACAGCGGCGTGGGCCTCATCCGCGTCACTGACCCTGCAATCCCTGCCGTTGACTTCGTGAAGGCTCAAGTTGTCAAACAGGTTGTCGAGGAACCGCTGGCACAGGAAGGTGGCGTCGATCACGAAGAAGCTAAGGGCCAGAAATCCTGCCACCGAGAGTGCCAACATCAGGTAGGAGAGGCTCCGGGCGAGAGGACCGCGACAGGGGGCCTGCGGCCAATCATCGAAGGCCGAGAGCAGCCCCCCAATGAGCAGCAGGGCCGGGACTGTCAACACGCATAAGCGCACGAGGCGGAGCCCGGGATTCCCCAAGCTGAAGTAGGTGCGCAGAACACGATCCGTGGAGACTTCCTTCATTTCCCAGTCGCCGATGGCCACCGCCTCCCATAATCGCCTGTACACGCCGGGTGCCTTGGGTCCCGAAGCGCCGCTCGGGCGCGCCTGGGCGGACTGCATGATTTCCTTTTCGCTGGCCTTCAAGTCCTTTAATCCGCTCCGGAGCAGCACGCCACTCAGAAGGAACGCCAACCATTCGATCAAGATGGACGGCCAGACGCTGACGCCAGCGAGCAACTCGAACGGCTCGCCTCCCTGGCTTGCATGCGAATTCCAGGCCACCCAGACGAGAGCGACCGTGGCCAGAGCGGCAGCGACCACGGCCACATCAGGAACCATCACGAGGATTCTCCACCGGCTCGCGGGGGCTGTTGGGGCTTGCCGCTTCAGCCGTTGGCAGGCGGAGGAAAACGCCGTTTTCAGCCACCCCACCATCGCTGTCAGGGACGCGATGATCCGACGACCTCGCCGCCTTCCCGACATCACGGTCATCGTCTTGGTGATCACGAAGAGGAGGACGCACGCTGGCGCAAGGAGGAACATCCACGCGACGATGACCAAGGGGGCCCCCAGCCGAGCGAAGGCACTCCCTACGACACGGAAAAAGCCTCGCACGTGCTTGAGATTCATCGCCAGCAATAGGCCGATCGTGGCGAGCGCGACCACGGCGCCCCACCACTGCCTTCCGGAGAGCTTCGGCAACTCCCCGGGGCTGGGGGGATGGATCGTTGCCGGGAGGCTGCGGTCCGCGGGCGGCGGGGTACGATGGGGCGCGTCGGGGAGCAGTTCATAACCCGGCGAGGGGGGCAAGACGCCGCCGGTCTCGGTCAACTGGTAGGGACCGTTGAGCCCAATCTCGAAAACCAGCGGCCTCAAGAGCTGATGCGGACCGAACGTCTGCTGGAAGGGCGGCCACAGGTGCTTTGCGAAACCCTGTCCCGGCTTGCGCAGGGCGCCTACTGCCGCCTCGGCGCGGTCCTCGCGGATCGCCAGCAACGTGGCCAGAAAGGTGCTCGTCTGGTAGCTGTCACGGAACGGCGGCACGTCGCGTTGCAGGGAAGGATGCAGCGCGAGGCCGAAATGCGAGGCCACGACGGTGTTCCGCGTGTACTCCAACTCGCTCAGTCGGAAAAGGTTGGCGTTCAGGTCGTTTGTGAAGAAGACTGCGTCGGGCAACCGCTTCCGCAAGGCGCGGAGGACGAGGAGCCGGTCATAGATATCGGTTCCGATCACACCCACGGCCAAGATCCCTCGTCCCTTGTCCTTTCGTTGGCGGCGGTGGAGCTCTTCCAATGCGTCGCCCAGGCGGCGCAAGTAGTCCAACTGCGACGTACCCGTGGGGTCGTACCCCGCTGCCCGCTCGATCGCGCGGAGGTCTCTCTCGCTTCGTTCCCTTGGCCTTGCGCCGGCCTCGGAAGGCTGCGAGCCGTCGATTCCCCGCAGGTAGTTGTAGACGACGAACGGCTCACTTAGTTTCAGACGGGCCGATGTCGCTTGCTCCTTGTCGCGGACGATTCGCAGCCGTGCCGAGCGCCACGCGGCTCCCTCACCAAGCCTAAGATCCCAAACGTCGTCTTTTGAAGTCTCTTCGTCGACCAGTTCTTCTTCCTTCGGGAAGTATCGCCGCCACCCCACTTGGCTGTCTTTTGCATCGAGCATCTTGTCGCCCGCGACCGTCATCGAAAACCACTCAGGAACGCCCGGGATCTGACTTCCGCCCGCGATACCAAACTCGATCTTCTCCCGGCCAGCTCCATCCCTCCAGGCCGAAAAGTCTTGCGCCGCGGTCTCGGGCATCAGTTGCGAGAAGAGGAAGGGTACGGCGCGCCCGTAGAACGTGTCTTTCTCAGTGACCAGCACGACACACTCATGAAGAGCCGACGGGCGCGGCCAGGCGTCCCGCGCGCGCAGCTCCTCGCTGATCGCGTCAGCCAGGTTTCCGTCCGTGCCAATCACCCGCACGAACGTCATGGCCGGCTTGCCCCGGTCTTCCTTCGCCAACGACTTGTCCGAGCTCTTTCCGTCTCCCTCACGGCCTGTGACCCGTCGGACGATCTCAGAAAGCCATGGGAGGATCTGGTGGAACGGATGGGATGACGAGGACTTTCCGGCGGCGTTCTCGACTGCCCCCTCGTCGCGGCCGGTAAACCACCGTAGGATTTCGGAGAACCGGTAGGACGACGACAATATCGTCTTCACCTTTACCGCCGCCGGGTCCACTGTAGCCCGCGGTGAATACAAGACCGCACCGTCCACACAGTCCGCGAAACTCACAGGCTCAGTCTTCCCTTCCCCGGCCATTTTCAGGAGCATGTCCGTGGTGGAAGGCCCGATCACATGGAGATGCAGCCCCGGAGGTGACAACCGCTTCACTTCGCGGGACAGAGAATCCCTCCGAGGCCGTTTGTGGTCTTCCTCCTTCCAGGACTTCAACGCTTGCCAGTGCAGGGCTGCGATTACCTTCTGCGGCTGGCTGCCCAGCACGTCTTCGTCCAGCCAACACACCAGCACGCTGGAGAAATGCGCCGAGTCGCCGTCGTCGTATACCGGTTCCACCAAGTCCGGCTGAAAGTGCTCGTACGGGATGACGATCGAGCGGCCCTTGTCCAGCCGAAGTCTCCAAAAATGGATTTGCTCGGAAGCGACCGGCCGGTACTTGCCCGTGGCCAAGGCCGCGATCACCGCATAGCGCGTCTTCATCCGTTCTTCGGCGTCGCAGGCGCTCCGCCCGCCACCCACCATGACCGGCAACAGCAAAGGCCAGAAGCGATACTCCACGTCCGGCGCTTCGAACGGCACGCTCTTGTCCTTATCCTTCAACACATCTCGGTACCCCGGCCCTAAGGGGTCTTCCCACAGTCTTGCATACCTGGCAAGTTGGCGCTGGCCGGTTGCTTCGCCCGGAGCTTTGGCATCCGAAGGCTCCTCCGGCCGCGCCGATTCCAGCTTCGGCATGAGCGCGACGTAGCCGTAGTATGCCAATACGGCAAGAATCACGCCGGGCAAGACGAGATTGCCCAGAGGGAACCTCTTTGACTGCTCGTCCATATTCGTCCCTCCCCATCGCGGACGCCTCGCGTCGGGCCCTCGTACGCACGCAAACGTGGAGACCCCAGCAGTCGCTGTGGTGCGAAACACTCACAGGGATAAAGCTTCAGAGGAGGCAACGGCATTATCGCCATTGCCCGCACGATACGCAAGCACCGGGAAGTCCGAAATCTGGGCGATGGCCCGGGCAGGGCAAGCCGGACCGGAGTAGAGTATTCCTACTAGGATATCTGGCTGCCTCGCGATTGCCCCGTTTGACGGGTAGCCATTTCGCTCCCGCCGCGATCCCCCGGGGGGGTCGCGGCGGAGTCAGGGAGTCGCGACGGGCCTTCGCAGGGCCCGGCCGGGCAGCGCGCCGGTGGCCCGACCCTCGTCCTTGACGAGCACCCCGTTGACCATCACGTAGGGAATGCCTTCGGGGTGACACCTGGGGTTCTCGTAGGTGGCCGTATCGCGGACGGTCGCGGGATCGAAGATCACCAGGTCCGCCATCTTGCCGACCTCCAGCGTGCCGCGATTGGGGAGCCCGAGCCGTCGGGCTGGGGCCGAAGTCATCTTGCGGATGCACTCTTCCAGGGACAGCACTCCCAGCTCGCGGACGTACCGCCCGAGGTATCGCGCAAACGTGCCCCACGCCCGCGGATGCGGCCGGGCCCCGATCAACAGCCCGTCGCTGCCGGCCATGAACTCCGGGTCCTGGATGAGCTTCTGCAAGTTCTCCTCGTGCCCGATGAAGGTGATGCAGGAGACCGCCAGGTGCTCTTCCAGCAGCAGATCGGCGAGACAATCGAACGCCTCGCGGCCCTGCTCCCGGGCGATCTGGTCCAGGCTCTTGCCCACCAGGCCGGAGTTTCTGCGGCCGGCGACGTCGCTGATGACGACGATGTCCCACCGGGCGGGGACCTTTTGGAAGCCGTCGGAGCCGACCACTTCCATCTCGTGGCGGATGCGTGCCCGGGTCGCGGGGTCGCGGAGCCGCCCGACAAGCGCCTCCGTCCCGCCCGCGTGCGCCCAGCCCGGGAGCAGCCCCGCCAGAAAAGTCGAGCCGGCCAGGTAGGGGTAGGCGTCCAAGGTAATCTCCAGGCCCTGGCGCCGGGCCTTGCGGATTCGGGCCAGATAATAGTCGGCCTTCCCCTCGCCTGTGGGAAACGAAGCCTGGAAATGCGTCAGGTGGAGGGGGACGCCGGCCGCGGCGGCAATCTCGATCGCCTCGTCGACGGCCGCCTCCATCTCGGCGCCGTAGTTGCGCAGGTGGGGGGCGAAGTAGCCGCCGCGCCGGGCAACCACCCGGCACAGTGCGACCAACTCCCCCGCCTCGGCGAAACTGCACGGCGCGTAGCTGAGCCCGGTGGACAATCCGAATGCGCCCTCGTCGAGCGCCCGATCGAGCAGGCGCTGCATCTCGGCCAGCTCGGCGGGAGTTGCAGGCCGATTGTCCAGCCCGAGGACCGCCGCGCGAAGGTTGCCGTGGGGAGCCAGCATCGCCACGTTGACCGCGGTCCGGCCGTCGAACCGATCGAGATACTCGCCCGCGCTCCGCCAGTCCCAGGTCAGGCCCTCCGGGTCGCCGTTGAGGGCTCTGAGCATCGTGCGGAAATGGGCCAGCGTTGCGCCGGTCACCGGGGCGTAAGACAGTCCGTCCTGGCCGATCACTTCCGTCGTGACCCCCTGCATGATCTTGGCACCGGCCTGCGGCTCGGCCAGAAGCATCAGGTCGGAATGCGTGTGGAGGTCGATGAAGCCGGGGCAGACGGCCATCCGTTGGGCGTCGATGGTTCGCCGGGCGCGAAGCGGGCAATTCGGCCCGACGAAGCGAACCCGCCCGCGCTGGATGCCGACGTCTCCATGCACGGGCGGAGCGCCGGTGCCGTCAAACACCCGGGCGTTGACGATGAGAACGTCGAGGGGAGCGTCGAGGTCCATCGCAGAAATTGTACCGGCTGGCGAAGCGACCCGGCAGTCTCTTCCGAAGCGGGGCGTCCGGGACCCGAGTAGGACCGGCGACTCGCCGGTCCGGGACTCGCCGGTCCGGGACTCGCCGGTCCGGGAAGTCCCGACCGGGGGCACGGACAGGCGGGACGCCTGTCCCACGGACGATCAAGGGGGCGGGCTCGGTTTGTCGCTGGTCGAGGCCGCCGGAGGGGACGTAAATGACGTCAGACTTTCTCGCTGCCGGCCACTTGTACGGTGCCCCCGCGATCTGCTACCAAATAGAATTCCGATTATCGGCCCGAGCAAATGAGGACCCCAACCATGGACATCCAGGAGTTGGTTCGCAGCCTTCAAGGGAAGAACAGCTCGAAGATCGTGCTGTTGATCGCCGATGGTCTGGGGGGGCTCCCCATTGAGCCGGGCGGACCCACGGAGCTGGAGGCCGCCAAAACGCCCAACCTGGATCGATTGGCGAAAATGGGTGTTTTGGGAAGTATGATTCCCATCAAGCCGGGTATCACTCCGGGGAGCGGGCCCGGGCACCTCGGTTTGTTCGGCTACGACCCGCTGAAGTACGTGATCGGCCGGGGCGTGCTCGAAGCGACCGGGATCGGGTTCGAGATCGGCCCCCGCGACGTGGCGATCCGCTGCAACTTCGCGACCCTCAACCCGGATGGAACGATCGAGGACCGCCGCGCAGGCCGGATCCCGACCAAGGAGAGTGCCCCGCTGGCGATCAAGCTCCGGCAGGTGAGAATCCCGGGCGTGGAGATTCTCGTGGAGCCGGTCGAGGAGCACCGCTTCGCGGTGATCTTCCGCGGCGAGGGACTGGCGGGGAACGTCGGGGACACCGATCCGCAGAAGACCGGCGTGCCGCCGCTGGAGCCGGTTGCCACCGAGCCGGGGAGCCGGCGGACCGCGGAGATCGCCAGGGAGTTTCTCGCCCAGGCAGCGAAAATCCTGGCCGGCCAGCCGAAGGCCAACGGGCTGACGATGCGGGGATTCTCGGTCAAGCCGGCGCTGCCCAGCTACGAGGAGGTCTACGGGCTGAAGGCCGCCGCGATTGCGGCCTACCCGATGTACAAGGGACTCGCCCGGTTGGTGGGGATGGAAATCGTTGGCCAGCCGAAGTCGCTCGACGAAGAGATCGACGTGCTGGAAAAGGCGTGGGGAGACTACGATTTCTTCTTCGTCCACTTCAAGTACACGGACAGCCGGGGCGAGGACGGCAATTTCGCCGAGAAGGTGAAGATGATCGAGAAGTTCGACTCGATCGTTCCCCGGGTGGAGGCCCTCAAGCCGACGGTGCTGGTGGTGACCGGCGACCACAGCACGCCGGCCGCGCTGGCGAGCCACAGTTGGCACCCTGTGCCCGTGCTCCTTTGGGCGGCCACCTGCCGGCCCGACGCCTGCCAAACCTTTGGCGAGACGGAGGCGATCCGCGGCGGGCTGGGCCATTTTGAAGCCGTCTACCTGATGCCCTTGGCCCTGGCCCACGCCGGCCGGCTGGGGAAGTTCGGGGCGTAGCACCCTGGCCTGCGTCTTCCGACGCGCTGGGAGCCCGACTCACCGGACGAGCCGGGCATCGAGCCAATCGGCGTGATCCAGCTCGTCGGCCCGCTCGGCGAAATCGACGACCAGGTCGAGTTGCTTGGCGCCCGCCAGATCGACGCGGACGGGAACCGGCGGGGCGCCGCCGCGGATGACCGGGCTGGCGTACTTCACCTGGCCGTCGGCAAAGATGCGAAACGCCACGCTCCCCCGCCCGCCGGTCTGCTGGTCCACGGCAAGCTCGGCCTCGAGCCGCCGGTAGGGCTCGGCCAGCGCGTAGCTGAGCCGCGAGGTGCTGTGCACGCCAAGCCCTTTGAGATAAAGCCGCCCGGCCGCGCGGAGCATCCCCCCCGAGACACTCCGGTCGTTCCGGTACGGCCAGCCCAGGTCGAGATAGGGCACGTGGCGATAGGACGCCTTCAAGTCGGAGAGGTACGTGGCCCGGCCGCCGAGCGGCTGCAAGAAGACCAAGTCCTGGGGAGCGGCGGTCCAGGTCAGTCCGCCGGCGAGCGTGACGCACAGTGACGTGGCGTCGAGAATCAGGGTGCTGGCCATCAGGCGAGTGCCGTCGCTCAGTCCGGCCCAGGCCCGCAATCCGTTGGCCTCGGTCCGCCGGAGCAGGGCGGGGTTGTAGAGGAGGGCCTCGACCCGCGACAGGTCGACGTCCACGGCCGTCGCGCCCGTCTCAACCTGGGCTTTTCCCTCTCGAATGGCCCTGATGGTGCCGGGAATCTCGTCGCCGTTGGCCAGCAAGAGGCGATCCGACAGGCCGGTGCCCGATGCCACCCGGTCGATCAGCAGGGTGCGCTGGACCGGATCGGCGGGGAGGCGGAGGACCACGCCCGCCAGCCGTTCCAGCGGAATCGAGACCTGGCCGAAAAGCAGCGTATCGGCAGTTAGTTTCTCCTTGCCGGCCGAGAAGCGCTCGTCGGCTGCGACCAGGCCGCCATCGGCCAGCACGAGCAGGGGACCGCGCCGCGGCTCGGGACAGATCCCCCAGCGGACGAGGGCAGCCGCCGGCAGCACCCGGGTTGTCTCCCCCTTTCGGAAGGTGATCTGCCATTGGGCATCGATCGCGGCCAACTCCGCCGGGAATGGCTGCTCTTCGACCGGGCGAGCTTCGGAAACGGCCGCTTTCCCTCGGGCCTCGGCGCCCACGGCGGCAGCCGCAGCCAGGAACCCAAGCACGATCGCCGCAGGCAAGACGAAACGGAGGCAGTGCGGACACCGTCTCATCAAAGCTCTGACCGCAAGTTTACCGTTTGGACTCTACGGAGCTGCCGGGAGGAGGCGAGTGGCCCGCGGCGGCCAGCCGCGTCGGGCCGTCGAGGCGAGCGGAGGACGGCTCGGTCAGAAGATCCGAGATCTTCACGGCTCCAAGCTCGCGACGCGCCGCCGAAGTCACCTCTTCCAGGGCCTGCTCGAGCTTCGTCCGAGACCGGCCCGGGAGGCCTTCCCCGACCGGGATTGCAGCAACCAGGGGCCCCTCGATCGCCTCAATCACCTCCAACAGGGAAATGTCTTCCGGCCTCCGCTCGAGCGTGTAGCCCCCGTCCACACCCCGGGTCGACCCGAGAATCCCGTGAGCCACCAGATTCCTAAGGATCTGCAGCAGGAACCGTTCGGGCATCTTGCCCTCGGCGGCCAGGCGGCTGCACGGAATCGGCGCATCGGACTTTGCCTGGGCGAGCTGAAGTGTGGCCTGCAAAGCGTAAGAAACGGTTCGAGAGAGTTTCATGACTAACCCCCCACTGTCGGGTGAAGTATAGGGAGGCGGGCGCAGAAAGTCAAGAAACCGCACTTCATTAACGCAATATTGTGGCGTTCGATTTCGGTCCCGGCACGTCCTGGACATTTCCGCTCGCTTTGCGTGGGATACGTTCCTTCGAGGGACCGCTCCGGCAGCACGCGGTCCAGAAGAGCAAAACAGCACCACAGACCAGAAGGCTATCGGCAATGTTGAAATTTGGCCAATGGTAGCCGAAGATGACCACCAGGATCCAGTCGCGGACGGCGTATACTCGCTCACCCGGGGGGTGAAGGGGGTGATTGGGGGGCCAAGTCAGCCCGTGCAGACCCAGCCGGTCGTACAGGTTGCCAAAAATCCCGGCGGTGATGCAGCCCAGGGCGATTGTCAGGAGCAGGTCACGGGCAGCTCCTCCGCGGAAGAGCCAGACGAGAATCCCCACCGCGGCGATGACAGAGAGGGCTGCAAAAAGGACCACCCAGCCCTGGCCGATGCCCCACAAGGCCCCTTCGTTCAGACTCGTCTGAAAGCCGACGTGCCCTTGCCAGAGCCACCGAGTGGGTCCGGGAAACCCCAGTCGGTCGAAGACCCATCGTTTCGTCGCCAGGTCAAGCAGACATCCGACGATCGCGATGGTAGAAAAGACCAGGTAGCGGTTCAGGGGAACCGCCCTCATGGCAATCCCTTGACTATCGTTGCTCGAGCTGCGAGGCACACTTCACACACATCGTGGCATAGGGGATCGCATCGAGCCTTTTCTTGGGGATCTTGACTCCGCACTCCTCGCAGAAACCGTAGTTGCCGTCCTCCATCCGCTCCAAGGCCGCCTCGATGTTTTCCAGAGTCGCCCCCTCGGTCTCCATCAAGCTCAAAGTGAATTCCTGCTCGAAATTGTCGGTGCCCACGTCGGCCATGTGAATCGGCATGCTCGACAAGTCGCCGTTGCCTTCGGTGCGGCTTTTTTTCAAGGTTGCGTCGGCCATCTGGCTCACGTCGCCACGAAGCCGTGCCCGGAGGGACAGCAGACGCTCCCGGTACACACTTAACTCGGCCTTCTTTAGCGAGTTCATCTTCTGGTCTCCCCAGGGGGTCGCCCCGCAAGCCTCTCACCTGGTAGCCGACAAAAGTTTGATTGTAAGAGCCCCCGAGGCGTTTGTCAAACCTCCGCCGCCGGGGGAGTAACCAACAAGGGGGGTTCCGAGGTAGACTGCTCACACCAAGTTTCCTCTCCACCAACTTCGCCGACTTCCCTTGCCCGTTTCCCGGTGCTTCCTTAGATTAGGCGGCTGTTGGGCCTGGCGACGGGTCGCAGGCACCGGGCCGTAGTCGGATCGTCTTCAGAACGGACTCTTGCTGGGAGGGCACGATCATTCCCTATCCCGACGTTTCGTTTCAGCAGTGTATTCAGCCCGGATGCGGGGTGAGCTGCGGCATCGACGAGGTGCGGGTTGCATGCCCCCAGTGCGGCAACTTGCTCGACGTGATGTACGACTGGGACCGGCTGCGGGTGCCCCGCTCGCTACGGGTCTTCGAGGAGTCGTGGGGCTCCCGCGCCGACCCTCACGCCTTTAGCGGCGTCTGGCGGTTCCACCGGCTGCTGCCCTTTGCCCCGATCGAGCACTGTGTCACGGTCGGCGAGGGCCAGACCCTGCTCCATCCCTCCGAGGGGGTTGCCAAATACGTCGGGGTCCGGCCCGGTCGTCTGCACCTCCAGTACGAGGGGATGAATCCCTCGGGGAGCTTCAAGGACAACGGCATGGCCGCCGCGTTCACCCACGCGCGTTGGATCGGGGCTGCCCGGGCGGCGTGTGCGTCGACGGGCAACACCAGCGCGTCGCTGGCCCTCTACTGCTCGGTCACGCGGCTGATGAAGGCGGTGATCTTCGTCGGCTCGGGAAAGATCGCCTACGGCAAGCTGTCGCAAGCCCTGGACTACGGCGCGCTGACGGTGCAGATCGCCGGCGACTTCGACGACGCCATGGCCCGCGTCCAGGAAGTGAGCCGGCAGTTGGGGCTCTACCTCGTCAACAGCGTCAACCCGTTCCGGCTGGAAGGCCAGAAGACGATCATCTACCGGGTGCTCGAAGCGCTCCGCTGGGAGGTGCCCGATTGGATCGTCGTTCCCGGCGGCAATCTCGGCAATTCCAGCGCGTTCGGCAAGGCCTTTGCCGAGCTGCACCGGCTGGGGCTCGTCGCCCGCGTGCCCCGCCTGGCCGTCATCAATGCCGCCGGGGCAAACACCCTCTACCGGCTCGTGGAGCAACAGGGCCTGCGCTGGAACCGGGGCTCGCCGGCCGGCAAGACCGTCGACGGCTTTTACCGGGAAATGGAGGCCGAGGGGCGCCGCGCCAAGACCATCGCCAGCGCCATCGAGATCAACCGGCCGGTCAACCTGATGAAATGCCTCCGCGCCCTGGAGGTCTGCGCCGGGGTGGTCCGCGAAGTGGCCGACCAGGAGATCCTCGATGCCAAGGCCCAGGTGGGGGCCGGCGGCCTGGGCTGCGAGCCGGCCAGCGCCGCCAGCGTCGCCGGCGCCAAGCTGCTGGTCTCCGAAGGCGTGATCGGACGCGACGACCGGGTGGTCTGCGTCCTGACCGGGCACCAGCTCAAGGACCCCGACGCCACCGTCGCCTACCACACCACGGACCAGGAGCTGTTCAACAAAGTCCTCGGCAGCCGAGGCGTCCGCCGCGCCGCCTTCGCCAACCGCGCCGTGGCCGTCTCCAACAACCTGGACGAGATCGTCAAGGCCATCCAGCTATACAGTTAAGGCCGGCTATACCGTCAAGACCGGCGGCCATGATCCTCCAAGGGAGCCCTGCCATGAACCCGATTCGCGTGGCTATTCACGGAGCGGCCGGACGGATGGGCCAGCGGCTGGTAGCGCTGGCCACCAGCGATCCAGCACTCCGCCTGGCGGCCGCGCTCGATGCCCCCGGCCATCCTCGCATCGGCGACGACGCCGGGGTGGTGGCCGGCATCGGGCCGCTCGGCTTGCCGCTCGCCGCCGCCCTGGAAACGCCCGTCGACGTCGTCGTCGATTTCTCCGTCCCGTCGGCGACCGAGAAGATCCTGGGCGTTTGCCAAGAGCGGGGGATTCCTCTCGTGGTGGCCACGACCGGATTGAGCGAGCCGCAGAAAGCCAGGCTTCACGCCGCGGCCCAAGGGGTCCCTCTCCTCTGGGCCCCCAACATGAGCCTGGCGGTCAATCTCACGATGAAACTCGCGGAGATTACGGCCCGGGCCCTGGCCGATCAGGATGCCGACGTGGAAATCCTCGAGCGCCATCACCGGTTCAAAGAAGACGCCCCGAGCGGGACGGCCCTGAAGTTTGGCCAGCTCATCGCGGGCCAGATGGGCCAGACGGTCCACCGCCACGGGAGGGAAGGGCGTCCCGGAGTCCGTCTTCGTGGGGAGATAGGATACCACGCCATCAGGGTTGGAGATAACCCCGGGGAGCATACGATCGTGTTCGCAATGCTGGGAGAAACGATCGAACTGATTGTAAGGGCTTCCAGCCGCGACTGTTACGCCATCGGGGCCCTCCGCGCGGCGAAGTTCTTGGTCGGAAAACCTCCTGGTTTGTACAGCCTAAATGATGTGCTAGGTTTGTAAGACGGAAAGATCCCCTCAAGTACGCAAACGGAACCAAAATCAGCCCAGGAGCGTCAAACACAGTCAGTCTCCGAAGGAGCCGGGCTCCCGGACTCGGAACGTCCCGAAACGTTTCTTCTCTGGGGACAAGGGCCAGGACAGTGCGACGACCGGCCCAGGGGGCATTAAAGATAGGATGTTTGGAGAAAACGAGCGGTTTTCCGGTCGAGGGTATTGATTCCCGTCGGTTGTTCGATTATAAGTGGGTGATTGAGCATAAGGTTTTGTCGTTTAACGACTTATAAGCTAGAAATCCGATAAATTGGCCGTGACCATCCCCCATGGGATGGATTTTTCGGGATACGACACCTAACAATCCGGTTTCTAGGGCCACTCAGTTCGGGGCAAGGGTAATTGAGCGAACCCAGAGGAGGCGAGCCGTGAGGGAAGCTTGTTTTCGACGTATCGCGATCGGAGCAATCCTGGCAACGTGTGCGGCTTGGTGCAGTCCAGCCGCCCTGGCAGAGGAGGGCGTGATCGGCAGCGGGCCTGAGACTGCCTTGCAGCAGGTGGCAGCGCTGGGGCCGGTTGCAGCAGTGGTTACCAGCAGTCCCTACCAGTACACGGTGTGTCCGGCAACGATTACGCGTTGCCAGACGGTGGATACCCGCTGCCCGCCGGTGTCGACGCGGTGCCCGCCGGTGACCACGCGGTGCCCGGCATCGTCGACGACCTGCCCGACGTCCTATACGCATTGCCCGACGACCACGACCCGCTGCCCGCCGCAGCCGACCCAATGTCCGACGGGGTATACGCGTTGCCCGGTCGCCCCGACGCGTTGCCCGTCGTCGTACACGCATTGTCCGACGACCACGACCCGCTGCCCGGCGGAGCAGACCAAGTGTCCGACGGGCTACACGCGGTGCCCGGTGGCGGCGACGAAGTGCCCGTCGCAATCGACGCAGTGCCCGGCAACGTCGACCCGGTGCCCCACCCAGACTACGAAGTGCCCGACCGGGTACACGCACTGCCCCGTGGTGGCCACCAAGTGCCCGACCCAGTCGACCCAGTGCCCGGTGGTGGCGACGAAGTGTTCGGGCCAGGAGACGTCCTGCACGTCCGTGGAGACGAAGTGTCCGGCGGTGAGCACGCGTTGCCCGGTCAAGGAGACGACTTGCCCGACGCAGGCGACGGTCTGCCCGCAGACCCAGACGCAGTGCCCGACTTCAGACACGTTCTGCCCGCCCGGCCAGACATCGTGTCCGGTCGAGTCGACGCGGTGCCCGCCGCAGTCGACGGCGTGCCCGGGGGAGTCCACGAAGTGTCCGCCGAAGGGGACGGAGTGCCCGGTGACCAGTACGACGTGCCCCGCGACGTCGACTCAGTGCCCGCCCAAGGCGACCGAGTGTCCGGTGGTCGGCACCGCGTGTCCGACGACCTCGACTCAGTGCCCGCCCGCGGCGACCCAGTGTCCGGAGAAGCAGACTGAGTGTCCCGCGGGGGATACGCATTGCCCGCTCGTCACCACGCAGTGCCCGGCCAACGCGACGGTGTGCCCGGCGAAAACGACGGAATGCCCGGTCAACGCAACGGTCTGCCCGGAGACGGCGACGGAGTGCCCGGTGGTCGGCACGCAGTGTCCGCCCAGCGCGACGGTGTGCCCGGCGAAAACGACGGAATGCCCGGTGGTGGGCACGCAGTGCCCGCCCGCCGCGACGGTGTGCCCGGTGAAAGCGACGGAATGCCCCGTCGTGGGCACGCAATGTCCGGCCAAGCAGACGGAATGCCCGGTGACGGATACGGAGTGTCCGGTGACGGCTACCACGTGTCCGCCGGGAGCAACCAACTGCCCGGCGAAGCTGACGGAATGTCCGCTGGAAGTGACGCAATGCCCCACCGGCTTGACGTTCTGCCCCTTGGAGACGA
>Ga0153916_10000611_pt1 | contig 24393 bp, 28 predicted proteins | sample Opewatmetagenome_FD_109642 | JGI IMG/M metagenome (GOLD analysis project Ga0153916, IMG submission 109642) | Freshwater wetland microbial communities from Ohio, USA - Open water 3 Core 3 Depth 4 metaG | ecosystem: Environmental > Aquatic > Freshwater > Wetlands | place: USA: Ohio, Lake Erie...
GGTGCGACTGAATTTCTAAAGAGACGCATGGGAGAAAAAGAAGTTGAATATTTACACCCATTAGCAGAAGACATAACCAAAGTTACTTATGGCACAATTGTGTATCAAGAGCAGGTTATGCAGATTGCCAGAATCATTGGAAAATTATCTTGGGAAGACGTTTCATCACTTCGCAAAGCCATGAGTAAATCTCTCGGCAAAGAATTCTTTGATCAGTTCTGGATTAGATTTGAACAAGGAGCAAACAGCCAAGGAATAACTTCAGAGCAGGCCAAAATAATATGGGACAACATCAATACTATGGGAAGTTGGAGTTTCAATCGCTCTCATGCTGTTGCCTATGGATTGTTATCATATTGGTGCTGCGTATTGAAAGCTCATTTCCCTCTAGAATATGCTGCTGCTTGTTTGCGCAATCCAGCCACCAATGATCAAATGATTAAAATATTAAGAGAGATAGATAAGGATGGATATAAATACATTGCATTTGATAAGGACAAGAGCCAAGAGAATTGGACTATTCAGGACAGAGTTCTTGTTGGTGGATTGGTTGGTGTCAAAGGTGTGGCTGGAAAAATTGCAAAAGAAATAATTAAAAGAAAAAAAGAAGGGAAGGAATTAAGTCCAAGCCATATCAAAAGGATGAACAATGCAGTTACGCCATATGATATGTTGTATGAATGCCACGAGAGATTTGGAGATATATTCGAAAATCCAACTAAATACAACATATCTAGCAAATTAACATTTCTCAAAGACATAACTTCTGAGGATGAAGGTGTCTTTTGCTTCATAGCAAAATTAACTGAAAAGAATTTGCGCGATGGCAATGAACTTGTCAATCTTGAAAAGCGTGGTGGTGTGATGTGGGAAGGACAGACATTGTTCTTAAACTTCACAGTTGAAGATGACACTTCATCCATGATGTGCCAAGTATCAAGATATTCATATCTAAAGTGGGGCAAGAAATTAGTTGAAGAAGGTGTGGTTGGTGATTGGTATATATTCAAAGGAAAGCAAAGAAAAGGCTTCAGAAAGATATACATAGATCGCTGGAGAAAACTAAGAAAAGATGAGTGTTCTAATCCATAACTTTAGGACAATTAGCTAAATAATTGTTTTATTTAGCTAATTTCAATAACAATAAAAATCAAATAAATCAATTAATTAGTCAAGAAAACTGTTTTATTATTCCCAAAAAAGAGGCATAATGAATATGTCATATGTCATGACATATCAAAGGAATAAAGGAAAATAAAATGAAGCACATAATCAAAGCACTAGCAGATGCAAATTATACCAATGTTGAGTTGGCAGAGATTCATAATAAGTATTCTGATGTCAAGGTGAAGAAATTCGAGACCAAGATGATTGCACTTAATCGTACAGCAGCAATCTTGGAGAAGAATAACATAACTAATTTTTCCAATTTAAATGCAAAGGAGATAAAAATGCAAGATAGCAAAAAAGAGAATGTTGTAAAGACAGCAGACAATAAATCTATTAATAAGCCCAAACGTATAAAGGGCAGTCTTCCTGGTCCGCTATCAGAATTCAAAGGAAAAAGAATTCATAAACTGACAGAAATAAATCCACGCAGAGCTGGTACTTGTGGATGGCACTCTTGGAATATTGCCAAAGAGGGAATGTTGTTTGAAGATTATCAAGAAGCGAAAGGTCGCGTAGTTGATTTGCGTTGGGACGTTAATCATGACTTTGTGGAAATGATTTAAGTTGAAAATTCTACCATACGGAAATAATTGTCTTGCAAAAGTTGAGCTGTCGGCTGAAGCATATCATAAATTGTTAGGTCTTCCCGGATTCAGAAAATGGAAAGATGGAACAAGAGAGATGATATTCAGACCGACAGCCAACAACATCACATACATAAATGAGAATTGGCCAGAAGCTCAATGGCTTGATGGCACTCAGCAGCATGTTGATGACTTTATCAAGAGCCAATTAGAAGCAATTGACACTCTCAATAAAAAAGAAATAATTCTTGAAGATGATGGCTCTTATGAATATAAGACGAAACCATTCGATCATCAGAGACAATCTTTTCTTTTGAGTCGCGAAAAAGAAAAGTTCGCACTGCTCATGGAACAGGGGACAGGGAAAACTAAAGTAGCCATTGATACCATTGCATATCTTTATGCCAAAGGCTCTATAGAAGCAGCCATAATTATAGCTCCAAATGGAGCACATTTAAATTTTGTGGAAATAGAAATCCCAGAGCATTTGCCAGAATGGGTAAATTATGAGGGTTGGGTTTATTCATCCAAGATGAATAAGGCAATGCAGGAATCATTGACTAGATTAAACAATAAGAAAGACTTGCTAAAAATATTCTCTTTCAATATTGAAGGATTCACTTCTGATAAAGCCAAGAAAATAATTGAGCATTTAATGGCAATATATCGTTGCATCGTCATAATTGATGAAAGTCAATACATCAAGAATCCTTCTGCACTTAGGACTAAATATCTTACTAAAGTGTGCAAGCCTGCAAAATACAAACGAATAATGACTGGAACAGCCATCACTAAAGGGCTAGAAGACATTTATTCACAGATGAATTGGCTTGATCCTGCAATCTTAGGCTATGATAGTTTCTACACATTTAGAAGCCATTTTTGCACCATGGGTGGATTTGAAAATAGACAGATCATTGGATATAAGAATGTTGATGAATTAAGTAAAATGATCGAATCGCATTCATATAGAAAGACAAAGGCTGACTGCTTGGATCTGCCACCAAAACTATGGAAGCGTTGGAAAGTGCAGCTAACTCCACAGCAAAGAGATATATATAATTCAGTTAAGAAAAATTTCTATGCAGATCTTGGTGACAAACGCCTGACTGCATTGCTTGGCATAGTTAGGTTATTAAGATTGCAGCAAATAACTTGTGGTTGGTTTCCTGCTGATGGTGATGATTTTCTGACTCCAATTACAGGAGACAATCCAAAGCTGGAGGCAGTTCGCCAACATTGCTTTGATACTGATGGCAAGGTAGTTATTTGGGCAAGATTCAAAAAAGACATAGAGAGAATCACTCAAGAGCTGCAGAATGATCACGGAAGAAATGCAGCAGTTGCATATTATGGTGACACAGACATTGATGATAGAATGCCGATAGTTAGGCAGTTCCAAGATCCAAATTCTGACTTAAGATATATTGTTGCACATCCAAAGGCAGCAGGACGAAGCATCACACTTACTGCTTGCGAAAATCCAATTTATCATAGCAATGATTTTGATTTAGAATTACGTCTGCAAAGTGAGGACAGAACGCATAGAATTGGCACTAAGAATAGCGTAACATATACTGATGTTGAAGCTGCTGGCACAGTGGATGGCAAAATAATAAGAGCGCTAAGAAACAAAAAGAGCATAGCAGATCTAGTGAATAAAGATCCAACCAATTTCTTTTTGGAGGAATTAGAAGATTAATTAAAGGATGAAAGGAGGAGCGAAATTTATGGTTGGGGAGACAACTTATGAAAGAAGCAGAATTCTGGGCAAAGATGAGAGAGAACTTACCACTAGATGCAATGATGAGAGTAGAGAATAAACTCGATCCTGGAATGCCAGATGTATTCTTCATGCATAATAATAATGCAGGCTGGATAGAATTAAAATCAGAATTGAAGATGCCATCAAAAATAAATTATCAACCAGCTCAGCCATTGTGGCTTGATAGTTATTGGAAGAAGGGCGGCACTTGCTACACATTTTTAAATATAATAGACAGAAAAGAAATATTCATTTGGGACGGAAATTGCGCTATGGATCTTAATAAGATTGGTGGAACAACAATGATTGAGCCTATGCTTTCTGTGAAAGAGAATGTGACTGGTTGGAGAGAAATATACAATGAGATTTTTATCTAAGTATTATATAATGTGACTTCCAATAAAGATCTATTATATTCTACTGTCTGCGTTAAATTCTGATAATATGCATTCACATCTACTAATCCATGATAAAAGAAGTCAGATGTCTTCTCTACATATACATTGGAAATAATTGATGGTGCTCCATTAACAGCTCCAATTGCTTGTGTGCCTATGCCTGCCATTCAATTACACCCATGACGGTTTAGCATCAAGCTCTATTTCTCCTGTTATGGAAATCTCATTATAATTCCCGCCAGTTGCTGCAATAGAAATTGTGCCAGTGTTTGGACTAATTTTTTTAGTTATTGCTGCTCTGTCTGCAACTCCTGTCTCTGTTAAGAATGCAGTTACTGCTTGATTAAAGTTGGCAATATTTTTAGCAACTGTTCCAGATATGGCTATTGTATTGCTTGCAGCTGCTACGCTCAATGTTCCTCTTATTGAAAATCTCATCCACCAATCTGTGCCATTAGGTGTGTATGCTTGACCAACTGCTCTTGTTGTTGTCCAATTTGTGCCAGTTACAGTTAAAGAATTATTAACATACACATTCGCAGTTGATAATGGAGTTGGAGTCAACACGAAACTATCAGAAGCATCACCATAATAAAGTGCAATTGTTGGTGCAGTTCCAGCACCAGATATATTAGCTTTAATTCTCATGACAAGTCTAGAACTAGAATTAGTCATTGTATGTGGATTTGGATTTCGATAGAATAATCTATTCTCAGTCTCTGTTGCACCAAGAGCTGCTGATGATTCAGTTGTAGTTACCAGCGCAATGTCAACTCCAGCTGCATCAACTTCCCAAAGCTCTCCATAAACTTTAGCAACTTGAGTTCCTGCAGTTTTAGCAGCATGCAAATGCAATTCAAATTCGCCAGCAGGAAGAAAGGACACATTCGGTATTCCAATATCAGTTGCCCAGTTGCCAAGAATTTGATTGTTAATTACTCCAGCAGTGCTTAATGTTGTTTTTGGAGTGTAGGTTGTCGACAACATCTTTTTATATGTTGCAATGTCTGATGCTGTTCCAGACAAATAGAATGACATTCCTGTTTGTGGCTGTATAAATCCAGCAACATATTTCTTAAGTGTATTGTCCCATATCAATGTCTTTCCTGTGGCATCTGCAGCAGTAGCATCAATGTCGTGTAAGTCTGTTGATTGAAAGCCATTTACAATTTCAACATATATTTTTCCATTGTTTGTTGAATTTAAAGCATAACCAAGCCTAACTGAATGATTAGGAGCCACAGGTTTTGTTTTGGTTACCAATCCTGCTGTAATATCTGAAACAAATAATGGATCTCCATCTAAAAATGCAGCAGTATTAAATCCTTCAAATATTCCAGAAGTTATGATATATCCAAATCCACCAACTGCTATATTTGCCAACACAATTCCAATTGTAGTGTCAGAGGTCAATGATGTATCTGCTTTTGCCAGTGCTGCAGTTGGCATATTGCCTTGAGCTCCGCTGACATAAACAACTTGCTCTTTTGTTAATATAGCGGCTGTATTATTTTTAACTTTAAGTATCAGCTCTTTGCCAATGTGACAATTTACTCCAGAGATGTCTGTATCGAATGCAAGGGATTGCTCTGTACTATCATAATACATTTGTCCAGCAGCCCAAGTAGGACGCACAGTGACAGTATTGAAATTGAGTCTGGTTGTCGCTGCCACTCCAATATTTGGCGTAGTAAAGACTGGACTTATTAATGGAGCTTTCAATGCCAAGTCTGCAATAAGAGTCTCCAATTGTGTCTGCAATGATGCTGGCAAATCATTGACTATGTCTTTTGTTCCTGCACTAAAATTCACTGCAAGATTCAAATTGCTAGACGCAATGACAGTATCTCTAACTAAAGTCACAGAATCAGACAAGTGTCCTGTTCCAATTTCCCACTCAACAAGTGTCTGGTGTGCTATGAAATAATAAAATACATTAAGAGTTACACCATTGCCAAAGGCAGAATTGAAAGATTGTCTGCCATTAACAGCATTGAGTATCAAATCTCCAGTGCCATTTGATGTGGTTGCTTGTTGTACTAAGTTTGCTATTTTAGCTACCATTATTCACCTACGGTTGCACAGCTATCTGTTCTGTAAAAGTTATTTTGCCAGCATTGCCATTAATATTCACCAATGATGCAGCATTACCTGCTCCATCAACAATTGTCAATTGATAATAATATTCTCCTGAAGTTATGCCAATGGTTTCTGTCTTAAGAACTTTGGCTCTTATTTTTGAGTTAACAGAATCATGGATGAATACTTCTGTTGGGCTAGTTATTGAATTCTTCTTGACAATTGCCACAGCATCATAAGTTTTCTTTATTTCAAAATAAAGATTATATCCTGTGATTGGAAATAAAGTTCCATCTGGATTTTTGATAGTCATCTCTATGATGAAATCATTATTCTTTACTTGTTTTATGTCTGATGGCAATGACATATTATGCTGCCGTCAATAATGCAACTTTAGTAGCATTCAATGGAATTTCAAACAGCATGCTCGAATTTGCAGGAACAGTTCTTTTCTTTGTGCTTGCTGGCATCAGAGCTGCTGTTGTGAAATCAAATGACACTGCTGCAGCAACAGTAGTGATGCGCATAAATTTAGCATTGGTATCCAAAGTTATTTCTTGAGCAGTAGCAGTATCATGAGCTGTTGCAACAATTGGAACTGGAATGATATCTCCTCTAATTTTTGAATAATCAGAAACATATTCTTCATAATATACTGTTGTGGCCATTTTATTTCTCCTTCAAATCACAGTTGCATTTATCTATTTTTCTATCTCTAGTGTCTTTTGGTGTGCAGCCACAAACAAAGGTGCAATAATTATTGGCACTTTTTATGCTGCAGAAATTCTTTTCAACTTCGTACAGTGTGCAATAATCATTAGTCTTTTTTGTCTCGCATGCGGTTAAGCCAATCAGGATCGGAGTTATTAATGCTATCCCTAATATTCTTTTCAATAACAGCATCATTCTTCTCTCTTTCAATCTTGGCAATGATTTCAGATTTTCCGCTATCCTTGGAGATGCGAATGAGCAGCCATAGCAATACAGCAACTGTCGCACCTCCAAGTGATATGGAAAATATGCTCACTTATTTATTCACCTTTGACATGTCCATAACGCCTTTGCTCAAGGCTTCTTTATGGATCTTGATGATTGGCTTTTCCATCTTTACCGATGGCATTTTCATATCGATAGAAACAAGACCAGTGGCAAATGGCACCAACAACAAAATCAAAGGAATGACAAGCAATGCTGCACCTTTTTCACTGTCTTTATTTTTAGGAAGATTCAAGCTGCTGATGAAAGACGAGAAGATTGGAGAAGTGGTAATTGCTCTGGTAATGGTGATGAACATCATAAAAGCACCAGAAGCAGTTCCTGGATTGGCTTGTATGAATGCTGCCACAGCATCAGATTGCAAATAAGACAACACTGCTACGATAGCACCGAGAATAATAACTTTAAAACCTTTTAACATTTTATTTTCCTTTTCTATTGCAGACAAATATGCCACTGCCTGCTTATGGCTTATACACGCTCAAAGTGTGGTGCATCAAAGAATGTATGATCAAGTGTCTGACCATCACTGTCCCAATCTCCACCCCACTTGATAGTAACTCCTTCTTCTTGTGCTGCTCTTTTCATAAGACCAGCCAGAACTCCAAATCTTGAAATCTCTTTAGCGCTGCCTTTATTGACTGCTTCCATATCTATTGGAGATGGATATAAATCAACAGCATGCGAATAACCATCAGATTGCATTAAATGTTTGCTATTCATTGTTGTTGTTTTGCCATCATCAAATAATATCTTTTGACGTTCTGCAGTTCTTAAAGTTTCGCGAACTGAAAAATCCATGATTTGATATGACATTGCTTTTCTGATAACTCGAACCATTGCTGGATCCAACTTATCATTTAGTCTTTCTTCGCTTTTGTCGCCAAATGAATACATTATTGTCTATTCGCCTTATCTACTTTTCTATCTAATTTATCTTCTATTCTAGTCAGAAAAGATTCAATCTTATTAAATTGGGACTCAATCTTCTTGTCTGATTCTTGTCTCTCAAATTCCAAATGATTGATCTGGAATGTATGAAGGCTCAAGGTCGTTTCAATTTTTCCCATATACATTAAAACGCCAACTGCTACTGTTACTGTTGTAAATAAGTGGCCGATCGTCACTTTCTTCTCTAAATGCCACTTTTTATCTTCTTTAGAATTACAATCACAATCTGACATTTTATCTCCTTTTTATTTTAATTATACTCTTTAATTGATCAAATATCAAACTGCTGAATTATGTTCCTGCTGGATATGCTGGTTGCGTCGGAAGCACATTAGAAATGCCTTGAATGACCGCGCGTAGATCTGCTACGTAAGCCTGCCACTCTGCTGGGAAAGGTGCATTAACTTTCATACAGCGAATTGCTACCATGTCAGATTTGTCTAGGGCTTCCTGCGCTAATTTCTGATTGGCGATTAAATCGGCCTGAGCCTTCTCGGCATTAACCTTAGCTCGATATGCTAGACCTATATCAGTTGGAGTAAAAACTCCATTGACATAGGTGAATCCGCCATAAACAAAATCCTGCGGTAATTCAGCAACATCTAATACCTCTAAGTTGAAAAAATTCTCTTCATGATAAAATTTGCCTTTGTTTTCGATCTGTATATGTGAGGAAAATATTTCTATTACTTCTCCAGCAAATAACACTACAGTATCAGATTTTCTTCTAACTATTTTCATTGTTTTCTCCTAGGATGCGAAGTTAAGTGGAATTATAGCATATCCATTATTAGCAGCATTACGTCCTATCAAGCCATACTTTCCAGTCAATGTTGTGATTAAACCAACTGAAGGATTGCCACTAGTGTTAGTAGTAATTGGAGAAATGGAGTCGGATAATAATTCAGATAACATTAATTTTCTTGTTTGTTGATCAATATAGAAGCTCCGCATATAGATCCTATATGCACCTCCACCATTAGTATCCCCAGTCATGAAAATTATACCTCTTCCATTTGTAAATATAATCCCTCGAATTGTAGGATTTGCTATACCTGCAAAAATGTTTAATGTAGTCTCTGGATAGTTATTAATTGTTGTGCCTGATATTGTTACAGACCATAGATTAATGGTGGTAGAAGATCTTGATACGATCAAGGCTGTGGTGGCTGATACGGCGACACACTTTATATTATCCTGCGTAACTGAAATACTCATATTAGCTACAGCTGCATTAGCTGTTACAGTCGTGCCAGAAACAGTAAACACTTGGGCACCTAAATAGTTAGTTGTGCCGCGATAAGCATAGAAATAAGCTGTTGCTGATAATTGGCAAACCGAAAGATATTCTGTGCCATCTACAACTCCACCAAAACCACTGGTTATAGCATTGACTGTCGGAGTTGTGCCAGAAACAGTAATAACCACTCCTTTTGCAGTAACTCCTGTAGAGTAGCCTAGATATGCTGATGTTGAAGAGATGTAGAATAAGTGTATGTTATCAGTGCTAGTAGCAGCCACTACTACAGCTGCATTAGCTGTTACTGTTGTGCCTGAAATTGAAAGCACCATCACTTTATGTGTTGCTGTAGTACTGTAAGAAATTAAAACGTGGGTAGAATCTAATGCAATACAAGTTAGCTCACTCACAGCTGCTAATGCTTCAATAGTGGTGATTGCACCCAAAGACAGCCCCTCACCAGTAGATGTCACGACACAGGCTTTGACCGCAGCAGTAGCTGTATTATCCCAATATAGCACTAGTGCTGTGGTGTCGGATATTGGAGTAAAACATTCTTTATTGGTGTTTGTGGCTATCGTATAGGTAACTGCATTCAAAGTATCAAGATGTATTAAATCATTAATCTTTGAGGGAGACATTTGATCGTTATGCCATACTCCTGCAGCGGTGCTAATGCTAGAGCAACGTACAGTTACAGTTTCACCAGCATTCACAACACCCTTAACATTTCCAGCATTATCAATTATAGTGAATGTGTAAGTTCCAGCATTTTTAACGCTATAAGATTGTCCAAGAGACAATGTGGTTGCATTTGGCAACACAACGGAAAGTCCATAGGTTGTTGCGGTAAATATTTGTAATTTTGTGCTGGCTGAAGTTAGAGTTACATTTGCTCCGCTTGATGTCGTGGTTGAACCACCCTCATTTGAAGCAGAAGAAGTAACAAACATAATATTAAAATCTGTACCATTATATATTAATGGATATGTTCCTGTTGTCAATAATGTGTTAGCTGCAATAGCAGTTCCATCAAGATTCTTGATGCTCTTAATCCCAAGACCATTAACATTGATGGTAGATGCACCTGTATTGGCATTCGCAGGTTTCAATTTTACTATTTGTCCTGTTGCATATGCAGTGATGGCTGGTGAGGGAGCAACTACATAAGCATCTGCTGCTCCTGTGTCTGCTGCATAATTTAAATATTCACCTGCTAATTTAGCAACATTCGTTACTACGAAATTAGTTCCATCATACACAAGAGTATATATGCCAGCAGTGGCTAATTCTCCAGCAGCAGGATCTGCACCAGAGACAGTCTTGATGCTCTTAACCCCAAGACCATTAACATTGATGGTAGATGCACCTGTATTGACATTGGCAGGTTTCAGTGTTACTATCTGTCCTGTTGCATATGCAGCAATGACTGGCGATGGAGCAACTACATAAGCATCTGCTAATCCTGTGTCTGCTGCATGATTCAACAGTCTAATTCCTGCAGCACCATGATACATTTCTATTGCATTTGTTGTGGCATTTATTGATGCTATTGTAATCCAATCTGTGCCATCATGCACTTTCATTAGCCAAGGAGTGGCAGCATCATCTATCCAAATAATACCTGCAGCAGCATATGATGGTGCTGTGGCTCCTTTGTGATGATTCATTAGTGCTACTTTACCTGCATTATCTTGAGTTCTATATTGAAGACCAGTCTGATTTGCTGCAATTTCTGGATTTTGTTGTGACATATTATGCTCCCTCTCCGTATCCCACGGCGTTATAGTCGAATGTTTTGGTTATTCTAGTTCCGACAGAATTAAAGAATTTTATTTTGAATCCTAAAGCATTCTGATCTGACAACTCCCAATAATCACCAGTCGACATAGTTTGTCCCGTAATTACTATAGCTGGAGTTGCACGAAAAGGCTTCAAAAAAGTTATTTGAGTGCCAGTTGCATCAGTTGATAAAGCAGAGATATTATCTCCTTTGGTTGTTCTGTCTGGCATGTCTATTAGAGCAGTTAATGCACTAATTGATGGAGTTATTCCTGTTGTATAACTGTACAATATCATTCTGAATTGGAATGCTCTGGCAGTATATTCTCCAATTATGAAATCTCTCCAAGCAGTCCAAACTGGAGTTGCTGCTGGATCATCAGTTGTTGTTCTGACCTGCAATTTAATTGACCAACTAGATGGAGGTGCAGTTCCGTCCCAGTCCTCAATCGCATCAACATTGCCCCAATCATCAACATAAGCAGTTGTATCAACTCCTATCGATGTAACATCAGCTGATAATGTAGATGTGTATATGGCTCCTAAATCTACTGCTGGCTCTGTAAATGTATCAAAATTTGGAACATTATCTACATTTAACCAAGTGTCCATGAATCCATCGATGGCAAAAACATAAGTTCCAGAACCAAGAATTGAGCCACCATCTCCACCAGTCGTTGGGCTGGTCAATATTAATGAGCCAGCAGAAACACTACAATTCGTTTTATCTCCAACGAATGTTGAGTGTTGTGGCAATGATGCAACTGCATTAAGACCCAAAATGTCGCCAATTGTAGAAACTATCAGAGTTTCATTAGTGCTATAAACTCCAGAAGCAGTAATTGCTTTTATTAAATATGTGCCAGTCAAAGCAGGAACAGTTATTGTATTCTGTGCTGCAGAAATTTTATCAACCAATATAAAAGAATTAGCCCAAGTGGCACCAGTTGTTAATGCATTATATTTTATTTGATAATGAGATATTGTTTTTCCAACCACTAGATCCCAAGAGAGATATGCAGTGCCACTCAATATATTAACGTTGAAATTAGTTACATCGTCTGGAGCATCAGCACCTGATATTATTTGGTTATATATGTATAATGGTTTAGAATATATGCCATTTTGATTTTTATATATTATTTTAAAATCATAATATGTTCCTGCAACCATATTCAATACTGTGATGGTATTGTTAGTTGTAGTAATTACTGATTCAGTCCAGACATTTTCTGTGCTACCTTTTTGATAAACTATCGGCTCTAGATATCTGCTATATTTTGGTGGCTCTAAAGTTATAATTGCAGCATTGACAATTCCGCCATCAGCATTCACAATCAATGCTTCTTCGCCAGTCTGCACTTGTACTAATATTGGCGTTGGTGGCTGCTGCAATTCTTCTGGCATAGTTATGGATGAAGAAAATGCAGGAATTGTTCCTGTGTCTGCAGAATGAATTGCAGGAGATGCATCAACACATATAATCTCTGCTGTCATATTTGCTGTTGGTCTTATTGACTTGACTATGTATTCTGCACTCTCACTTCCAGCTTCTCCAAAAGACACTAAATTTCCAACTTGAATTAATGTACTTGTGAATGGCGTTACGAAGCTGATTGTGCTCTGATCACCAACTACTGTTGCAATAGTTTCCAACCTTGTTCCTGTATTTGTTCTGATTCTAACTTGATATGTTTTATGATCAGACATGGTGAATATATCATCAATAACAATTGATTGTGCCAATCCGCCAGAAGAATTGATTGATTTAATTCTTGCATAACCAAGACCAACTAACATAACATCATGATTCATGCGAATCAAATCTCCACGAGTGCATGCTATGTGCTCAATGTCAGTGTTGAAGCGATACATTTCTGGACGCAATCTTGCTGATGCTATGTGATATCTTCCATCCTTATATACTTGGTCTGGATCTGTAATGCCAACTAAATCTAAAGTCTCGAACTTGGTTGCATTATTGGCATCATATCCATCATCATAAACTATTCTTTGGTCTGGCTGATATCCTGAATTCTTGTTGATGAAATTTATTTTAATGGCATGTGGTAAGTCTGCGAATGCTTTTTGAGAAGCAAAATTATATGTATTTCTTGGTGTGAATTCTTGTATTGGCACAGTCTGCACTTTGTCTTCAATTATAGTCCACTTGCCATCTATTTGAGAAACTGATGCTCTGCCTGCAGCTGCAACGTCTTGCAATAAATCTCCAATGCTACGACGAGTGTCAACAACATAATTGAATTGTCTTCCTGCAGCTGCACAATTCGCATGCCAAGTCTGCAAGTCAGTTAAATTTAATCTTGAATCTGCAATTGGTCTGGCATTAGCATTGCCTTGCATTATCTCTCTGAATATGGAAGCAGGATTTGATGATGCTGTGTCTGCTACCCAAGAAGCACCATTCCAGTCTTTAATTAAAGAAGTGACAACTCCATTCAGCTGATCCACAACTCCATTTAATTGGTCTGTGGCTTTTATTCTAAGCACTGTGCATGCAATGCCAGACATATTTATTGGATTAGTATTTCTAACAGAGCGAAGAGCAGTCCATGAAACTGCATCGAATGTATTTGTGTCAACTGAATCCACAGTATTGCGTCTTATTCTAACATCATATTGTCCAGCAGCAACTGTCCATCGCAATGCTCTACGAAGTGATGCAGTGGTATCAGCAGTTATTGTTATTGCTGGTTGAGTTGCAACATCAACCCATATTCCACTTCCTGCAACTGCATATTGAACATCAAAAGTGATGGTCAATGGAGAGCGAGAACCATTGGTGTTGAATTTGGTAAGACCTCTAGCAAAAGTAATGTCAACAGAAATTTCATCAATATTATTTTCAGTAGTTCTGGTTTGATATCCTGCCACTTGAGTTAATGCAATGTTCAAGTCATTCTGAATTACTGTATTTGTATATGTTGTCAGTGGAGTATCGGCTGGAAAGCCTTGTTTAGTTTCTATCTCTACATCAGTGAAATCTGTGATTGGAGTCTCTCCAATTTTTAAATCAGATATTGACATTGGTCCGTAGCCCCAAACATACAGCATTCTTACATATTGGTCATTGCCAATTGTCTCTGTATAAGGTCTGGCTCCAAATGGAGGAATCATTCTGTGCGTGCCCAATGGCTTTGGTATTGTTCCGAAAGGCAGCAGCTGATTGCGAGAGCCTGCAATATATTGAGTTGTTTTCTCTGCAGTTTGCACTTGCGATATTGCACCAGACCTTGGTTTTGATGGTGGAGCAATTGCATTTAATGCTAATGAACCTGCAATAGAAAATATAGAGCTGCCTACAAATTGTCCAAAGGCTGTTACTGCAAAGCTGCTGCCAGCCTGAAAGCCGATGCCCAAAGCAGCTCCAATTTGAAGACCTGCATAAGGTGCAGCAGCCATAAGTGCCAAGCTTAAAACTGTGCGCAATGGGCTTTTACCACCACCTCCACCACCCATAGGGATGATGCGAATAGTTATTCTGTCGCCTTGCTGCGAGACAATATCGCCCCATCTATCTTCTGTAATCAATTCATCATTGCAATAAACAATTGCAGACAATTCAAAGTTTAAGCTCGGTTTTATACTATCTACCAATTCAGCAATTGTTTTTCCATGCTCAATTTCTTGAACAATGCTCTTGACTGAGAAAGGCTCAGGACAATATATCAGCCATGTCTTAGATGAATCTGTCATTGCGATAAAAACCTGATATTCTATGCTCCCAATGCACAGAGTTGTATTTCTCTATGCAACTATTTCTTCCCATCTCTGCATGCAACATAGTTTTATCTTCTAAGACAAAACCCACATGCATCGGTTTGCCACGAACCAGCATGACAATAACATCGCCAAATTTTTCTTCACCAATATTAATTGGCTTCCAATGCTGTGATTCTCTGCTGATGATGTTTTCTATTTTTACAGATTCAATAGTTCTTTTATATTCGCTACAATATGATGGAAGAGCGATGTCATATTGCTCCATAAAAATCAGCCTAACAAGTCCCCAGCAATCAACACCAGCACGATCTCTTCCAACCTCTGCGAACTTAATGCCTATATATTTGCCTACCCAAAATGGAATTGCCATCAGAATAATCCTGGAAAAGTGTTTGGTGTGAATGTGCCAGAAGGATATGGCTCTGAAGTAAAATCCTCCAAAGTTAAGTCTCCCTCTATTACAAATGCGTCGTATTTTACATTTGTTAGTTTAAAGTCTGTGAAAGAAGCCTCAACAACATCTGGCGAAGATGCCAATACAATTTTAAATACTATTGATGGTGCTGTTGATAAGCTTCTTATGGTCTGCACTAGGCTTCTGCTCACATTGTCAATTCTCAATTTAGCTCTCTGGTTACGTCCATCAACATCATCAGGCATAATCAATTCGAATGGATAATAAACATATGTATTGCCACCATGAATTATGTCAGCGCCAGAGCTGTTGACTCTAATTGGCGTGGCTAAACTTGCATGAGATATTTCGATAAGCTGCACAAATACTTCTGCAGTTTGTTCATCAAATATTGCAACCTTTGCTGGAGAAGATAATGCTCTACTCATGGCAATTTCTCCAATTCGAATGCAGCATTAAAATTTGCACCATCAGCAGTGATAACTGGAGCTGTCTTAAATCTAAATGATTCCGTAATTTCTGTTCTTGGATTGCTCATATTGAATGGCAATGTTCCTGACTCTGTAGTTGTCACATAGAATGTTCGTAAATAATCCACCTGAGCATTTGTGAGGAATAGGCTTACTGAATATTGACTGGCTTGTGCAACAAATCTACGTCTTACTTTTGCTGGTCCAGCATCCATAGTTGTTCTGATTGAAGTATCAGGAAAAGTTTCCTTGAATCCCGCTCTAAGAACTTTTGATGGTAATGTTGCTGGCCAACTTATTGTCATATCATCTTCCTATCATCTTCCTATCATCGAAGGATTCAAGCCAAAAGTGTCTCTCAAAGCTTGGTTGGACATTGTTCCTGAATTTCTTATATTAGTGCTAACCATTTCATCAATCATGATGGCAATATTTCTGTTGCCAGAACCATCAACTGATTCTGCCACTTCAACTTTGGAGTTTGTGCTGTTATAAACATTCACAGTTGTTGCAGAACTTCCTATTTGTCCTATGCTTCCTCTTCCAGGAGGATTGAAAAGTTCTGGACCATTCTCACCAACAACATATGACATTCCCTGATATACGTCTCCACCACCAGCTCTGCCACCACCAAATATTCCGCCAAGAGAAGAGAATATGCTTCCACCCATGGAGCCAAGCATATCAGAAAGTGGACCAGTAATGGATTGTCTAACTGCAATTCTTGCCAAATCACTCACGATTGAATTTGCCAAATCTTTAAAGCTAAGTTTGCCAGTGGTGACAAAGGATACTAAAGCGTCTTCAGCACCATGAAAAGCATTGGTAATTGATTTATCGACAAGAGAGCCGATGTCAGAGAATTCATCTTTCATGCGTAACAAGCCACGCATGAATCCTCCACTTATGGTTTTGTCAGCTTCTAAAAATTTCATATTGAGTCTGTCCATGGCATCAGCATATTGATCTGCAGTTATTGCGCCAGAAGACAATAAGAAATTTAAATCTTCTTGTGCAGTTTCATATTCTTTCATGTTTGGGACAAGACCCTTGAGAAGTTCTTTTTGTCTCTCGTATGCTTCTGTAACTGTAGTTAAAGCAATTGCTCCACCACCAGTGCCTGTTCTTGCTTCCATCTTTTCTGCAAATTTCTTGGCAGATGCTTCGGATTGCTCTCTGGATTTTCTTATGAATTCTTGCATCTTGCCTTCTGAATCCATTCCAGGAGTTGACATCAAATCTTCTTGCTTCTTCAATATCTCTTCATTTGCTGCTTCTTGAATTCCTTTTAGCAAATCCTTTTGTCCTGTGGCAAGAGCATACATCATTGCAAATCCACCACCAACTATGGTTGTTGATTGCTCGAATGCAGTTCGCACACCTTTGATGGCAACTGTTAATTTGTCTATGAACCAAGCAACAGAATCAATTGCATCTTTTGTTCTCTGTGCCCATATATCTGCACCATCAGCACTATCTATGAACCATAAAGCCATGTCTTCAATTATTGGAGCAAGCTCTATTCCTACTTTGCCAACAATTCCTCCAATAGCTTGACCAACTCTGCCCATTGCATCTTTTGCTTGTTCTACTTTTGCAACATCAACTCTATTTAAAGAAATTCCAAATTTATCATTGAATGCTGCAGCATCCTCAATCTTTCTGCCATATTCATCAAACACATTGACCATGCCACGCGCACCTCTGCCAAATATTTCCATGGCAGTTGTCATTTGCTGAGTTGGATTTTGTATTCTAGACAAAGCAGTTGCAATTCTATCGAATTGTTTGTCTGGAGACAAGTTGATCAATTCTTTTGCACTAATGCCAATGGATTCAAAAGCTCTTTTTTGTGCATCGCTACCTTTTGCAGCTTCAACTAAATTCCTTTGCATGATAGTTAGATTTGAGGTTAATGCTTCGATGCCAACTCCAGCTCCTCCAGCTACTGTTTTCATATTCACTAGAGCTTCATACGATATGCCAAAAGAATCAGCAAGTTTGGCATTGGCATCTATCATCTCCATTTGCTGACTAATGATCCTCTCTGCAAATCTAACAGAGGCAAAGCTAACGTATGCAGCAAATGCTTTCTTGATAGTTGAGCTCATTCTTTCGGCAGTTGATTCAGTGTTTTTAAGCTTGGCATTAACCTTATCCAAGCCATCGCTGGCTGGTTTTGGATCTACAATAACTCTGATATTGAAATCAGTCACTGTTTATTATTCCTTTCCTGCTCTTTCCTGTGCCAATCAAGATAGAATGTGTCCATAGCTTTAATTATACTGATAAATAAATCAATAGTAAAGCTATCTAGGCAATGATATTGTGCATATAAAAGCATATCTCTCCAAGGAATTGGACCAAGAGACATACCAATCTGACGACATGTGCTCAATTCTGAAAATGCTTTCATATAAAATGCATCGCCTGAAATTAAGATAGGCTCTTCAATTACCCAGTCTGGTAAAGGTTGCCCTCTCTCTTGGGAAGCTGCAACTACGAATCCATCTCTCTGCCATCGCAACTCCCATTCCAGACGTTCTATTAGTTTTTTGTTTCATCCTCAATATTCACAGATCCATTAGTGAAATTTACAGGATTAGCTGCAAAAATTCTAATCTCATCAAAAATGTAATTTGGCAAAGCATCAAGAAAAGCAGAAACATTTTCCTTGTTGAATTCAACTTCTGCACCATTAACATCGACAACATTCCATTCCTTAATAATGTGCTCTGCATAAAGCTTCTTATCATTGTTGCGATTTTCAATAATCATATCAGCAGTAACATTATTTACCTTGCCACGAGATAACATTTTGCTTCTCTTTAATACAGCATTTAGATATGCTTTATTTGCATCTGTGGCAGGTGCAAGAGTCAAACACATGTCTCCCTCTAATTGAGAAAGCTCATATTTGACTAATGATGCTTCAGAAACATCAGCCTTTTTAATATTAGAAAAATCTACCATTTTATTCCTCCGAGTTGTTGGGCGAGGAGAGAAGATAACTCTCGGCAATCATCTTCTCTCCTCTATCGCTAGCGATTAACCTATTAAGCAGGTATGTATGGGAACAGGGACACACCAATGCTAGTTCCGAGAATTGCATCTTCAAATGCCTGACCAGTTAATGCAATTTTAACTGATTCATTCATTGTCAGATTCTTTGCTCCACCACCAAGAGTCATAGATGGAATATCTACTAGTATAGCTCCATCATCATTCTTAATGGAGAAATCCATTGTAACAGTTTCATTATTTCTAATTGCATCTACTACTGCAGAGTTAGTGAAGATAAGTTCCGCAGTAACATTCACATCAAAGTTTCCAGCATTCATGAACACTGCACCCAGAGTGGCAAGAGCTTTTTCTGGAGACACATTATTCATTAATGTTACTGATAAGTTTTTGAAGTATGTACTGAGTCCTGTCTCATCGTATTTCTGCAATCTCAATCTTGCAATATCAGAAGAAGTTCCGAATGCAACCTTTTGAGTTGGAGCGAGAGCATTTGCAGCTGTTGAGTTTCTTGTAGTTGTTGGCAAGTCTGTATCCATACCTATGAAACCAAGCTGTAATGATGCCTTATCAGTCAAAGGAAGTGTGAATTGCATGCTATTGCAATAGTTTCCTTTAGCATATTCATACATTGGCACGCCAACTGCACTCAAGTCTGGCATAGCAAGTTCAAATGTGTAGGCTTGCTCTTTGTAGTCTGCATCATCTACTGATACGTTGCGAGCAAATCTGCCAAAATACAATTCGATGTCTTTGCCTGTTCCTGCATCTACTGTGAATGTCAATGAGGTTTTATCCAGAGATAAAAGATTTGCTGCGATCGCAGTGATTCGTGCATATCCTGTATCTGCTGCTGTAGCGAATTTGCTTCCTGCTGTCGAGCCACCAATCCAAATAGATTGACCAACCGTCAGACCAAGAGTTGTAAAGTCAAGAACAACAGAAGCCAGATCGCCACCAGACGTGATGGACAAATCTCCTGTGGCTGCTTTTCTACCAGCAATTGCCAGCGTTGCATTTCTGGTTGATGCTACTGTCTCTGCAGTCAAGCCAGTGATGTGGATGTTAGTTGCTATGGAGTTTGATAACACAGTCTTGATACCATTGTTAGCTGCAACTGCAAATCCTCTTGCATACACTAAAGTATTTGCAGCAAGAGCACCACCAGAAGCAACAGTATAACCACCAGAAGCTGGAGTTGTTGCAATTCCAAGTCCTGCAGGATCCACACTATAGCTACCTGCAGAAGTAATTGTGACTGTGGCAACTGCAGAACCAGAAAGAGTGGCAACAGTCAGAACTGCCTTTGTTCCTGTACCTGCAACTTCGAGTTTGTCACCTACTATGTATCCTGTACCACCAGCACTCACAACGGCTGTAGCAACTGTGTACGGACCGGCACCAGCAGAAGTAATATCAAATGTTGCACCTGAACCTGCACCACCTGCAGTAACTGCTGTTGGCTTGAATTCTGATGTGCCATTGAATGTAGAGAAGGTAAATCCTTCAACGAAATCTGCAAAAGGCTCTATTGTCAAGTCTTGAGTGAACTCTACAGAACTATTCAAATCGCTGATTGTGCCTTTCTGTCTTTGTTTGCGTTTTGAGATAGGCTCTCTGGATACTGTTGAAATTGTCGAGCCATAAGTATTGATGGCATTTGGTTCTGTCTGCTTCCATTGAGGTGCAGCATCAATAGTTCCTGCTACTGTTTCTTTGGCATAATTTAAACCTACGTTATTGGTGACTACTCTACTCATTTAATTATCTCCCTACTTTGTTTGGTTGTATTCGAATTGTATTTCTGCTATAGTCTGTTTCCAAGGCACATCATCAATGCCTTCTCTCACAAAGGCATCATAACATCTGATGTCATTGAATGTCACTCCTTCAAATATAGTTCTTGCCAAGTCACAAAGCAAATCTGATTCCTTAACTCCTGTGCCAATTTTAGAAAATATTTGAATATAGATAGAGCCTTTGCGTAAATAACTTCTGTTTCCTGTGGTGCCAAGAGTTTCTTGGACACTTGAATTATTTCTAACTGATAACCTAACCCATTGATCTCTGGATGGCTTGAAATCTTCATTATCAAAAGTATATATTGATGCATCACCCCATTGGGTTACGAATCTTTTGTAAATTAATTTTCTTATATCAGTTAGGGTTGACATTATCAAGTTCCTTAAGATTTTGTGTTAGTGCAATTTCTACTGATTGCCTAACAAATCCTGCTGGCGCCTTTTGACTATGTCCTTCATCAAGTCGTTTGATATATGGAACATTATTGCTTATGAAAATGGCACCATCTTTAATTTCATAATTAGCTACCCTAGAGACTCCTTCTGCTGCAATTGCTGCTCTAGCTGCCACAGCTGATTTTGCTTCTTCAGGATCTTTTGGTGGTGTGCCATCAAGACTATGAGAAGATCCTATGGATGGTATCCAGTTGGCTCTAGCCCAGCCAGTATCTACTGGGGTTATTTCTTGAAGATTGGCTACGATATCCAAAGACATTTTTTTGATGACTTTTGTCGTCACCTTTTCAATGTCTGCAATTATCGTATCAATCTCTGTAGCCAACTGGACATCTCCATGTTATTTACGTTTGCTGCCCTTTTTCTTTTTAGATTTTTTGACAACATCAGGTTTTTTATCTTTTATTGTTTTAGCAACATTTTCTTTAGTACCATGCATAATGACTCTAGGAGCATGCATAATGAAATTTGCCTCGAACAATTTGCTCAATTTTCTTTCATCAATGCCAAGCTCTTCATGAGGGAAGATGTCGCCAGATTTAAAGTTCTGTCCATCGTACAGGAAGCTCTTTCTGGCGACATAATTTCCATGAGGACTAAATGGTTGCCGAGATATCAAAGCCATTTAAACCTCCATCCTTATGCTACGATTGTGTCGAAGAAGTAGCCAAGATCAGCAGCAACAAGCTTCTGGTCAAATGCCATTTCGATTTCAACACGATCAGAAGAAAGATTTTCCATACGGAATTTCTTAATACGCTGACCAGCACCAGCAGCACCTGTATAACCAGTCCAGCTGAAAGTGTAACCAGCTGTAGGAGTCATGATTCCAGGAGTTGGAGCAGAATAGCACAACAGAGCTTTTTTGCCACCAATAAATGCATGGGTAGCAGTTTGGCCTGTTGCTGCAGTATTCTCTACTGCTTTCATGATGTGGATATTATCAACTTCAAACAGAGCTTTGAGAGCTTCAATATTCACACGAGCAGCACCACCTGCAGTTTGACCATATTTTACACGGTCAACGATATCAGGATGGTCAACCAGAGCATCCCAAACAGCCTGACCAATAACAAGAGTGTTAGGCTCAAAACCAGTTGATTGAAGAACTGAAGATTTACCTTTGCGAACATTGTTGATAGGATCAGAAGCAGCATCATTCCACTGACGGAAAGTAGTTGTGTTGTTCTCTGCAGAAGCAACGCCATCTACGTCACCAGTCCAAAGACCACCAGCAAAATATTTGCTAACCCAAAGCTTTTCTCTGCGGATGAAAGCCTGACCAGTAAGCAATTCAGTTGCTTCACGATCAAGATCCAGAACAGAATCAGCATTTGCACGACGTTGGTCATCAATGTCGTGGTGAAGTGCATGAACAGGAGCAAAATAGTTTGGAGTTGCATCTACTTTGAATTCTGCACCTGCAGATTCAGTTGATGGTGCACGAACTTCCATGTTTGATTTATTGAAATAAGCACGGTCGTAAGTGTAATACAGGTCTGACTGCTTAGAGACAGAAATGTTTGGAAACACTTTGTCTGCTACATAGTTAGTTGCCTTTTGGATAAATGCCACTGAAATATCAGTGAGCGGTTGGTTTACGTGAACATCACCAGGAGTCGGATTCATATTTTATTTCCCTTCTTTGTTGTTAATTAAAATTAGGCAAGGATGTGATGGTTAACTAGGAGAACACGAACGATGTCTCCAGCAACACCACCATCAATTGCACGAGCAAGTACATGGTCAGCAGTAGCAGCAAGCAAGCCTGTGCCATCTGTATGAGATTGCACTTTGTCTCCTGCAGTTACGTTACCACCAAGCTTCAGTTGGCTGATGCCTGCGATACCAACTGTAGCAGCACGACCTGCAGCAGCTGGATCATTTTGTAGAATGCCAATGGCATCGCCACCAGCAGAAGCAACAGCATCAACTTGGCTGTCAGTTGCCAACTGCACGAAGCAGTATTGACTTGCAGACAGATCGCCACCAGCTTCCATAGTGACACACATTAGATTTTGTTCAGTAGCCATATTTATATCTCCCTTACTTTGTTTGAGTTTCGTTGTAGAGTTTCTTTCCTTCAGCAGTTTTTAGAACAGCGTCCATAGCTACTGAATTGGAAACATTATTGTCTTTAGCATATTTCTTAGCCAATGACTCTAATTTGCCTTTTGCATCTTTTGGCTCTTCTTCTGCTTTCGTAACTCCAAGAGTCTGGAATGCAGGAGACATAGCCTCATTTGCAGATTTGATGATTTCAAGAACTTCAGTTTTCACACTTTCATCTTTGATGCCATCGATGGATTTCAACAAGGCTACTTTAGCATTGCTATTTCCTTTGATGAAATTCATTTCAACTTCTGCACGTTTTTCTAATGCAGCTTTAATGTTCTTTTCCACTTCTGCTTTTGCAAGCTTGTCAGCTTCATCAGCACGCTTCGCCATGGCAACAAGACGAGGATCATCAGATTTGCGATATTCAGTGCCATCAATGCATTTATATACCACTGCATCTTCTTCAGAAGCTTTTTTGATTTCTCCTGCACGCTCTTCTTTTGACTTAGCAATGAATGCATCTTTGTCTTCTTCTTTGAGAGATTTGAGATGAGTCTTTTCAGCATCATCCAAAAGATAAAGAGCTTGAGCCTTTGCCAATCCAGTTTCAATGCTTTTCATGATTTCTGCAATCTTGGCAGACTTGGCAGCCATCATTTCTTTTTCTTTGTCTGCACATTCTTTTGTAGTCATTTCAGTTTCTGCTGTGGCTGCAGCATTTTCTTCTCCAGCCATCTCAGTTGATTCCAGAGCAGCAAGTTCTTGCTTTAGTTGCTCCAAATGTCTATTGATAATTTCCATTTCGTCCATTTTATCACCTTTCTGTTTGTTGTGTCGTTTCATTAAAACCATAGTAGCACCAGATTGGGCAGGAACATCAACAGCAGAAATCTCATTGATTGTGAATTCACGCATAATGTTTTTCTTCTGCTTTTTATTCTTCGACATTCTCTACCTCTTCATCAGCAACCCTTTGACCGCCGATACTAAACCCAGTGTATTCTCCTGATTTGAATTTCTCAAGAGTCTCTTTCAGAGCTGGCTTGACTGCAATTAGCAAACCAGATTTCTGAATCCCAATATTAAGTGCTTTGGCAATTTCAGTCGTAAGAGGAAAGGCAAAAACAACTTTGCCACCCTCTTTATAACGATGCATGTCGCCAAGAACTCTGTCACCTTGCATAAAATCAACAGAAGCCTTTAACATTGCATCTTCAGGAATGTGATCTCCCTGCAAGTCGAAATAATCTTTACCATCTTCTTGACATACGATTGCATATCCAAAAACAAGACCAAGATTATCATCGACTTTCAGGAAGTTTCCTTTTTTGGAGAATGTGTTCATTGCACACCTACAGAAGAGTGCAGAATAGAACAGACAGTGAATTCTCTCTGATCCAAAAGTGCATGCTCTAAAAATATAGCGTTGCAATTATACCTCATTTTATTGCTCCATCACCAA
>Ga0153916_10000612_pt1 | contig 24392 bp, 20 predicted proteins | sample Opewatmetagenome_FD_109642 | JGI IMG/M metagenome (GOLD analysis project Ga0153916, IMG submission 109642) | Freshwater wetland microbial communities from Ohio, USA - Open water 3 Core 3 Depth 4 metaG | ecosystem: Environmental > Aquatic > Freshwater > Wetlands | place: USA: Ohio, Lake Erie...
CTTGCGATGCTTGTCGGTGCTGGTCTATCCGTGGCCGGCTTGGTATTCCAGGCTCTGCTGCGCAACCCGCTTGCCGAGCCATACATTCTCGGTATTTCCAGCGGCGGGACAGTTGGAACGTTGCTCGCAATTGCATTCTCCCTTGGGATTGTTGGAACCTCGCTTTCCTCTTTTGCGGGATCTGCGTTGGTCATGCTGCTTGTGTACGGCATCGCGCAGCGCAGAGGTCAGATGGATACCAACACTCTTCTGTTGGCGGGAGTGATGACAGGGGCCTTCTTCAATGCGGTAGTTCTCTTGATCATCGCCGTCATGAATCAGGAACTCCGCAACGCTTTCCTCTGGCTCATGGGGAACCTGAGCGGTGCAACACCGGAAGCAATCATGACTGTTGGCCCGTTTGTGCTCCTCTCGTCAGTTGTTCTCCTTGTTCACGCCAAGAACTATAACTTGATTGCCACTGGAGATGAATCAGCCCTTCAGTTGGGCGTCAACGTAAGAGGGGTGAAGAGGCTCTCCTACCTCCTGGGATCACTGATCACTGGTCTGGTTGTTTCCGTCAGCGGTGTCGTCGGCTTCGTGGGACTTATCATCCCTCACATCTGCCGGAAGCTCTTCGGTCCGGATCATCGTGTTCTTTTGCCGGCATCATTCCTGCTTGGGGCGACCTTCCTCGTCCTGGCCGATATACTCTCCCGCACTGTGCTTGCCCCAGCCGAGATCCCCGTTGGAGCCGTCACGGCGGCTGTCGGCGCGCCGATCTTCATTTACCTCCTCCGTAGAACATAGTGGGGTTATGTTGCGTCGGAAGGTGCTTTTGCGTAGATTGCGATAGAAAGTTTTCTTCCATGGCGGGCGGACTGTTCTCCCTCATGCATTGCCTCACTATCGACGCGGTCTCGTTTAGTTACATCCGCACGATCCCCATCCTCCGAGAGGTCTCATGTTCGGTCCAGAGAGGTGAGTTCTTAAGCCTCGTCGGTCCGAACGGATCGGGAAAAACAACACTCTTACGACTGCTTGACCGGATTTTTCTCCCCGACATCGGCCGGATTCTTCTGGGTGACAAACCCATTGTCAAGTTTTCTCGTGCTGAACTCGCGAGGCGTATCGCCTTTGTCCCTCAGGACGGTGGCATCCAGTTCCCCTTCACGGTTTTTGAAATTGTTCTGATGGGCCGTTCCCCTCATACACGGGGGATGGCATTTGAGAATGCCCATGATCGAGCTATCGCCAGCGAAATGATGGAAAAGACTGACATTTCGCACCTTGCAAACCAGCCGATCACGAAACTCTCCGGCGGGGAGCGTCAGCGCGCACTCATTGCACGGGCCTTGGCTCAACAGCCTGAAGTCCTGCTTCTAGATGAGCCCAATGCTCATCTCGATGTCAGCCATCTCATGGATATCTTCCGGCTAATCAAGAGGCTCAACACCGAGTCTGGCCTAACGGTGGTTTCAGTCTCCCACGATTTGAATTTGGCTGCCTCCTACAGCGACAGGGTTGCCATGCTGAAGAGCGGATCCCTCGCTGCTTTGGGAACGCCTGAGGAGGTCCTCACGGAGCAGTGCATCCGCGATGTCTTCCAGGCTGAGGTACTAGTTGACCGTCACCCTTCACATCATGGGCCGCGGATCACCCTCAAGACATAAGCGCCAGAGAAGGATACTCCTGTTGTGAGAAGAAGGATTGTTCGCGAAAAGGTTGTGCAGGCCCTCTACGCCCACGAGATTTCCGGAGATCCGCCGGAGCACGTGATCAATTGCATCTTGAGTGGCCTTTCGGCAAACAAGCCCGCATATGACTTCGCCCGGAGGTTGGTTCTTCACACTATCAGCCACGCGAACGAAATCGACAAGATTATCCGGGCCAAAGTTGCGAACTGGGACTTTCAGCGGATCGCGGTACTCGACCGGCTGATCCTTCGCATGGGAATCTGCGAACTCCTCTATTTCAAGGAGATTCCGCCTAAGGTTTCCATGAACGAGGCGATCGAGCTTGCCAAGCTCTTCAGCACCGAGCGGAGCGGTCAGTTCATCAACGGCGTGCTAGATGCCGTTCTCAATGAGATGAAAGCGAGCGGTGGGCTCACCAAGGCCGGGCGCGGCCTGTACGATGGTGAGCCAGGACACAAGACAAAATCCCGCTCGGCCAAGAAAACATAACGCCGCATGAGCGATTCCTCCTCCCTCTCTCCAAATCCCTCTCAGACCACTCCGGCCACCCGTGGACAGATTTTCTCCTGGACGCTCTTCGATTTTGCCAACACGGCGTTTTCTGTTGTGGTCGTTACGGTCATTTTCTCCCGCTACTTCACTAACCACGTCGCGGGGGGTCAGCGGTGGCTCTGGGGTTTGGCGGTCAGCCTCTCAATGATCTTTGCAGCTGCCCTTTCACCGCCGCTCGGTGCAATTGCCGATTTCTCACGTGGAAGAAAACGGTTCCTGCTTCTCTTCACAGCCGCGTCCGTCGTCTGCACGTCGCTTCTCTATTTCGTACAGGAGGGGATGGTTTTCCTTGGGATAGTGCTCTTTATCGTCGCGAATATCGGCTTTGAGGGTGGATTGGTATTCTATGACGCCTTCCTTCCCGGTTTAACAGGCAAGACCAGTTACGGCCGTGTGTCCGGATATGGGTTTGCGATGGGGTATCTGGGAGCACTCGCCATATTACTTCTTACGATGCTGGTGCTTCCAGCGCCTTCACACTACGACTATCTTCACTACGTGCGTCTGACATTTCTCCTCGCAGCGGCATTCTTCCTGGTGTTCTCGATTCCGATGTTCCTCTTTGTCCATGAGCCACCGCTGCCCCAGGCTCGCCCACCATCGTTGTTCAGAGCCGGCCTTTCCCGGGCAGCTCACACCATGCGCGCCCTGTTCATCGAGAGACAGCATCCAGCAGTAGGACGATTCCTCCTCTCATTCTTCATTTATAACGACGGAATCCTTACGGTCATTGCGTTCGCCGCAATCTTCGCCGAAACTACACTCAAGATGAGCGACAGCGGCATCATTGCTTTTTTCGCGATTATCCAAACGAGCGCGATCCTTGGATCAGTAGTTTTCGGTGTTATAACCGATAAGATCGGCCCGAAACGGACTATCACGATCACGTTGCTCGTCTGGATTGCCATTGTCATCGGAGCATACTTTGTTCGTTCGGTGGAGCTTTTCTATGTCGTCGCCCTCGCCGCAGGGATAGCGATTGGTTCTTCCCAGTCTGCAAGCCGGAGCCTCATGGCATTGCTGACCCCAAAGCAACGTGAAGCAGAGTTCTTCGGCTTCTACGACGGATTGTGTGGAAAAGCCTCAGCCGTGATCGGTCCTCTCACCTACGGAATCGTCGCTGATCTTACCAACGAACGCATTGCCGCCCTGACCATCGGACTCTTTTTTCTCACCGGGTTGCTTCTCCTCCAGGGAGTTCGGGAGCCCGTGCGCCACTCGACGTAGCTCTCGATTCAGGGGTTTACTTTCCCTCCCTCTTTCTTTACATTACGATCATGTTATCTTTTCCGTTGCCGTCATAGGTTGCAGCAGCGCATGCCAGCGTACTTCATTTCCGACGTTCATCTCGGCCTAAACTCCCGGCAGCAGGAAAAGGAGAAGGAGGATCAACTGCTGGCATTCCTCCGCTCGATCCGTGACACGGCGGAACGTCTTATCATCGTCGGGGATCTGTTTGATTTCTGGTTCGAGTACGGGACAGTCATCCCGAAAGGATTCCATCGAACACTTGCCGCCCTCCAAGAGTTTACCGATCGCTCCATACCGGTGGACTTTCTCGCCGGCAATCATGATTTTTGGATGGGCGATTTCTTCCCGACGGAGTTGGGGGTACAGATCCACTTTGACCCGTTCCTGATGAACATCGGGGGAAGGAGAGTCTACCTCCATCATGGCGACGGACTTGCGCAAAAGGATCTCGGGTATCGACTCATCAAGCCAGTTCTCCGGAACAGACTCGCAATCTGGTTGTACCGGTGGATCCACCCGGACCTCGGTGTTCGGCTAGCGCAGGGCACCTCGAGGACGAGCCGTGAGTACACCTCCACAAAAGACTACGGAGAGCAAGAGGGGATGATCGCTTTTGCCGCGGAGAGGATTAGAGAAGGGGCGGATATTGTTGTCATGGGTCACCGACATCGACCGATACGCCTTGAGATTAGTGGCGGTGTGTACGTGAATCTCGGTGACTGGATTACCCACCACAGCTATGCAGTCCTGGACAAAGGAGCAATTTCGCTCCGAACATGGGACGAAACGCAGGAATGATGTATGGCGAAAGAGCCCGACGACGATCAGTCCTCCGACGACATGGAAAAGTACTTCAATGACCCCGAGTACAGGCGCAGCAAGTCAGGTCGCGCCGGCCGGCGGCCAAGCGTGAAATTGGTGAGCTCAGTTGCCCTCGCGTTGATTGTGCTCCTCGCCATTGGGCTCTATGCGGGATACCTATTCTCCGGACTCCCCTCTCTTGAGCGTATCGAAAACCCCAAGCCAGAATTGGCCACTCGCGTTTTTTCTGCCGATGGGGAAGTTCTCGATCAGTTCTTCATCAAGAACCGCTCGCATGTCGGGCTTCAGGACATTCCCTCCAACGTCGTGAATGCACTGATTGCCACAGAAGACAAGGACTTTTATAGTCACTGGGGAGTTGACGCGATCCGCTTCATCAAGGCCCAGGTCAAGAATCTCATCACACTCCGTTTCACCCACGGCGAGGGAGCGAGCACTATCACCATGCAGCTCTCCCGGAACCTGTACCTCGGACACGAAGACAGCAATATCTTCGACACGATAACCCGAAAGATCCGTGAGTTCATCACCTCGGTTCAGTTGGAACGAAACTTCACCAAAGAGGAAATCCTTGAGTTTTACCTCAACGTGGTGTACTTCGGGAGAGGTGCGTACGGTATCGCATCTGCTTCGCAGGTCTATTTTGCCAAGCCCCCTGCCGAATTGTCGCTGGGCGAGGCAGCCACGCTGATCGCTCTGCTCAAGGGTCCGGCATTGTTCGATCCCAAAGGGAAACACCCCGATCGGGCACAGCAACGACGGGGCATCGTCCTTGGACAGATGGTGAAGTATGGATACATAAGCGCCGCTCAGGCTGACCAAGCAAAGGAAGAAGGCGAGCAGGCACTCTCAACGCAGGAAGTCTCCAGCAACGGTATCGCAACGCACTTTGTGGAGTACGTTCGCCAGCAGATGCTCCAGAAGGCAGAGAAATATGGATTTGATATCTATCGGGACGGCATAACTGTCTACACAACCCTCGACGGACGGATGCAACGCTACGCCAACCAGGCTGTGCAAGAACACTTACGAGAATATCAGAAGATGTTCGACAGCCTCTGGAACTGGGGAAAGGACCGGGAAACCCTGACGCGTGTCATCGATCAATCAATTCGAACATCACCAGAATATCGGAGGGCTGGATCATCGGCGCAGCGCGATAGTGTCTACAATGCACTGAGAAATCAGCAGGCATGGGTGGATTCAATGAAAAGGCTTGCGCAAACGATCGAGGTTGGGTTTGTCGCGCTCGATCCCCACGTGGGCGGCATCCGCGCAATGGTCGGCGGGGTGAACTTCAAGAGCTTCAAATATGGCCTCAACCATGTAACCCAGATACGTCGTCAGGCGGGCTCCGCGTTCAAACCGTTCGTTTATACCGTCGCAATTGACAACGGCTATCCGCCGACCTATGAGATTCTCAATCAGCCAGTCATCATTATGATGCCTGATGGTAGCCGCTGGGCACCCTCCAATGCCGATGGCGATCTCGGAGGAAAAGTCACAATCCGCGATGCCATCAAGCGGTCGATCAACCTCGTCGCTGTCCGCACAGTGGTTGAGGAATTCGCACCAGTAAATCTTGTCATTGACTACGCAAAGCGAATGGGCATCTCATCGCCTCTGCCTCCGTACGCTTCGCTTGCACTCGGTGCCCGGGAGGTGGAACCCCTTGAGATGGCGGCTGCATTCGGCGTGTATGCAAACCACGGCGTGTACGTCCAGCCAATATCCATCACCAGAATTGAGGACAAGGACGGCAATGTCATCGAAGAGAACATGCCGCTACAGCGCGAAGTACTCAGCGAGGAAACATCATTCATCATGACCTCAATGCTGCAGGGTGTCGTGGATGATCCCCAAGGAACAGGGGCACGGGTGAGGAGTTACTTTCATTACCCGGCAGCGGGAAAGACGGGAACGACGACGGAGTTTGCTGATGCATGGTTCATTGGGTTCACACCGCATCTCAGTGCAGCCGTCTGGGTTGGATTTGATAACCGAAGTGTTCACTTCACCAACTGGGACGGGCAGGGCGGTCGTGCTGCCGCACCGATCTGGGGCCGGTTCATGAAGAGCGTGTATGACGATCCGAGTATCGCCATGCCAGTGGAGTACTTCCAGAGACCCGCAGGGGTCTACGCAGATACTCTCTGCGTCGAAACCAAAATGCGCGCGACTCAGTACTGCCCTACAACGATGGTGGAATACTTCACTGAGAAGATGAGACCGGGAAATGCCAAAAACACACAACTTCAAAATGGAGAGAAGGAGAGGAAGGTCTCGGTAAGGTAAGCTTTTAACAATGCAAACGGGCATTCCAGATGGAATGCCCGTCATCATTTCGTAGAAGACAGATATCCTTCCCGCTGCAACGAGTCAGCGGCTTTTTTTTGCTACTACATCCCTCGGAAGCTAGTCAGCCGAGAGCTCGTTCTCAAAAATGTTGTCCGTGTCCCCGTACACCGGCTCCTGAACCTTCTTCTTCGATGACATCAGGAGCAGAGGAATTGATGCCAATGCAACAAGGGCTGCGATTTTCCAGAACTTCATGGTTGCCTTCCCCCCAAAATAATGCTACTAGAGTATAATGGATCAGAGTACGCAGGACTGTGACTCGAGACACAAGACAGTCACAATCCGGAGGCGACGAATCAGTCTTACCCTCCATTATAATATACGGAATAACTTCTGCGGATGACTGGCATTTTGAAATTAAATTTTCTTTAAGTCCGTCACACCTGCTGAATGAACTAATGAACGGTTCAGGGTCATCAATCTGACAATGTGACATACTCTATCGGGAGGAAGAATGAAGTACCGTACACTTGGCAAGACCAGAATCAAGGTCTCCGAAATCGGGTACGGCGCCTGGGGCATCGGCGAAGGGATGTGGATCGGATCCGATGACTCGGAGTCTCTCAAGGCTCTCCACCGAGGAGCTGATCTGGGGATAAACTTTGTGGACACAGCATTAGTGTACGGGGAAGGTCACAGTGAACGGCTCATAGGGAGATTTTTGAAGGAAAGGAAGGATAAAATCGTCGTGGCATCGAAGATCCCCCCTATGAATCGACACTGGCCGGCGAGACGAGGGACGAAACTCTCAGAAGCCTTCCCGTTCGATCACATCGTCACATCAACGGAAACTAGTCTTAGAAACCTGGGGGTGGATTCGATCGACATCCAACAGTTCCACGTTTGGACCGATGAATGGACAGATATCCCCGAGTGGTTTGAGGCGATTAGCCATTTGAAGGAACAGGGAAAGATCAGGTTCTTCGGCGTCTCCCTTAACGATCACCAGCCGGAGAACGCCTTGAACCTGGGAGCATCGGGGAGGGTCGATACGTTCCAAGTCATCTACAACATCTTTGATCAGGCCTCGGAAGCTAAACTTTTCCCCCTCTGTGTCGAGAACAATATCGGGGTGATCGTAAGGGTCCCTCTTGATGAGGGGGGTCTTACGGGTAGCGTCACCTCCTCAACTGTCTTCCCAAAAGGCGATTTTCGGGATAAGTACTTCAGAGGAGACCGGAAGCAGCAGGTGGAAGAGCGGGTCGAGAGACTCAGAACCCTCCTGGGGGTCGAGGCCCGAACCCTCCCCGACCTAGCCCTCCGCTTCTGCCTCAGTAACGCGGCTGTCTCGAGCGTCATCCCCGGTATGCGGAAGACCCGCCATGTGGAGGCAAACTGTTCCGTGTCTGACGGAAAGATGCTAAGTCAGGCTCTTCTTGAGACATTGCGGCAGCACCGGTGGGGGAAGGACTTTTACCGTTGACACCCATGATACAGCGCTCCAGCCGTTGGGACCGACAACTGGCTCTGCCATTTTTGCAGACCTGGTAACCTAACCTTTCTCCTCCAGCCACGTAGTACTTAGAAGGTACACTGAGGGGAGGAGGGAACTATGTCTGTCGCCTACAGATCTGTCGAAGTCGAGGCAATCCTGGGACGTGTCCGCCAGAAGATGAGATCGTGGGGAATCACAATCTCGTACCTTGCACACGAGATGGGCGTGTCAAGACAGTATGGCTGGCAGGTAGTCAACCATAGGTCCGTTGTCTCCGTTGACCGGGCAGCAGAACTCGAAGAATCAGTGGACGGCATTATTCAAGCACGCAGACACCTAGCGACTCTTGGCCAGAGACTTAGAGCCGCGCGCATTGCAACTGGGCTCACACTGAAGGAGGTCGCCGAGCTTATAGGCTACTCCTGGGTGGGAGTCGAACGGTGGGAAAAAGACATTTGTCTTCCGAAGCCAGGTGTTCTATGGCACTTGCTGTCGCTCTACGGCGTAGATCAGATGATGTTTCAGGGCTACCCTGTCCGAGCGGCTGCGGCAGCGAAAAGCTCGGCCAACAGCAACAGGACTGTTCGACTTCCCCACGGTGCCCGAGAGGAGCTTGCGCTATCGCTTCGGGTTTTGGGGAGCCAACCTGCGATAGCTCGTCAAGTTCACCCTGCTAACCAACCACCTGCCGAGAATCTGTAGGAATCTCGAAGCAGAGCCCGCATCGTCATCTGCATCTTTGGGGGAGGGAGCGCGGGCCTTTCGATGCGTTTACGATTGCGAGATCGCCCGCACCGATCAACTCCCCGTCGGCGTCAGGCCTGACCCTATCAGCTGCATCTCATCAAGACGCTCATGAAGCGCGATACCGCATGCGCAACGAGGGGAAAGAGACTGCCGAAGTTCGCCACTCCTCGGAAGAATGAGCACGATTCCTGCCAACGACAGCGCCCCACCAACGATTATGTCCGCCGCGACTCGATGCTTATGCAGGCGGTTAAATACCGTCGGGTCGATCCCGCCGACCCCATGTTTCGACACAGCGGTGTTCAAGTCCCAGAGGGCTACGAATATCAATAGGAGTCTTCAGCACGCAAATCCCAGGGTGCCTCGTTGGGAATTATGTCTTCCCATTCTCGTTGAGCGCGTCGAGGAAGGCCACTGCGCGACGGAGATGCGGAATGACGATGGAACCGCCGACCACAAGCGCAACACTGAACACATCGTACAACTCGGCATCGGTCGCACCTTCCTTTTTGGATTGCTGTATGTGATACGACACACAGTCATCACAACGCAGTACCATCGATGCAACAAGGCCAAGCAGCTCTTTTGTCTTCGCACCGAGGGCGCCTGGCTCATACGTCAGCGTGTCGACGCCGAAGAAGCGTTTGATGGCGCGATGGTCTGCATCCAGAATTCGCTTGTTCATACGCGAGCGAAAATCGTTGAAATCATCTACGCGTTTGCTCATAGAGACTCCAGTTGTTCGTCAACCAATGGACTCAGAAGGTGTCACTGTCGGGAGGTGGAAATCCGTACCGTGCGCCGATGGAGCGCAGGCCGTGAAGCACGCGGAAGGCATCCTGCCACCCTCCCTCATCGACTTCTTTCATGAGGGGTACAATCTCACCAACAACATGGGCGAGCTCGGTATTCTCCTCCTCCAGCGCAGGGGGTGGAAAAGGGACATGAAGGTATTCTGTGAGGGCAGCAACACTTACATGGACAACGATGATCCCCGAAATGATGAGAAGTGCGCACAGCATCATTGCGGCAAGATCACCGGCCCAAAATGGGGCCCAGCGCAGCACCAGAGCTGCGACGCCTGAGGCGGCTAGCATCCAGCCAATGATTGTGAAGGTGCGGAATCGTCGCAGAGCCCGGAAGAACCCAAAGTAGTAGAATTCTCGTGCGGCGTCCTGGGCAGAACGCTCAAGCATGTGTCTGCTTTCCTTGCAGGGCAAATTCCAGGGTGAACGATGTCCCCTTTGCCCGATCTACATCGATCGCCCCGCGTAGTTGTTTCGCAAGCGTGCCGACAAGCTGAAGACCAAGGGATTCCGTATTCTCGATATCAAGATCCTTCGGCAGTCCCACACCATCGTCACTCACCACGAGACTATACGCCGGCCCGTCATGATCGAACCGAACAGTCACCAATCCCTTCTGTCGCTTCTTAAATGCGTACTTCAGAGAGTTGGAGATGAGCTCATTGATGATCAGCCCGCACGGAATCGCGGTATCTACAGGAAGGTACACATCGCGGACGTCGATGTCTAGTGCCACACGGGTGGTAGCCGATTGGTAAGCAAAGAAGAGGTTCGCCGTCAGCTTCCGCACATAGCTGTCCATGTTAATATCGGCAAGATCATTTGAACGATAGAGTTCCTCATGTACCAATGCCATCGACCGAACTCGGCCCTGGCTTTCCTTGAGCGCGGCAAGTATGGCAGGGTTCTGCTCTTGTGCCGATTGCAGGTTCAACAAGCTGCTGATTACCTGCAGGTTGTTTTTTACCCGATGATGAATTTCCTTCAGCATCACCTCTTTTTCTTTCAGTGAGCTGCGTATTCGTTCCTCGGCCTGGACACGTTCCGTGATATCCCGGGCAACTCCCACGAGTGCAACGGGCTCTCCATGATCGTTGAGAACAACAGAGATTGATACCTCCACAGGAAACTCCGAGCCATCCTTCCGCCGACCCTGAACAATCCCACTCCAGCCTTGCTGTCGTATCTGTTCGTCAACTTCACGCAGGAACCTGTCGGGAACACTGGCACCACCGAGAACACGAATATTCTGACCCAGGAGCTCATCTTCTTCGTACCCAAAGAGGATTCGGAATGAGTCGTTAACATACAGTACGGTATATCGGAGATCCGTAATACAGAATCCATCCAGGGCACAGTTGAGCGTAAACGCCATGAGCCGCACCTCGCGTTCGCGCTGCTCCTTGATAGCCTGGGCGGCCACCTGACTTGTAAGGTCTTCACCGACTCCTAACATCCCTCTGACTACACCATGCCGGTCGAGTCTCGGCGATACGGTGACCTTCATCCATACGCTGCTGCCGTCTTTGCGGACCTGTCGCATCGACCGGCTCACTGTTTGCTTGCGTTGTATTACCAGATTGCGGATCTCACGTGCAAGTGCGGCGGCATCCTCATCCTCCTTAGGATAAAGATCCTGAAGACGCATTTTCCCAACCACTTCTTCCGCTTGATATCCCAAGAGATGCTCGGCCCCGGAATTCCAAAACTGAATTACATCCTCGTCATCGCTACTTATAATGGAGATCGTGGATGAACTCTCGAGAATATCTCTGAGAAACTCATTCGTCCGGGCCAGGTCTTCCTCGGCCTGCTTCCGGACCGTCACATCGGATATAGTTCCGATCACTCGACGGGGTTTGCCGTCGGGGGCCCATCCAACAATCTTCCCACGGTCCAAAACCCAGCGGTAGGAACCATCCTCGCCCCGGAACCGATACTCCGCTTCAAATTGTCCAATCTCCTCCCGGAAATACTTTCGGATCTCTTCGGCAACGCGCTTTCGATCATCTGGATGTATTCTTGCCATCGAATCTGAAATACTCCCGGAGGTCGAATCGGCATCAGACCCGGTTAGGGACCGCCATCGTTCAGAATGGAATATTGACCCGGTCTCTACATCCCAATCCCAGACGGCCTCACCACTTGCATCGAGAGCAAATTTCCAGCGCTCCTCACTTTCCCGCAACGCCTGCTCCATTGCCCGATGCGTGGTGATATCGGTGACCACCACTGTGATACGGGAAACTCTGCCGGTACTCTCCTCCCTCACGGGACGGCCATGAGCACGAACCCATCGCACAGCTCCCGCACGAGTCAGAACACGGAACTCGCTGACCGCCTCTTCGCCGCGAAGCAACGCCTGGAGTTGATTCTCCGCAACAGGAAGGTCATTGGGATAAACAACATTGCGCCAGCTGCCCTGTTTCTCCATCTCTCGCTCTGAGTGGCCGGTGATGCGCTCCAGGGCCCCCGTGGCCCACTCACGTATGGTCCCTCCGTCAGGGGTAATGACAACCGAATACGCATAGTCGGAGATGATTCCCGCGAGGCATGCAAAGCGGGATTCCAGTCCCGCCAACGTTTGCAAATGCTCAACGGATGCCAACGCCCCAGCCAGCGTAAGACGCAGTGCGGTATCGTCGATGGGATGGTTGAGCTCACGGAACATTCCCTTCGCGTTCCAGGCAGTCCTCTTGGCGGCCGAGTTGTCCTCCCCCAATAAGAGGATTGCCATCTGTGATTGTCCATTCCTGAGCGTCGCCGGAATCGCGTATTCCCACTCCTTACGGATAATCAGCAGATCGGGGACGACAGCGGAAAGCTTCTGGCAAACCTCTTCGGGTGTGTCAGAGTGTAGAACATGGGCGAATCCAAGGCCCTCCAGCTGGCGAGTCAAGTAAGTCACCCGCGAGCGGGTGTCATCGGCTAGGAGGATTGAAGGGGTACTCATCATGATCATCAGATCCAACCTCTTCATACCGCAAGTTTCCTGCCAATAGCGAAAGGAGTTGGGTGACTGAAAACTAGGCGAATTTTGCGCGCTTTAAGGCTTAGTCCCGGCTGAAGACAAGCGGAGTGCAAGAAGGTTGTGGATTTTCGCCAAGGTGGGGGGAGAAGATGTCTGAAGGACAGAGATTTCGATTGACTACGGGGACCGCTCTTTTGCAGTACGTTGGGCACTCAATGCGGCACCGATAATTCCGGCCTCATTTTTTAGGGCAGCGGGGACGATTTTCGAATGCAATTTCAGTTTTGGGATGAATTTCCTTGCTTTGCGGCTGATCCCGCCACCAACAATGATCAGGTCAGGCCAAAACAACATCTCCACCGCATCAAAGTACTGCTGCAAACGTTTTGCATACTTTTCCCACGAGAGGTTCTGCGTCTTACGGACTCTAGCAGCCGCATGTTCTTCGGCCCGCTTACCTTTCAGTTCGAATTGCCCCAGTTCTGTGTTCGGAAGCAGTCTGCCGTTAAGAAAGATGGACGAACCAATCCCAGTCCCAAGCGTTATCACAACCACCGTCCCTCGTTTCCCCTTGCCAGCACCAAATCTCAATTCAGCGAGGCCGGCGCAATCAGCATCGTTTAACACAGTGATGGGAAGACCCGTCGCTCGGGAGAACACTTCATGAGCTCGAACGCCTGACCATGACTTATCCAGGTTGTTCGCAAGCATCAGAACTCCTCCCTTAACTGGCCCTGGCATTCCGACTCCCACACGACCTCTCCATCCAAAGTGTTTGATGACACGCTGGACCGCCTTCGACAGCGCACGTGGGGTGGCTGGTTGCGGCGTCTTCACACGGTAGCGGTCCGACGCAATCCTGCCAGAAGCAAGATTGATGATCGCTCCTTTGACTCCACTGCCCCCAACATCGATACCGAGTGCTCGCGATGTCATGACCGAAAGTTCTCTCTGGAGACGGCTCGCGTCTCACAAGGAAAAGGAACGTTTCTTGGCTTCCAGGTTCTTGGCGAGACCATCAAATGATTTCGCAAATGCCGACACGCCATCTTCTTCCAATTTCTTCATCACCCAGGAGGTGTCGATCCCGGATTCTCCTAAGGAGGCAAGCAGCGCACGGGCTCCAGGCAAATCCTGCTCGATCGTGACAGCGGCCGTCCCGTGATCGAGAATCGCGGTATACGTTTGAGGTGGAACAGTGTTGACTGTTTCCGGCCCAATAAGGCTATCAACATAGATGAGGTCAGGGTAGGCGGGGTTCTTCGTGCTTGTGCTTCCCCAGAGTGGTCGCTGCACTGCGGCACCACGGGCACGGAGCGAAGCAAAACGTCCCGAGGTAAAAATCTCCTTGAACACCGCATAGACCAGCTTTGTATTTGCAACGGCCGCCTTTCCCTTCAGTGTGCCAAGCTTTTCTACCCCAGGGCCAGTGCCAGCCGACATTTTCTCCCGAATCAAATCATCCACGAGCGTATCGATGCGGCTCACAAATATGCTCGCAACCGAAGCGACTCTGTCAAGCGACGCACGGGAGGCAAGCCTCCGCTCCAGCCCGCGGAGATATGCCTCCGCGACTTCCTTGTATCGCTCCACCGAGAAAATCAGCGTGACGTTGACATTAATCCCCTCGGAGATCGTCTGCTCGATCGCGGGCAAACCCTCGGCTGTTGCCGGGATCTTAATCATGAGATTTCTGCGGTCCACGATCTTCCAGAGAAGCCGCACTTCTTCGATCGTTGCCTGGGTGTCGCGAGCTTTGCTCGGAGTAACCTCCATGCTGACATACCCGTCACGGCCATTCGTCCGCGTGTAGACGGGAGCAAGAACATCCGCCGCCATCTGGATATCGGTGACCATCAACGCACGAATGAGCTCAGTGATCGGCATCGACGGCGTGGACTTCAACAGTTTGCGAATTTGATCATCGTAGTCCGTGCTTCCGGAGATCGCCTTATCGAATATCGTTGGGTTGGAAGTGACACCCAGAAGTCCCTCAGCGACCATTCGCTGCAGCTGGCCCGATTGAATGAGACTGCGGCTGATATTATCGTACCAGATGCTCTGGCCGATCTGCTCAAGTCGCTGTAGAATCGTCATCGTCAATTCCCTCTTCGATCGGTCTGTGAGGTTCTACTGTTGACGCGCTTCAATCTCGAGAAGTTTCCTGAGGCGACGCGCAAAGCGTTCCTCAACGGAGTAACGTGCCTTGAGAAATGCGGTAGCAATTTCAAGCGCAAGCGCCTCACCGACAACCCGCGAGCCCATGCACAGCACATTCATCGAATCGTGCTCAACGCCCTGGTGACCGGAATAGGTGTCATGACAGATTCCTGCGCGAACGCCTTTGATTTTGTTCGCTACAACGCATGCCCCAATTCCGCTGCCACAAACCAGAATTCCTCGCTCGACCTCACCCTTCGCCACAGCAGTGCCCACCGCCCATGCGATGTCCGGATAGTCGACGGGTGATGTGTCGTGCGTTCCAAGATCCGTGATCTGGTGCCCAGCCTTCCGAAGCTCATCAGCGAGCCAGCGCTTCAGCTCAAAGCCGGCATGATCTGCGCCAATTGCCACATTCATATGATCATTTCCTTCACCGCGGCAACTGCCCGCTCGGGCGTGATGCCGCAGTTTTTGTAAATTGTTTCATAGGGTGCGGACGCTCCAAACCTCGACAAACCAATAAATTTACCTCGATCCCCAACATAGCGCTCCCATCCCTGCTTAACCGCAGCCTCAACCGCAACGCGAACAGTCAAAGCAGTAGGCAACACGTGCTCTCGATATTCAGTCGCCTGCTGCTCAAAGAGCTCCCAAGAGGGCATACTAACGACACGTGCCGCAATTCCTTCTGCCTGAAGCAATTGACGGGCTTTGAGAACAATGTGCACTTCTGAGCCTGTCGCCAGAAGAAGAGCAGCGGGGTGCTCCGTATCGGCTAGGATGTAAGCTCCCTTCTCCAACCCGCTGGCAGAGCCTAATGCGGTCTGATCAAGAACAGGAACTTTCTGACGAGCGAGGACAAGGACGGTCGGACTGTTTCTGCGTTCCAGGGCGACCTTCCAAGCGACGGCAGTCTCATTGGCGTCAGCGGGCCGGATCACCACCAATCCCGGGATCGATCGGAGCGACGCCAGGTGCTCGACTGGTTGGTGCGTTGGGCCATCTTCACCGAGGCCTATGCTGTCGTGCGTGAACACAAATATGCCGGGGTATTGAGAGAGAGCGGCAAGTCTAAGGGCAGGACGCATGTAGTCTGCGAAGGTGAAAAACGTCGCGCCGTATGGAATCAGAAGATCGCTCACAGCGATTCCATTGAGGATGGCTCCCATGGCGTGCTCCCGGACTCCAAAGTGCAGATACCTACCCGACCGGGTTGACCGAGAGAACGGTTGTGCGCCTTTGAACTTGGTGTTGTTTGAGGGGGTGAGGTCTGCCGAACCGCCCAGTACCAATGGCATGTGCGGCATAAGCGCATCCAGCGTCTTTCCAGACGCTTCCCGTGTTGCCAGCATTGTCCCCGCTTCGAACCGCGGTAGATTCGATGTGAGTTCCCGCCATCGTGCCGGCAGGTGCCGGGCGGCAGCAGCGCGGAATTCTGCGGCAAGGTCAGGGTAGCTGGATGCATATCGTTCGAACATTGCGCACCATTCGGACTCTAGTCGTGCGCCTTTGTCGACCTGCCTTCTGCAATGGACGAGCGCTTCTTCTGGCACAACAAACTTCCCTGCTGGATCCCACCCGTACCGCCTCTTGGTAAGCGCCACTTCCTCTTCGCCGAGCGGAGAGCCATGCGCTTCCCCCGTGTCCTGTTTGTGCGGGCTCCCGTAGCCAATGTGTGTCCGAATCTTGATTAGCGATGGGCGATCTCGTTCAGCCTTCGCGGCCTCAAGGGCACGCTCGAATGCTATCATATCGTTGCCATCACCCCCAACAGTCTGGACAAACCACCCGTACGCTTCATACCGGCGGGCAACGTCCTCGGTGAACGAGAGCGCGGTGTCACCATCAATGGTAATCCGGTTGTCGTCATAGACTACGATGAGGTTGTCGAGTCCAAGGTGACCTGCCAGGGATGCCGCTTCAGATGCAACCCCTTCCTGCATGCAACCGTCACCTGCAATGACGTAGATCCTGTAGTCTGCGACCGGGAAGCCATCCCTGTTGAAATACTGTGCAAGGTACTTCTGCGCGATAGCCATTCCGGCGGCATTTGCGAGTCCCTGGCCCAAGGGACCTGTCGTCACTTCAACGCCGGGTGTGAGTCTGTATTCCGGATGCCCGGGCGTTTTACTCCCCCACTGCCGGAAGTTCTTGATTTCATCTAGGGAGAGACCATACCCAGTAAGATAGAGAAGAGAATAGAGCAACATACACCCGTGGCCGGCGGAGAGAACAAACCGATCGCGATTTGCCCAAGCCGGATTCCGCGGATTGTAACGGAGGTGACGGGTCCAGAGAACGTATGCCGCCGGCGCCATCCCCATTGGCATCCCGGGATGACCGGATTTTGCCTTCTGAACTGCATCCATCGAAAGGCAGCGAATTGTATTAATGCAAAGATCGTCCAGGGCGCTCAGGCTGGGATGCCGTGCAAGCGGCGCAATGGGTGCAGAAGCGGGGTTTGTATCGGCCATGGAAAGGGGAAGATCTTCTGATGTGTGTCAAGAAAGATAGGCAAAATTCGATGATTTTCAATGGACAACTCTCATCCTGTTTCGCCATGCAGCAACCGTTTATAGTAGTTAATCAGTCCGTTGGTTGAGGGATCGTGCGTTGAAACGGGAGCGTCAGCTCTCAACTCAGGGGTGATCACCTTTGCAAGCTGTTTTCCAAGTTCCACACCCCATTGATCGAACGAGTTGACGTTCCAGATCACCCCCTGGACGAAGATTTTGTGCTCATACATGGAGATCAGAGATCCCAGAGTGCGCGGAGTCAGTCTGCGAAACAGAATTGAGTTAGTCGGCCGGTTGCCCTCAAAGACCTTGTGCGGCAGGAGCGATGCAAGAGCCTCACCGGTCAGGCCGCTCGCCTCGAGCTCCTGGCGGGCTTCATCTTCCGTCTTCCCTTTCATAAGAGCTTCCGTTTGCGCGAAAAAGTTCGAGAGCAGTAGTGTGTGATGCTGACCAATTGGGTTATGACTTTCCGCGGGAGCGAGAAAGTCTGCCGGCACTAGCTTCGTTCCCTGATGCAACAGCTGATAGAATGCATGTTGCCCGTTCGTTCCCGGCTCGCCCCAGATAATCGGTCCCGTTGAGCAGTGGGTTCGCTTCCCACTCCGTGTGACACTCTTCCCATTACTCTCCATATCACTCTGTTGAAGGTACGCCGAAAAGCGGTGGAGGTACTGATCATACGGAAGGATTGCGTGTGACTCCGCCCCAAAGAAATTGTTGTACCAGACTCCCAGCGCGGCGAGGATCACCGGGATATTCTGCTCGAGAGGGGTGGTTCTGAAATGTTCGTCCATGGAATAAGCACCTGCCAGGAGAGCCTCAAAATTCTCCATGCCAATGGCACAGGCAATGGACAGACCAATGGCAGACCAGAGCGAATACCGACCGCCCACCCAATCCCAGAACTCGAACATATTCTCCGTGTTTATGCCGAACTTCTTGACTTCGGCTGCATTAGTTGAGACCGCGACAAAATGCTTCGCGACCGCCGCAGGATCATTCGCCGCACGGAGGAACCAATCCCGGGCAGTGAGTGCATTAGTGATAGTCTCCTGAGTTGTGAAAGTCTTTGAAGCAATGATGAAAAGCGTATTTTCGGGGCGTACTCGTTTCAGTATCTCAGCAATGTGTGTTGCATCAACATTTGATGCGAAGTGAACATGAAGATTTGGCAAACCGTAGGGCTTGAGCGCTTCGGTCACCATGGCTGGCCCCAGGTCAGACCCTCCGATTCCGATGTTCACGACGTCGGTGATCGCGCCGCCGGTGTAGCCACGCCATGTTCGAGACCGGACGGCATCCGTGAATACCTTCATCCGGGCAAGGACAGAATTGACTGACGGCATAATGTCCTTCCCATCCACAAGGATAGGTCGATTGGACCGATTCCGGAGAGCGACATGAAGGACCGCACGCCCTTCGGTAAAGTTGATCTTCTCGCCGCGAAACATCCGATCACGCCATCCCTCGACATCAGATTGTCTGGCAAGCATGAGCAACAACCGAAGTGTTTCCTCTGTGATCCTGTTCTTCGAAACATCAACAAGGATATCCTCGAATTGGTACGAGAACTTCTTGAACCGCGCCGGGTCCGAAGCAAAGAGGTCGCGCATATGCAGCGACCTGATGAGGCGATAATGCTCGGTGAGAGCAGACATGGATACATCCTGGGACATACTTGACTGCAGAAGGTTTGATACGTCTTAATGCGCCAAGACGGCTTTGTCGAGCGCTTCGAGAAGCATTCCGGGGGTGATGACCTCAGGTAGCACGATCGGTTGTGTTGGCTTCCGCGCCGGGAAGATAACATAAAGTGGAACGCCTGAACGACCGAATTTTTGCAGCAGCTTCGTAATATCAGGGTTCCTATTCGTCCAATCTGCCTTGATGGCGACAATACCGGACGATCGAAGCTTTTGCACTACGTTCTGATCTACAAGTACCGTTCGCTCATTGACCTTGCATGTGAGGCACCATTCTGCTGTAAAATCCAAGAAGACCGGTTTGCCTTCTCTGAGCCGGGATTCTAGGCTTTGCAGTGAGAACGGTTCCCATGCAACTCTGTTCTCGAGACGGGTCTCATCGTCTCTATCTCCGACTACCGTTCCCGCAATCAGCCCGCGGACATTCAACACGCCTTCGAGAAACCCGAGGTAGCCCCCGACAACGATGAGAAGCGCAACTACCCACGCGGCATAGTACTTTCGTCGTGACACCGTCAGAGTTGCAAACCGACCGATGCACCAACAGGCTATGCCCACGGTCAGCAGGAACGCGCCGGTCCAGATTACCGCCTCCATACCGAGCTGCTTGCCAAGAATGTAGAGCAGCCAGAGGAGAGTAGCCATCATGAGAAATCCCATAAACTGTTTGGCTGTTTCCATCCAGGCGCCTGGCTTTGGGAGATACTTCATCCACGCCGGCCTTGCTGTCAAGATAAGATATGGCAGTGCCATTCCGATTCCGACCGCAGCAAAGATGAGGAGGATCACCCACGCGGTCTGTGAAAATGCAAACCCGAGTGCAGACCCGAGGAATGGTGCTGTACAAGGAGTAGCAAGAATCGTTGCAAACACTCCCTCCCAAAATGACGCCGCGTATCCTCTGCCTTGGGCAACCTGCGTTTCGAGGACGTTACCCACGCCAGAAATGGCAGCGCGCGGAGGACGGATCTCGTAGACGCCGAAAAGGCTGAGGCCAAACGCGAAGACGATGGCCCCCATAATGATCACGAAAAGGGGTTCCTGAAACTGGAACCCCCATCCAACCTGTTGACCCGCTGTCTTCAGCACAATTACAACGAGGGCAAGGAGGATAAAGGATGAAATTATACCAAGGGAAAAGAACCACCCAAGTCTATTGACCTTAGCGGGATGGTTCCCGGCCATCTTCACCAACCCGAAGATCTTCAGCGCAATGACCGGCAAGACACACGGCATGATATTGAGGATTAGACCACCTATAAGGGCGAACAGAAGATAGAGTGCGATGGGCTGCTGACCGGCGAGACCCTGCCCCGACTCGAACATCTGATCGAGCAGGCTCTCCGTGAGAGGAACCTCCACAAGCACGCCGAACCGTCCTCCATTCTTATCCACGAAAACAACCACACCCCGCAACACGCGATGGTTCGGGATCTTCTGAATGCCGGTGATCGGAACATCGATGGAGACTGTTTTCTCCACCACATGGATAGACGGTCTGCCCAGGGTATATCCTTCCAATGGCTCAGGATAGAAATCCACGTCTTCGGCCCTTCCTGGCCAGCCTGTACGTTCCTTTGAGGGTATAAGCCGCATCTGGATGACACTATCCTGAACTGCCTGTTCAATGTTGAATCCTGAGTTCTTATCGAACGGTCGCGGAATCTGCGCACGATATCGTGCAAAGAGTTCCTGGTGATCGCCCACGGGCAATTCAGCTATGATAGGGAGCAGGAGTTCAACATTGGCAGAACCGGGGACACAGGTCTGGTCACATTCGAGCCAGTCTGCCTGCGCCTTGACCTTCACACGCGAGCCAGGGACCGCTGTCGCAGGCGGCGTAATGGGAACCATCAACACGGTCTCCCCTGAGTATCCGTAAGTCAATACGTCGCCGCTTTCGATCTTCTTTTCCGGGAGCGGCCACGCAATGTCGCCAACCGTCCATCCCTCAGGGAGTGTCCACGTGATTGTTGTCGCCAGGCCTGATTCTCCAGGATTTTTCCAATAGGTGTGCCAGCGGGGCGACATTGTCAGCACAAGACCGGCGGTAAACGTCTTCCCGGGTTGTACGGACTTGACATCGGCGACAAGAGTTGCGCGGGTTTTCAGCCGGGCTATTTCTTCAGCGCGCAGATTCCCCAAACGGACAACGAGAATCGACCCGGCTAATGCCATCCAGACTGCCAGCCGAAACAGCTTCATCAGTGCACTCCTCCGAAACAAAAAAGGTGGTCAGTGGACCACCTTGCATCACGATGCGCAGCAAGCCGACTCACTTGCTCTTTTCTTCCTTCTTGGGTTCGACAGAGTGCATGAACCCCGCCTTCCATCTTTTTCGGATGAGCAGAACAAAATAGGCGAAAATCAAAAGAAGAACGACCCCGATCACAATGATGTTGAGACCGAGAAAACTGACACTCTCCGACTCTGATCCACCCATGGTTCGACCGCAGGAAATTCAATGAAACTTGATCAGTTATACGCAGAGCCCGCGACCTTTGTTACGCACTAGATTGTCAAGAACACGCATGAAATATACAGAATGGATCCTCGGAATGCAAGGAAGCGGTGCCCGCGCTTACAGCGTCGTCCAGGAAGATGTGAGTGCATCCAATACATCCTGCGGCAGCTGAGGAACATTCATCATCCCCACTCCAAGTCGTTGGCGGAATGATTCATACAGGCACACTGCCGCCGCCACTGATACGTTCAAGCTCTCGATCATCCCCATCATTGGAATGTGCACACATTCATCCGCTTTTTCGGCTGCCTCGTCAGAGATCCCCCTGTGTTCGTTGCCCAGCACAAATGCAGTCTGCCCAGTCAGATCAAGATCATACAAGGAGTTCGTACCACTTCCCAGACGTGTTGCAAGAATGCGAAATCCTTCTGCGCGCAGAGTGTCGAAACACGCATCCACCGATGTGTGCTTTCGTTTCTCAACCCACTTATTTGCACTCGAAGAACTCTTCTTGCCGATACGCGGAAATTTTTCTATGGAATAGAGAAGTTCCACGCGCATTACTCCGACTGCATCGCAACTTCGAAATATCGCACTTACGTTGTGGGGATCGTGAATGTTCTCCATTACCACCGTCAAACCGGGCTGGCGGTGGCTTAAAACGGTTCGAATCTTTTCCAATCGCCGCGTGCTGCGGACCATGATCCCATCCTGCACTTGATCGAGCCGCCGTACCATGCGACGTCGCAACATCGCTCCTCGGCAGAAGGACAATCGCCTCTCGAAGAGTTGAAAGAGCACTTCTTGCTTGGCGAGATGTGTTCACTCGGTCTTTTCGGGGGATGCCTCATCGGCTTTTCGCCGGAACGCTTCGGCCTGATCGGAATCCCCTGCAATCTCGAGAAGGTACGCCAGTCGCCGGTAGAGAACCGCAGAGTTACGTACGCGTGAAAGACCCTTCTTCAAAAAATCCACAAGGGTGTTCAGTGGCGGAATATTGAGATCGGGATCATAACAGTCACAGGCGTCAAGGTAGGGATCAACTTCTTCCGGCTTTGCATCCGCGGCCCGCGTGTAGTAATGAACGGCAAGTTCGAAGTTGTCGTTGGTCGAGTACGTCACTTCGAAAATGCTCGCCAGCCAGAGAAAGACGTCGTAGGCCATGTCGGGAAACTCCGCGGCGACCTTCTCCCCGAACAATCGGACTTCGTCAGGTGTCAGCGAGTGGTTCCACAAAAGGAGGCGGTATGGCTCCGCATCCTTGAGCTTTTGGGCGAGCGCTGCCTGGAAGACATCGAAGATCTCATTGAAGTCCGTCGACTTCGAAAAACACCGACGGATCTCTTCCACCGAATAATTGCGCATACGGGGTGAACATAAGAAAGACCCCTCTGAAAATCAACGAACCAGGATCATTTTCCGTTGGTCAACGAACGACCCGAGAGTCATGCGCACGACATAGACTCCGCTGGCAAGCGCCCTGCCGTTGAATCGGACTGCGTACGTTCCCGCCGACAGAGTTCTGTCCACAAGGGTCTCCACCTCCCGTCCCAGGAGATCATATACGCGGAGCATCACTCGGGACGAGTAAGCAACAGAAAACCGGACGGTGGTTTCGGGATTGAAGGGATTCGGGAAGTTCTGGAAGAGTCGATGGGCTGTCGGAAAGGACCCTGACTCCGCAGCGAAACTGACCCTGATTGTATCCATGCCGCCGTACTGATAATATCGTGCAACGAACTCCTGGAGATACTGATTGGCCACCGCGGGGTCACGGATCAGCAATGTGTTCTCATTGTTGGTATTCTCTGCTGAGTTCGTCCAGTTGTGGGATCCAGTGACAGTCACCGGTTCCCACATCGGGTCTTCGGCATCAATAACGCCGTACTTATGATGAAGCAGATAGTTGCTGGATCCTGCTCCAGATTTCAACAGCACGTCCACCCCCGCACTCACCAGGGCGCTGAATTGTGATCCACTGTCCGTGTTGTCATCCATGACACCTCGGATTTTGACTCCCGCAGTCCTGCGGCGTATCAGCGCCCCGCTGATATCCGTGCGCGTAAGTGTCAGAAGCGCAAATGCGACAGAGTGTCGAGCACTGTCTATTGCTGCGACAATGTGGGACGTTGTCCGATCCGAAGGGCTGAAATAGCTCTCGACAGACCTCCCCCCGATGACGAATCGATGAGGTGTATTGTCTGTCTTGCGAGCCCCGAAGCGCGAGGCGAAGGAATTCGGCGTATCCGTATCGCTTCCCCACATCTCATTGAATTCCAGGAGATACGCCCCAGCAAGCGCCGGATCCTGAACTTCAATCGAATTTTGGTAGTCGTTATTTGTGCCAGGATCGGTGGGATTCCACGAACCGGTCCACACCCACACGCTCTCCGGTGCACCCCCACGCGCATCAAAGATAAAGAACTTGTTGTGCATCAAGCCCGCGCCATTATTAACGGGATCAAAAGCATCCGTAATAAGGGGAACACCGTTGTTTGCAAGAAGGTTAAGGGGTGACGTGTTCCTATTGTCACTTTCACAGATTACGCGCACATGCACGCCGCGACTCATGGCGTTCAGCAATGCGTTGGCAATGTCTGTTCCGGGACCCGGAGTACCGCTCAGACTGTACAGTGCAGCATCAATAGATCTGCGAGCATTGTTGATGCGACGAATCACCAGCGAAACGAGATCCTGGTTCCCGTTGGCCGGCTGCTGCCAGGCCACGCCGGAATAGATGTCCTTGTTGAAATAGACATTAATTGATCCCGTCGCTTCCGGCGGCGATGACGTGCTCACAACGATGGTCGCCGCGGAACTTGTATCTGAGTTGGCCACCGAGAACGCTTGAACATAGTAGATGATCGCCGGACTGAGACTGGAGAGAACGACATCATGGGTTGTCCGCTGAACATCATCGGGTGCGAC
>Ga0153916_10000614_pt1 | contig 24384 bp, 24 predicted proteins | sample Opewatmetagenome_FD_109642 | JGI IMG/M metagenome (GOLD analysis project Ga0153916, IMG submission 109642) | Freshwater wetland microbial communities from Ohio, USA - Open water 3 Core 3 Depth 4 metaG | ecosystem: Environmental > Aquatic > Freshwater > Wetlands | place: USA: Ohio, Lake Erie...
ACTCGATCCGGCCAACGGTTAAATATCGTGGCAACCTTTAGCACGCTAGAATGAACCCGGCACTCCAGCCTGCAATAATCATTATTAGCTGATTCTAGCTCTCATTGCCGAGTTCATGATAGAATCCTTCTGGTGGGGTCTGTTGTGGCTAGCAAATACTACAGGGAACCTGGCGGGGAAACCTTCCCGCAACTAGAGGAGGAGATCCTCCGTCTCTGGCATTCCGGTGCCATCTTCCAGAAGTCGAAGGAGCGAATGAAGCGGGGCAACCCCTTCGTGTTCTGTGAGGGCCCGCCGACGGCGAATGCGCGCCCACACATTGGCGACGCGTACACGCGGGCGGTAAAGGATTCATTTCTCAGGTATCATGTCATGAACGGCTGGAGGATAGTCCCTTACATCGCAGGTTGGGACTGCCACGGCCTCCCTGTGGAAATCGAGATCGAGAATTCACTCGGTCTTGACAGTAGGAAGGACATCGAGGCGCTTGGGATAGGGAAGTTCAACGCTCTCTGCAGGGAGAGCGTCCTTAAGTATAAGAGCGACTGGGAAGAGATGAGCAGGCGCGTAGGCTACTGGATCGATTACGAGAACGCGTACATGACCATGTCGAACGAGTACATCGAGAGCGTGTGGTGGTCTCTGAAGCAGCTGCATTCGAAGGGCATGCTGACCAAAGGGAGGCGGGTCGTCGCCTATTGCTCGAGGTGTGGCACCACCCTTAGCACCCACGAGGTCGCCCTTGGCTTCGCAGATGTCGAGGACCGGTTCGTGGTCGTGAAGTTCAGGCTCAAGGACATGGACGCGAGTCTGCTGGTGTGGACAGCAACCCCGTGGGCGCTTGTCGCAAACGCCTTTGTCGCCGTGGACAAGACTCAGGACTATGTACTGTTCGATCAAGACGGCGAGAAGCTCGTGGCATCTGCTAAGCAAGCAGAGGCATTCGTTCCAGGAGGCAAGGTCGTTGGGCGGATTCGCGGAGACGAGCTAGTCGGGAAGACGTACAATCCTCCCTTCGACCACTTCAATCTCAGGGACAAGGCCTTCAAGATCGTGAACTCTCCCGAGATGCTCGAAGAGGAGGGTACCGGAATCGCAAGCGTCTCGCCAGCATACGGTTCTTTGGATTATGAGATCGGGCTAAGAGAAGGCCTCGAAGTGTTTGATCCAGTTGGGTTGGACGGAAGGTACACTTCTGAGGTTGCCGAGCTGGTTGGCAAGCTAGCAAAGGATTCCGACTCTGAAATCATGAGGCTGTTGGAGTCCAAGCGCCTGCTGTTCCGATGGGGTGTTCTGAAACACTCGTACCCGTTCTGCTGGCGTTGCGATACGCCTCTGATCTACAAAGCGCTTGATTCCTGGTTCGTCTTGACTTCAGAAGCGAAGAAGGTCATGACCGACCTCAACGAGCAAGTGAAATGGGTGCCCGAGACATTCAAGGAAGAGCGCTTCGGCAACTTCCTGGCAGAAGTCAGGGATTGGGCCATAAGCAGAAGTCGGTACTGGGGCACACCGTTGCCTATCTGGCGATGCGCGAACGGACACGAGGTATGCGTCGGTAGCCTGGATGAGCTGAGATCCCTATCGACATCCAGAATCCCGGACGATTTCGACCCGCACAGACCATCGATCGACGAACTCAAGCTGAGCTGTCCCGAGTGCGCCCAGCTCATGCAGCGCGAGGAGTATGTCATCGACTGTTGGTATGACTCAGGCTGCGCCCCATTCGCTCAGTACCATTATCCATTCGAGAACATCGCCGAGTTCGATACCCACAGGTCGGTGGATTTCATCGCCGAAGTTGTAGACCAGACGAGGGGTTGGTTCTACACCCAGCTCGCACTCGGATCGATCCTTTTTGAGAAGCCAGCGTTCCTTTCAGTCCTCGTGCTCGACCATGTGCTCGACGAGAAAGGGAAGAGAATCGCGAGGGCAGCTGAGAACCTGGTGTACCCCGAAGAGGTGTTCTCTTCCGTCGGAGCGGATGCGACGAGACTGTACTTCCTCAGAAATCCTGTCTGGCAGCCTGTGCAATTCTCGAAGGAGAACGTCCGTGAAGAGATGGTCGGCGCTATGACGACTCTCTTGAATGTGTATGCGTTCTTCGCGTCTAATGCGAACGCCTACGGTTTCAGACCGCAGAAGGACTACCCGAGGACGCACGACCTCGATCTCTGGATTGTCTCGCGTCTCAATTCGACGATTAAGGAGGCGCGAGGAGGCTTCGACTCGCTCGAAGTCCATCGGACTGTCAGCACCGTCGAATCGTTCGTGGAGGATCTCAGCAATTGGTATGTGAGAAGGTCACGCAGGAGATTCTGGGAGGAGAACGATCCTCAGGATAGATACTCTGCCCATTGCACTCTGCACGATTGTCTCCTGGCTCTGTCCAAGCTGATGGCTCCGGTCGCGCCGTTCTTCTCGGACTGGCTCTACAGAGGTCTCAATGGCCCTGAGGAGAGCGTGCATCTGGAATCCTATCCGACTTGCTCGGAGGATATGATAAACGGAACTCTTGAGCGACAGATGGCGGTCGTGATGAGTTCAGTAGATGCAGGCAGGCTGGCTAGGCAGAAAGTCAATGTGAAGCTCAGGCAACCGCTGCCGAGCGTTGTTATCGTTGCCGACTCGGACAAGGCCTGGATGCTCCGCAGGTACGAGAAGATGATTGCGGACGAACTCAACGTGAAGAGAGTCGAGTGCCTGGAGAGCAGGGAGAAGATGGTCCAGTACGCGGTTCACCCCAACCTCAAGACGCTCGGACCGAAATTGAAGGAAGGGGCGGCCGAAGTCGGCGAGCTGTTGTCGAAAATCGATGAGAACGAGCTCGTCAAACATCTGAGAACCAAGGGTAAGGTGCGACTCGGAGGGTTCGACCTGACGGAGGAGGATGTCATAATATCGGAGAAGGAGAAACCAGGGTTCTCTCACGCAAATGTCGGTGACCTGCATGTTTACATCGCCCTGGAAGTCACACAGAATCTGAAGCTCGAGGGCCTATCCCGCGAGGTGATTAGGCGGATCCAGCACATGCGCAAGGAGCAGAAGCTCGAGTTCGAGGACCCTGTATTGGTGGAGTTCAAGGGGCATCATGATTTGGAGACGGCAATAGCTGCCCACAAGGAGCACATAGTCCGCGAGACACATGCGATCAAGATCGTCAAGAAGCCAGAGCTAGAGGGCGGGCAGAAATGGGTAATCAACAAGATGCCGTTGGAGCTGGCAGTCAGGAAGGCCTGATCCGAGCTCTTGCTCCAGTACCGACCTTCTTTTCCATGCAGTATGCGTCCCGGCCGACTGAATAGAAATCCTTGATGATGCCCTTTACCTCGTATCCCCTACTCAGGTAAAGAGAGACGGCCGGTTCGTTCTCCGTTTCCACTTCCAGGGAATATCTTCGGAGGTGGCGCGACTGGAATTGCCTCTCACATGCCTCCAGCAGCTGCACTCCAACCCCTTTTCCTCGATGTCGACGAAGCACCGCGATCGAAGCGATCTTTCCCTCGCTCGCCTCATCGGAGACGATGCACATGGCCGAACCGAGTTTCTCGTCGCCCTCACTCGCCAGCAACACGAAAGCGTCCGATCTAGCTACAAATGCCCGAACTGTCTCCGGGCTGAACTTCTCCACGCCGAAACATTCCTCTTCGATCCCAAGCAGCTCGGTGAGTTCCCTTTCAGTGGCCCTTCGGATGATCACAGTCGGCCAAACCACTCCATTCAATAAACCTATTGCGCCTCATCCGAAGGGCTTATATTACGATTGTCTCTTCTCGCATCTGGATGCTCAGCATCAAGCAGGCGCTTTCGAAGGATTATGTGGGCAAGCAGGTCAAGCTCAGAGGCTGGATCTATCGGACGAGGAGCAGTGGCGGAATAGTGTTCGCAGTGCTCCGGGATTCCACGGGCATAATGCAGGTCACCATCAAGAAGGGAAACGTGACTGACTCTGACTTCGAAAACGCCACGAAGGCGGCCATCGAATCCTCAGTCGTGATCGATGGTGAGGTCGCCGAGGACAGGCGAGCGCCTGGCGGCTACGAGGTACGGGCGAGCAAGTTCGAGCTGGTGGGGTTGTCTGAGGCATTCCCAATCACCGAATATCAGAGCACGGAGCTGCTGCTCGATCAGCGCCATCTTTGGATAAGATCACGGGAGCAGAACGCCGTGTCGAAGGTCAAGGCCGCTCTTCTTCGCGGGGCGCGTGAGTGGTTCCATGACCACGACTACGTAGAAGTCACTCCTCCCATTGTCACCGCAGTGGCCCCCGAGGATAGCACGACCCTCTTCCAGATCAAATACTTCGATAGGATCGCGTATCTTTCACAGAGCGCGCAGTTCTACCTCGAGTCCCTGATATTCTCGCTAGAGAGGGTCTATTCTCTCACCCCTTCGTTCAGGGCCGAGAAGTCGAGAACCCCCAGGCATCTTGCCGAGTACTGGCACATGGAGATGGAAGCAGCCTGGATGTCGAACGAGGAGAACATGGAGGTCCAGGAGTACCTCGTGACCGCGATGCTTCACAACGTTGTCAAGGAATGCCCTGACGAGCTGAAGCTTCTCAAGAGAGACCCAGCCACGCTGAAGAAGATCGTGCCGCCATTCGACCGCATGAACTACTCGGAAGCGATGGATTTCCTGCAGAAGAAGGGACACAATGTGTCCTGGGGAAGTGACCTGGGAGCAGTCGAGGAGCGCGCTCTGACGATGGACAGAGAGTTGCCTGTGTTTGTAGTCAACTATCCCAAGGAACTGAAGCCTTTCTACATGAAGGAGAACCCTGACGACACGAGGACATACAAGAACAGCGACCTTCTTGCTCCAGAGGGCTTCGGCGAGATAATCGGCGGGAGCGAGAGGGAGACGGACAACGCCAGGATGATCGCGTGGCTCGAGGAAAAAGGCGAGAGTCTAGACAACTACAAGTGGTACCTAGATCTGAGGAAGTACGGGTCGGTGCCGCACTCGGGCTTCGGGCTCGGACTCGAGAGAATAGTGACTTGGATCTGCAAGCTCGAGCACATAAGGGATGCGATTCCATATCCTCGTACTGTCGCGCGGGTGTATCCTTAGTGAGAGGATAGGCTTCGTTAGAATTCCATCATAGAAGGCACTATGAGGACATACCAGGATGCGCCAATTCGTACGCACGGCATTGGCCATTCCTCTGTGTATTCATCGCCGAGCCAAGACGACGTGAAATTCACGTCGACGATGCAGATGTCTTTGACATCTACTCCATAGATTGATTCTGCCTCGGTGACCATCTCATCGAGGTTGTTTCTGATTTCAAGTGCTACCTCGTCATGATCGAACACTTGCAGGGAGTTGATTTCTATTTGGATTACGCTGTAGCTGTCGAACATATCCTCGAGTGACGCTGTCTCAAGCTGCCTGGTCAGGTCGTCAGCGAATCTCAACACCGTGTGCCCAACGACCTCGTCTGCATCCTTTGTGTTGAAACCGTCAATGAACCCGTTGACTGCGTCCTCGGGCGTATTGCCCTTTGGAGGAAGCAGATACATGTACCAGAAGACAGCGACAATAACGATTGCCGCAGCAATCAACACCAGCAGAATCTTCAATCTACTTGTTCGTCCGTGGGTACTCGGCCTCTCTGCCCTGAGGGTCGTTCGTTCGGCCTCCGTCAGCGGAATCTTGCGACCGTACCTTGCGGGTGGCTCTTCGACGTCAGACTGGCTGGACCCCATTTCCCCGCCGTGCCTTCATGCCTTCACTGGTTGATGTTACTTTCCGTGCCTGCGGGTCCTTGCTGGGACGGACGCGGCGGAGTGCCAATGCGGGTCATCCCAGCTGAAATCGTTACCCTTCGGAAAGGCGGGCGCAATATTCTGTATAGAGTTCAGCTGCCTTTGTGACCTGTCGGATCTCGATACGCTCATCCACTATGTGACAGCCAGCGGCATCTCCGGGACCGCATATGAGCGTTCTTGCGTTCCTTTTGCTGAACATCACCATCTCCGTAGCATAGGGAACGGCAGCGACTCTCGCCTTCGGCCCGATGATTTCTTTGAGCTTCGTCACCGGCTCTGAGGCCGGGTTCACCTCAACGGGGTCAAGGTTGTGGATCACTCTGAGTTCGTATCCCTCACGGCCGATTCTCCTTCTGACCGTTGCGAGAACGTCATCCTGATTCATCGATGGCGGATAACGCACGTCGATTTCGACCTTACACGAATCAGGAACGACGTTGATTCTTGTGCCACCTGCTATAGTGTTCATTGACAGGGTCATTTCCGCTGTCGGGTTGCGAGGGATTTTCTGGAGATCCTTCAACTTGTTCATCAGAGAAGCCATCTTTGCTATTGCGTTGTCACCAAGCTGAGGCATGCTGGAGTGACAGGCCATGCCTCTCGTCACAATCGAGAGCTCGAGTTGCCCCTTCTCCTTCACCACAATTTCGAAGTTGCTGGGTTCGGCAATAAGCACCGCTGGAGCTTTCGCGATTGCCGGATCCTTGGCTGCGGCCTTCGCGCCGTTCATGGTTACTTCTTCATCAGTGGTGAAGCAGAGCGAGAATGGCGTGTCAGCTGCCACCAGGTTCTCGGCTGCGAGGAGCATCGCCGTGCACCCGCCCTTCATGTCGCACGATCCACGGCCGTACATGAAGCCGTTCGCAGATACTCCGTCCTCATGCTTCCAACCCGTCCCGCGAGGGACAGTGTCCAGATGGCCCGAAAGCACAACTCCTCCCTTCTTGAAGCTGGCGACGATTGCCGGAGTCTTCTTCTCTCCATAGTATCTTGGCTTCATGCCCAGTCTCTTCAGTCTCGCAGATACGTACCGCACGATGGGTTTCATGTCGTCCTCGGACGAGCTCTTCAGGATCACGAGGTCGCTGAGGATCTTCTCCACCTTTCCGCGCAAGAATTCACCTGGATTTCGATTCCTTGGCGATTCGCTCTGCAACCAGGACTACAAGCTTCGACGTATTCTGCATGTCGGAGATGCTCGCACACTCTGTGGGTGAGTGAGTATACCTCATCGGTATCCCGATTGGCATCATGAGCGACCCGAAGTCCTGCATCGCCGCCCCATCTGTAGCCCCGCCGCCGGTCCCGTACTGCAGCGGTATCTTGTTGGCGCGGGCAATCTCCTCAAGCATCTTCCTGACCTTTGGCGAGGCGATAGCGGCGTTGTCGAACATCCTCATCGCTGGCCCTCCCCCAATCATCACCTTCTCGAAAGTGTCTCCACTCATGGGTGCGTCGTTGGTGGTCATGGTGTCAACAGCGAAGACATAGTCCGGCCTGTGCATGAACCCGACGACCTTTGCCCCTTTCAGGCCTGTCTCCTCTTGGACTGACCACACGAATGTCATCTTCACCGGCAGTCCCTCGTTCATGAGCTCTTTGAGTGCTTCGAGAAGAATTGCACACCCCGCCCTATTGTCCACTGCACGCGCGCAAATTATGTCCGGCGTGATGTAAGTGATGTCTTTCTTGAAGACCATCGGATCTAGCACCCTGATGCCCAACTTCTCGGTCTCCTTCCTGCTCCTAGTCCCGACATCAACTCTCACATCTTCCCAGCTGACGGGCTTCTTCATCTCCTCACGGTCTGTCATGAGGTGCGGAGGCTTGAGTCCGATGACCCCTCGGACGATTCCTTTCTGCGTTTTGATCTCAACAACTCTTCCAACGAGAGTGCGGTCGTCCAGGCCTCCGACCTTCCTCACTCTAAGTGAGCCGTCGGCCTCAAGTTTCGATACTATGAGTCCGAGCTCGTCCATGTGTGCTATGAAGACGATGTGCTTCCCCCGGTCGCCGATTGTCACAAGCAGGTCTCCGAGGTTGTCCTCCTCAGCCTTCAGGCCCATGGCCTTGATCTTGGCTCTGATGTAGTCCCTGATGTCGTCCTCGAACCCGGACACGCCGGGTATCTTGATCATTTCTTCAAGCAGTTCTCTCATCTCATCCTCTCCTGACGAATGGTGGTCTCACGATCTCTGCTGGCAGGAGCGACCCCCTCACCCTGATCTGCACCTCAGCGCCTTCCTTGGCCATGTCGAACGGGACATAGCCCATGGCGATCCCCTTCTTGAGTACTGGCGAGAGCGTGCCGCTCGTGACCGCGCCGACCTTCGCTCCTCTGGACATGATCTCATAACCGTGTCTAGGAATGCCCCGTCCCTTCGCAGTCATGCACACAAGCTTGTCATAGCCGCCCAAAGCCTTCTGCTGAATCAGCGACTGCTTTCCTATGAAATCGTGCTTCCAGTCGACCACCCAGCCGGGACCTGTCTGGAGCGAGGTCTGGGTGCCGTCGAAGTCTGTTCCAGAAAGGAGCAGGCCTTTCTCCAGCCTGAGGGTATCTCGGGCGCCGAGGCCAATCGGCTGCAGCCCGAACTTCGAACCCTTCTGAAGAATCGCATCCCAGACCGTCACCGCGTCCGCGTTCTCGACGACTATTTCGAAGCCGTCTTCGCCTGTGTACCCTGTTCTGGAGACGAAGGCACGGATGCCAGGTCTGTTCACATTGACCGCGAGTCTTCCTTTCAGCAATTCGGTCGTCTGAACCGATTCCTGAGTGCCGAGTCTTTCTAGGGTAACGAAGCTGGCCCAAAAAGGCTTCATCGAAGAAAGGTCTGCGGTAGTCAGCTCGGCCATGACGTCCTTAGCCGTCGGCCCTTGCACTGCGACACACGCGAGCTCAGTTGACATATCATGGAAGTCCTGGCCGCGGATGTGCTCCTCAACCCATTTCCTCATCTTCTGAGTCGTCGCAGCGTTCGGAACCATGAGGTATTCGTTCTCGCCGAGGACCGTGACGATCGTGTCGTCCTGAATCCTTCCTCGGTCGTCCAGGATGTGTGCATACACGCATTTGCCGGCAGGCTGGCTCCGCACATCGTTGGTGCAGAGGTTGTCCATCAGAGTGCCCGCATCCTTCCCTTTGATTAGGAAGTCTCCCATATGCGACACGTCGAAAGCGCCGGAATGCTGCCTAACCGCCATGTGCTCGTCGATGATGCTAGTGTACTGGATTGGCATATCCCATCCCGCAAACCAGACCATCTTCGCACCGAGTGCTACATGTTGGTCATGGATAGGCGTCTTGTGCATGCGTACGGGATAACGCGTCCCTGCCAAAAAACTTCGTGAGCTTCATCTGTACTGGTCGATGAGCGTCGAGAAGTCCTTTTCGAGGCTCATGCTCATGGCTGGCTGCTCTATGACTTCGACGTTCCTCTCGAGTAGGGCCAGCTCTTTCTCGCTGAACGCGCCGGGGCTTATCGGAACGAGCACCGTGGACCGGCTCTGCATGACCTGTTCGTTGATGTGCTCCACGAACCTCAGGACCTGCTGGAATCCGTTATTGATCACGAGGTACTCGAGCCCGTCAATGAGCACGATGCATCTCTTGTATCGCTCGATGAAAGAAGAGATCACTGTCGCGAGCGTGCCTATACTCGTCGGGTTGTGGTGATCCTGTCCAGGTGTGTGGCTCAGCCACAGCACTCGCGTGTCCTTCATGTCGAAGGCTTCTCTGACCTTCTCCGGGAACTGTCTGGTCACGCAAAGGCCGGGAACGCCCTCGCTCAGGCTCTGCTCGAACAACTTGTATGCCAGGAACGGCTTCCGCTCCCTGACGACATAACAGTAACCCTCTCGCGGGCGCGCAAGGTCTATGGCCGCTTTATCATCGCCGACCAAAGCCATTCCCCACTATCGAAAGCTTAGACGGGAGCGGCCGTATTTATACATATCCCCATGAGTCTGGCTATCACTTTTGACGTTGACTGGAATCGAGCAGCTGCCTTACTTTCGTCTCGAGGACTTTGGCTGGGATATCTAGAAGGGTTATCACGGTGGTCTTGCCGGAAATACCGGGGCCGCTCTTCTTCGCGCTCACGACCCCAAGCATGTCCAAATCCTTCAACAGACCCCAGAACGCGGTGTGGGCCCTGGCCTTCTCCCCGTACTCCTCGCAGGAGACCTTGTAGGCAGACTCGGCCTCTCCTGTCGTGATGTACGCCTTGCCTTTCGAGGCCTTGGCAATCGCAAGAAGGGTCAATTTCTGATGTTTATCCAACCCCGTCAACTTGGACTCCGTGATTGAGCTATACGCTTCAGCCTTCGCCGCCCTGACATGCTCGACATCTATCTTCCCGGCACTCTCCTCATCAGCGAGCATGCCTGATTTCTCGAGTATCTCTATCGCGAACCTGGCATCGCCCCATTCCGAGGACACCTCCGCGATGAGATCGATTGCGTCCTTGTCTATGCAACCGTCATTGAGGGCGAGTTCGGTCCTCTGAGAGACTATGTCTCTCAGCTCTTCGAGCGAGTACTTCCCGAATTCGATTACGTTTGTTCGCTTGAAGGTGCTCGTGGAGGCCGCGTCGAGCATGTCGTACACGTTCTTCTGGGAGATGAGCATGAGCGAGACGAGTTCCTTGCTCTCGATCCCCTCCTCGCCGAACCGTGTGAGCTTGTATATGATGTCCGAACCGGCCTTCTTCAATAGCATGTCAGCTTCGTCGAGCACTATGAGGAGGTGCACCTTACGTTTCTCGAGGTCCTTGCGGAGTATGCGCAGCATCTCCGTTATTGAGAATCCCCTGTCCGGGAAGTTCGGTTGAAAGTGGTTGACTATGTGGAGAACAGCGCTCGATTCGCTGTTCCTCTGGCGACAGTTCACGAGCACCCAGTCCACTGCTTTCTGCTGCTTCTCGGCGAAGTCCTTGAGATCCATGCAGAACCGCTTCGCCGTGGCGGTCTTGCCAGTGCCGACGCTTCCGGTCAGGACCACGTTCTGTGAGAAGTTGGACTCGACCACGGGCCGGTAGAGCATGATGAGCCTTTTCATCTGCGCTTCCCTGTGGACAAGCTTCTGGGGCACGTAGTCGAAAGACAGTGTCCGCTGTTCCTTGAAGACGCTCTTTCCCACGGTGTCCCACATCGGCCTCAACTTCTGGATTCGGGTTGGCTATCGGCTAGGTCTCTTTTAAAAGATTCGTGGGGCATGCACGAAAGTTGTCGCCGAGGGAAAAACGATTTAAGCAATCAACGCCGTCGCTGGAGGGGAGAGCAGATGGCAGGGGACGATGATTTGATCAGCTCGCTCGTGAAGGGCACCAAATCTATGCTGAGCTCGGAGACGCTCCTCATAGAGGCGATTCAGGACCTGGTCAAGGACGAAGTGAAGAGGCACATCAGGCAGAAGCTAGAGGAGAACCCGGAGCTCAAGGCCGAGCTGAAGAAGGCTGTTGAGGAGCTTCTGGAAGCGAAGGTGCACGAGGCATACGCCCTGCTGAAGATAGGCAAGGTGGGAACTAAACTCGGCATAGAGCTCGTTCCCCCGAAGCTCAGGAAGGAGATCGGCCAGGAGATAGTCTCGATGTTCGAGAAGGAAGTCGGGAGGATGCTGGACCAGTCCTAAGGCTTCCGCTCATCTGTGTTGAACTGCGAAGTGACTCACCGGTCGAATCTAGCCTGTTGGTTTTCCTTTTCGCGAATAGGAAGACTCGAGAAGAGGTTTGAAAAAGAGAGGGTGGAAGATCACCCGAAGAGCGCGCTGAGACCTGCGGCGGCCTCTTCCTCGGTAACTCCCTTTTCCTCCTTCTTCTTCTCCTCTTTCTTCTCTTCCTTCTTCTCGGCTGGTCCAGCAGCTGGTGCGGCGGCGACTGGCGCGGCGACTGCCGTGGCAATTGCCTTGTCGATGTCCACGCCCTCAAGGGCTGCGGTGAGCGCTTTCACTCGAGTGGCGTCCGCTGAGACGCCCGCAGCCTTCAGTATGGCCGTGATGCCTTCTTCCGTCACCGGCTTCTTAGCCGCGTGCAGGACCATCGCGCTGTACACATATTCCATTCTTCTGCCTCCTTGTTGATCGATTATCCGAAGAGCGCACTGAGACCGGCCGCGGCCTCAGATTCGGAGACCTTCTCCTCCTTCTTCTCTTCTTTCTTCTCATCCTTCTTGCCCTCTCCGCCCTTGTCCTCAGGTGGTCTCGGCGCGTTGCTCAAGGCGGCCTTGAGCTCGTCGTCCAGCGCCGCAGGCGCCTTCGATGCGAGCGAGAGCATCTGAGCGTTCGCTTTCGCAAGCATGAGCTTGATAGTCTCCTTGTTGGGGATATCTGCGTTGACCGCGAGGTTGAGCGCGTCCATGTGGGCCTTGGCGAGCATCGGTCTGATGGACTGCTTTGTCGGGAAGGCGATGTACACCGACAGGTTGAGCGCGCCTGATGCGGCCGCCATGACCCTGTTGAGTATCTCTACTTCGTCCACTGCCAGGACATCCTTCTTGTAGACCATGCCTTCCTCGAACGCAGCGTGCAGGTCGAGGCCCACCGTGAGCGGGAAGATCTCGAGTTTGGACAACACGAGTGCGACCTCGCGCGGAATCTTGTCGCCCTTCTTCACAAGGACCTTGTCCTTCTTGATCACGACCTTCCCCTGCTCGATGGCCGCTGGCAGACCGGCCTTCTGCAGCTCTCCGACCACGGGTCCGGGCTTGAACGGCGTCTCGCCAGCCTTGATCTCAATATCGTCTGGCGCTACCTCTCCGCCTTTCGCGGGCATCTTGGTCTTCGTCGCGTCGAGCTGTCTGAACAGCTTGAACGGGTTGAGGTCGGATGTGACGATCGCGCACTGGCCGTCGACGGCCTCAGCGAGCTTGTCCAGGCCTTTCTTGTCCTTGGACGCCTGCTCGAGCGCGATCTTCAGAAGCGTGTTCTTGAGCATGATGATCTCCGCCTTTCCCCTGAGGTTGGTCCTCATGGTCTGGAAGGCGGGTGCGGGCACTCCGTGAACGTCGATGATCCCCACGACCTTGCTCTTCTTGATCTGCTTCGCGAGGTTCGTGACGGCCTCCTTCTTCCAAGACGCGACGTGTGCGGTCATCTCACATCACCTTGTATGAGGGGCCCATCGTCGTCTTGACATAGATCGACTGGATGTTCATCTTCCCCCTCTCGAGCTTGCTCGTGAGCCTCTTCACGACCGCGTCTATGTTCTCCGCGAGCTTCTCCGGAGTCATGTCCTTGGTGCCAATCGGGATGTGGAATGTCTTCCTGTCTCTCGTCCTCACCGCCACGCTGTTCCTCAGTTTCTCGATTTGCGGTCTTGGATCAGATCCAGGCGGGATGGGTTTGGGCATCTTGCCTCTCGGTCCGAGCACGACTCCCAGCCTCTTACCGATCGTCGGCATCAGCGGCGCCTCCGCGAGGAAGAAATCTCCTTGCCGGGCGAACTTCCGAGCCTTCGCCTTGTCCGAGGCGAGAGTCTCTATTTCCTCCGGCTGGACCACGACATCGGCGACGCCCTTCGCCTTGACGGCCATTTCGGAGCTGCCGAACACGCCGACCTTCACGGCCTTGCCCCGGCCGTTCGGCAGGATGATTTCCTCTTGGATTCTGTTCTTCGGGTTCGTGAGGTCAATGTCCTTGAGGTTGATTGCGAGCTCAACTGATTCCAAAAACTTCCTCTGCTTCGACTCAGCTTGAAGCTTCTTCACGATGTCGATGAGGTGTTGGTCTACCAATGTAACTCCCTCCGATGTAGTACATGCGAGCTTCTGGCTCTCCTACATGCCTAGGGATTGGAGCGAATGCAGAAGGGGTTTATAATCCTTTGGAGCTGGTGAATCAGCCATCTGGCCGCTCTTTTCCGAGGCCATCTCGATACCGTCTAGCCGGAAACGTAGAAACTAATTAACAGTAACGATGACATTCGCAGTTGTTTAGGGAGACGGTTCGTGACTAGAAGGATTGTGATTGTGGGCGGGGGTTGCGGCGGTGGAACCGCGGCCCAGTTCGCGCGGAAGACCGACAGAACGGCTGAGATCACAATAATCGAGCGCGAGACCTATCCGCAGTACTCGAGATGCGGGCTTCCCTATGGCATATCTGGTATCATACCTGAGTTGACAAACCTCATCGAGGCCCCTGAAGAGCGCATGCGCAAGAACCGGATCGGCATGCTCCTCGGTCACGAGGTCACGCACGCGGACGCGCAGAAGAAGGTCGTCCACGTAAAGGGGCAGGATCAGGAGAAGGAACTTCCGTGGGATTCGTTGATCTTGGCCACGGGAGCGAAAGCCTCGGTTCCGCCCATCAAAGGAGTTCTGAAGGAAGGGGGAAAGCCGGGAGAATTGAAGCAGGGAGTCTTCGTGCTGAGGACAATCGATGACGCCAGGGGGATCCAGTCCCTTGGCTACAAGGGCAAGAGGGCGGTCGTGGTCGGCGCAGGCTTGGTTGGCCTTGAGGTCGCGGAGGCGTTGATGATCAGAGGCTGCAAGGTCACCATAGTCGAGTTCCTGTCAAACTGCATCCTGGCAATGGTGGATGATGACATGGCCCAGATGATGGCGGATGCCATCGCAAAGCACGGCGTCAAGATGTTCACTGAGTTCCAGGTCACGGAGATACTCGGAGAGCCGAAGGCCGCGGGAGTGATCGCTGTCAACCGTAAGACCAGAGAGGAACGAGAATTCATCGCCGACTTGGTCGTCGTCGCCACGGGTCAACGCGGAGAGACGGAGCTAGCGAAACAGGTCGGCTGCAGTGAGGGCGTGACGAAACAGATATTCGTCAACGATAGGTGCGAGACCTGCATGAAAGACGTTTACGCAGTTGGGGATTGCACTGAGTATCCTGACCTCGTCACGGGTAAGCCGTACGTCAGCGGACTCGGCACGATAGCCGTCAAGATGGCGATGGTCGCAGGAGTCAATGCAGCGGGTGGTGACGAGCGTCTGCCCAAGGGTTTTCTGATTACGCGCGCCACAGAACCGTTCGGATGCCAGGTGGCGGCAGTAGGTCCGACGACTCCTCAATTGGAGGCATGGGGCGTGAAACCACTCGTCGGCAAGGTCAGGTCGTTCACTCTTCCGGATTACTACCCTGGCAGGAAGGAGATATTCGTGAAGGTCCTCGCTCACCCCGAGACCGGGAAGATACTCGCGGCCCAGATAGTTGGAGAGGAGAGAGTGCACATGAGGATCAACGCGTTCGCGGTGGCAATTAAAGCGGGGATGACAGTGCAGGAGATGGCTCAGGTCGAGACCGCATACTGCCCTCCCGCGGCACCCACGGTCGACCCAATAACAATAGCCTGCGAAGCGGCGAAATTGAAACTCGCCAGGGGTGTCAAGCCAGCGGCGGTCTGATTCTCAGAACAGTCCTTTGTACCCGCCCTGGTCGATCTCCTTCATGACGACCTTTGGGTCTTTGCCGTCAACCGTGACTCCCATCGAGACACACGTGCCGACAACCTCTCTGAACCGGGACTTCTTGTCCTTGCCGAGCATCGAGTCCTTCTTCATCTCCGCAATCTTCTGGACCTGCTCTACCTTGAGGTTCCCCACCTTTGTCGTCTTGGGGCTTCCACTACCCTTCTCGATCCCGATTTCTTTCAGAATCAATGCGGATACAGGAGGTGTGCCCACTTTGATCTCAAAGGCCTTGGTCTTCGAATCAACGAACAGCGTGACTGGCACTTTCATTCCGGTGAAGGCTTTCGTCTTCTCGTTTATCGCGTTGACTACCTGGATGACGTTGACACCCATCGGGCCAAGTGCGGGGCCAAGAGGCGGGCCGGGCGTGGCCTTCCCGCCGTCAACCAGTACTTCTAGCTTCTCTGCCATCTTGTTCATCTCTCCTTCTCAAGGACTCTGACGTGATCTCCTCTGATCGTGACAGGGATCGGGACCATCGCCTCGAACAGCTCGACCGTGATCTCTTCCTTGTTGTGATCGATCTGCTGGACACGAGCCTTCTCGCCCTTGAACGGGCCGGCTATGAGCTCCACGATGTCTCCCTCAACTATGCCGGAGACGATCGGCTTTGGGGTGAGGAAGTGCTCGATCTCAGCGAAGGTTGTCTCACCCTTGACGATGCCTCTCGTCCGCCTCACGCCCTTGACTATGTCCCTGAGCGCGTCCGTGTTCATCGCCTCGACGAACACATACCCGCGGATAGTCGCGGGCGAGAGTATCGCGAAAACTCCAATCGGTTTCGGCTTTGCCCTGCTGGCAAGCGAGTCCGCAACGGTCTTCTCATGGCCGATTGAGGTCTTGACTGCGAGCATTGACTGCCTGGCTGTCGCCTGAAGCGTTGCCACATCGTTCATGCTCGGGTTCTCTTTCAAAGATGCGTTGACGAGAATTGTGATCTTGTCGCCGTATCTCGCTCCCGTGGGCGTTGTGACCTTGAGCGTGAAAGTCTTTTCCTGGCCGGGCATCATGTCGAAAGTCCTCTCTGTTGTCGGATCCGAGGACGGGGTGTTCTCCCAGACGACGCCAATTGCATCATAAAGCTTGACGAACCATTCGGGAGAGCCCTCCTCTGTTGCAGAGAATACGGTGTCCACTCTGACAACGAGATTATGTGGCTGGCCATCATCCGGTACTTTGAGGGACATCTCGAATTCGGCGGAGTCGCCTGATGCCATCATCCTCTTGGTGTCACCTTGTATGTTGAACTGGATGGCCTTCGCTGTCGGCGGAGGTGCGGGAGCCTCCTTCTTCGGTTCTTCCTTCTTCTTCGGCTCTATGTCGAAAAGTCCCAATATGATCCCTCATCGATCTGAAGCGGTCCCCAGTGGCTCATCCAAAAGCCTTCGAGATGATTTTCGAGCCGTATTCGAACAGCCAGTAGATCAAGAAACCGAGTCCCCCCATCAACAACAGGCCAAGCGAGGTGATCTGGGTCACCTTGATGTACTCGTCGCCAGTCGGCTTCCTAGCCATCTTAATTACTCGGCCATACTTGCCTTTGCCGACATGTTTGGTGCGCTCTTCGATTCGTCTCTGGAGGTCCCAGGACTTGTCCACGAACTCTTTGATCTCAGGCATTGCGTTCTCTTCCTAGTACTGTAACTACCTAATAAAGTCTAGGCCCATATTCGCCCTCTTCTTCTCCTTGGATGGCCCGAATATGTGCTTTGACTTGACTCCGGTTATGACTACCATGACCCTTATCGTGCGGTCGAGCGTCTCATCCACGGCAGCGCCCCAGATGATCCTCGCACCAGGGCTGATCTTGGCCTGAATGATCTCGGCGACCTGCTCGGCCTCTGTGACAGTCATGTCAGGTCCGCCCGTGACGTTCACAAGGGCTGCCGTCGCCTCGCTTATGTCCATCTCGATGAGCGGGGAGTTGATGGCCTCGTTGGTCGCGATCACGGCCGCCTCATCATCGTCGCTCTCACCGAGCCCGATCATCGCGACTCCTCCGGATTTCATGACTGTCTTGATGTCGTTGAAGTCGAGGTTGACTAGGCCCGGCTTGGTGACAACTTCGGTGATTCCCTTGATGGACCGCATGAGGACCTCATCCGCGACCTTGAATGCGGCATTCACCGAGAGCTTCGGTACCAGGTCCAGCAGCCTGTCGTTCGGAATCACGATTACAGTATCGGCAACGTTCCTCAATCGCTCGAGACCCCATTCAGCGTTCTCGGCCCTCACGGCTCCCTCGGCTTGGAACGGGTAAGTACATATCGCGACAGTGAGCGCGCCGAGTTCCTTCGCGATCTGCGCGACGAAGGGGGCTGAACCTGTTCCAGTCCCTCCACCTAGTCCGCAAGTGACAAACACGATGTCAGCATCAGCGAGCGCGTGCTTCAGCTCCTCCTCGGCCTCCCTGGCCGCTTCCTCGCCTATCTGGGGCAGAGCGCCAGCTCCGAGTCCTCTTGTGACTCTTCTTCCAAGCAGTATTTTGTGCGGCGCCTTCGTCATGAGCAGGTGCTGGGCGTCGGTATTTGCGGCGTACAGATCCGCACCTATGATGCCCGCATCCGCGAGCCTGTTGATGGTGTTCGAACCTCCTCCGCCGCAGCCGATGATCTTGATGTTAGTTCTCAGGCCCAGCAGTATCTTCTGCAGTTCCTCGTCCTCTGCCGTGAGTGCCCTGAATCCTTCGGGCTTCTTCGCCTGAGCGTCCTCTGCTATGGCTAGGACGTTGTCGACCAGTGATTTCATGTCGAGAGCCTCCGAAATGCGATTACGTAATGTGACAAGTCACAGCCGTGAGCCAAGCTCACTGACCGCCTCCACCGTAGCCGATTGGGTGTTTTAAAAGTTTCGGGGGTCGCCAGACCTGGTACCTAACGTACCAGGTCTACCTCGCCGACACCCCTGTATCTCTTCTCGCCTGCGGGCTTCCCGAGGATCTGTTTGGACTTCACCCCGGTCGCCACGATCATGACCCTTACGGTCTTGTCCATCGCGGGGTCGATCGCCGCGCCCCAGATGATTCTTGCGTTCTGGCCGACTCTGGTCTGAATCTCCTCTGCAGCTCTCTCGGCCTCAGAAATCGTCAAGTCGGTGCCGCCTATGACGTCGACGAGCACGCCGTTCGCCTCGCTGATGTCCACCTCGAGCAGCGGCGAGTTGAGCGCCTGGTCGATGGCTTCTTGGATCCTCTCGTCCCCAGGAGCGTCGGACTCTCCGAGCCCGATCATCGCGACTCCCGCGCCCTTCATGATGGTCTTGACATCGTTGAAATCAAGATTCACGAGGCCCGGTCTTGTGATTACCTCGGTCAAGCCCTTGATGGATCTCATCAGAACCTCGTCCGCAACCTTGAACGCCGCGTTGAGCGACAGCCGTGGAACGATCTCGAGCAGCTTGTCGTTCGGTATGACAACGACGGTATCAGATGCATCCCTCAGCCTCTCGAGGCCCCACTCAGCGTTCTCCATCCTCATCTTGCCCTCGCCTCTGAAGGGCAATGTTGCGACGGCGATTGTGAGTGCTCCCATCTCCTTGGCTGTCCTTGCCACGACGGCCGCTCCTCCGGTGCCGGTTCCTCCGCCGAGTCCGCATGTTATGAAGCAGATGTGGGTGTCCATGAGGATCTTCTTCAGCTCCTCCTCGGCCTCCCTGGCAGCCTCCTCACCGATCTGTGGGAGTGCGCCAGCTCCGAGGCCTCTTGTGACTCTTCTTCCGAGCAGTAATTTGTGCGGCGCGTGAAGCGTTAGCAGATGCTGAGCATCCGTGTTCGCTGCGATCAACTCCGCACCGACGATCCCCTCGTCGTAGATTCGAGCGACCGTGTTCGATCCTCCCCCACCTACCCCGATGATCTTGATGTTGGTCTTCAGAGACCTGAGTATCGCTTCAAGCTCTGCGTCAACACGCTGGTCGGCTCCGAGCGCGGCCGCTTGGGCCATGCCGGCGCCTGCTGTCTCTTCTCGGGCAAGTGCGTCTTCGACTAGGGATCTCATCATGTTGGGTCACCTTCTGGGGACGTGAAACGGGTCACTCTTGCGAATGCTCGAAGTGCATCCCTCACACGCGCGCGTGTGCGTTAATTAATCGAGGTGTGAGTATAAATATTTTGGTAATGGCTCGTTTCCGTGATGAATCGCCACTTCTTGACTCCTCCGAGGCAACTTTTTTCATGGGAAGCATCGATGCGACATGCGTGAAGATCAGGGCTCATGTCATGTTCGATGGTCTCGTTCAGGGAGTCTTCTTCAGGGCGAATACGAAACGATGCGCGGACTCTCTCGGCCTCACTGGCTGGGTCAGGAACACACACGATGGCAGGGTCGAGGCCGTGTTTGAGGGCGAGGAGAAGACGGTCAACGATGCGATCGATTGGTGTTGCACGAAGCAGCCGCACGCGAACGTGAGATCGAAACAAGTCGAGTTCTCGGAGGCAACAGGTGAGTTCGACATGTTCTCGATTGCACCATGAGCCTGTTGGTTTGGTCAACTGAATGCGGAGCCGTAAGTCTCTCTCGGATTGTCATGATGAATCTTGTGCGCCTGCTCCTCGGACATCAAACCTTGTTGCATCAATGCCAGTGTTCGCTTAGGAACTGTTGCGATGGCCAGAACGGCTCCTGGTCTCTTCGGATCGTCCAGGAAATCGGTCTCCATCAGGAATCTGGTTCCCTTTGCGAGTGCCGTTTTGGTGGCATCCTTGCCCGCGAGAACAGATGGCATCAGCCCGTGGTTCTCCTCGGGAAGGACGAACGGTGGGCAGTAGTGCTTGACGACTTTGTGTCGCTCAAGTCCGACCCTGTCCGCCATCTCTGCAAGTTCCTTCATGGACTCAGTGGACGCGCTTTCCGTGTGGAGTACGATGGCGCACCCGACCTCCTTCGCGAGCTTCATTCCGTGACGGAGGATTTCGTTGGAAGCGTGCCAGGCGTCCCTCGATACGGGGAAGTGGGGTCTCCCGACCTCGCCGATGGCCAGCGCCTTGCCATCTCGCACATACTCAGCTGCTATCTCCATGGCCTGCAACATGATCTCCTTGGCCTTCTCTGGTCCGTGCTCCTTCTCCAGGTCGAGGAGCTCGGCCGGATAAGGGCCCACGGTCGCGTACGCTCTCACACCCGTTTCCTTGTTGACCCTTTCCTTGGTGGAGATCGTCACCTCGTAACTCCTTCTGAAATCCTCTGCCGTTCGGACTCTGATTTCGTCGTACGGGAGATGGGAAACGATGATGTGCGTTCCTCCGGCTTTCTCGAAATCCCTAACAGAATCGACGTGCCTCCCTTTGACTGGCTCTAGGTGCACGTGATTATCAAGAATCGGGACTGCCATAGACCGGATCCCGTTTCTACTTCAGCAGACCCGCGGCCTTAAGTTCCTCGGTTATCTTGTCGACTGCGGCTTCTACATCCTCGGGCTTCCTCGCGCCAGTGCAAACGAGCTTCCCGCTGCCGAACAAGAGCACAACGACCTTGGGAGAATCGATTCGGTAGACGAGTCCGGGGAACTGCTCGGGCTCGTACTCCACCTTCTCCAGACCAAGGCTGATGGCAATTGCGTTCAGATTTATCTGCGCACCGAGGTCACTTGAAGCAACGATGTTCTGGACCTCTATCTTCGGCTCCACCTTGATGACGATTCCCGCGGCCTCGATCTGCTTCGCGACCTTGCTGATCGCGGTCTTGACTTGTTCGAGGCTTTTGGCACCTGTGCAAACGACTTTCCCGCTGCGGAATAGCAGCGTGGCCGTCTTCGGCTCCTTCAGCCTGTATATCAATCCTGGAAACTGCTCGGGCTCGTACTCCGCGCCGTCCAGCGCAAGAGCGATCGCCTGCAAGTCCAACTCCCCACCCAGAGATGTTGAGGCGACAACATTCTCTATCTTGATGACTGCCATTAAAAGCACCACCGGCTCGCACCATATTTAAATGGGTATTTAAAAAGCTTCCCCGAAAAAGCGACATTTCCATTGCAGATAGTTGGACATACTGGCTTCTCTTGTTGTCGAAGAAGAACCCCTCGTCTACTGACCTTTCGCCGCAGCCGCAGGAGAACCGAAGGTGTCTGGGAGACTATTCGTGGATTGTCGATGCCACTTGATTGGTCATCTGCAGACGAGCTCGACCGGTCGGCTTGGTTGAAATAGCCAGTATCCCATTCGGGGGCGGGGAGGAAGATGCGCATCAATCAAATCAGAGCATGTGCGATTCTGGCTTGTGCGGTCATGGCCATCGGAGCGCTTGCCGTTCCTGTCGCCGGTGGTGGGGAGAAGGCGAAATGGACGGTCGCCTTGTACATGAGCTCTGCGAGGGATCTCGACTCCTGGGGGGTGTACAGCACGGAGCTGCTGATGTCCGCTCCGACGAGCGAGGATGTCAACTTGATCGCGTTCTGGGACAGGACTCCTGGTCCGGCCGAGATGTACAAGATCACGAAACGCACGACGACTCCACTGACGGATTTCTCCTATTGCGGCAAGGAAGTGAATATGGGTGATCCGAAAGTCTTGGAGGCATACGTGGACTACATCAACGACAAGTTTGGAGCTGATCATGTAATGCTGGTTCTGTGGAACCATGGCGACGACCTGCGCGGAATATGTTACGACTATGACACGGGTACTGATGCGGAATTTGACATACTCTCGCATATGGAAATCGGTGATGCTCTTGCAGGCAAGCACGTCGACATCATCGCGGCAGATGGGTGCGGGATCGGTATCATCGAAGCCGCTCACGAGTACACCATCCGTGGCGTGACGGCCGAGTGGTTCGTCGCCAACGAGAACTACGTTCCTCTGCAGGGATTTCCGTACGACGAGATAGCCAAGGACCTCGTCAAGAAGCCGACCATGACGCCTGAGCAGCTCTCGCAGGTCGTTGTGATGAGGTACGAGGAGTATTACCAGGGCGGGTGGTTGACAGAGCTGTCCGCGATTAGGCTCTCGGCTATCCCGAAGGTCGTAGACGAACTCTGGGACGTCACTGCGATTCTGACAAGGGAGATGAAGGACTATAGAGGGTTGGTTGCATCTGCGAAAGGACACGCGAGGATGGGCTGGTCCCAGTACGGATGGGAGGAGTTTGTAGACTTCCCGACCATCTTCGAGGACATCTACGCCGGAGCGCCCAAAGGGTCCGCACTGAAAGCGGAGACAGCCGAACTCCTGGACGCGATTGCGTATGCCGTACCTTACATTGGAACATCATCGCCCGGGTATGTGTGGGACTTCGGCGGTATCGGCGTGTTCTTCCCGAGCTCGTATTCGTCGATGCTGAGCAACTGGAACCTGCACGGAGAGCTCTACACTGACCTAACGTTCCCCCACGACGGATGGCTGGAGTTCCTGTCCGCGTTCTGGGGCAAGTAGAGTCGGTCAAACTCCTTCTTTCTTCCTTTTCTTCTTTCCAATCGGGCACGCCAGCATGCATTCATAGCACATGCGTCCGTCGGCCCAGATGCGGTTCACCAGCGCGCCACACTTCTTCACGTCGATTGAGTCAGCAACATCCCTCGGATGATTCGAGAAACTTTTGCCCTTCAGCGCCCCAAGAGGGCACGAGAGGATGCACGCCCTGCATGAGCCACATTTGTTGTCCATCGGTATGCCCGTCGGTACCGGCATGTCTGTCAGGACCGTCGCCAAGCAGACTCTGGGACCGAACTCGGGCGTCACGAGCAGCGTTGATCTTCCTATCCAGCCGATCCCGGCAGTCTTGGCTGCGGCTTTGTGTGACACCTCGCCTCTCCAATAAAGAGGGCTGTTGTGACCGACTCGTTTGTCTGGCGCTATGATCTTCGCAGAGAACCCCATACGCTCTATCCCCTTCTTGACTTCGCGAGCGATGTGTTCCAGGATGGGAAACGAGAAGTCGTCTTCCGTCGAGTTGTCGTACCTGCCCCATTTGTCTAGACCGACGGCAAGGCATACTCCGAACGGGAAGTCCTTGATGAGTCCGTCTGTGCGATAGAAAAATCCCTTCAGTTTCTTCATGTCCGCGAAACCGATGAGATCCGCTCCATTTCTCTTTGCGATATTCTCGATTCTGTGAGCTCTCGCCCGAGGAGTGAGCTCGGTCATAAGTCCGGGATAACACGCAGCTGGGGTTAGCCCTTTCGGTGTCCAGCGATTCAAGCCTGAATTGCTCCCTAAGGGGATGGCGAGGACTTCCGTAGGCTGAGCCTTTATACACCGACTGCCTTCTCTTTCACATCCTACGATAATGGCCAATCGTCAAGAGTCTCTGAAGGACTTGTGAGGCGCGCTGGGGATCCAGAAGTCGGAGGGACCAACATGGATGACAAACCCATTGTGTTGGAGACAAGGAACATCACGAAGAGGTTCAAGGACGTGCTGGCAGTGGACTCTCTCAGCATGCGCGTCCGCAAGGGTGAGATATACGGCTTCCTGGGGCCAAACGGCGCAGGCAAAAGCACGACAATCAAGATGGTCATGGGCCTTTTCCATCCAACCTCAGGAGAGGCGTTCATCAACGGGAAGCTTGTGAACGGCGGCGGAGTCGAGCTGCGAAGAGACGTCGGATTCCTGCCAGAGCGCATATCTTTCTATGACAATCTTACGCCTGTCCAGACTCTCAACTTCTTCTGCGAGTTGAGAGGTGCTGACAAGTCCGTCGTACCATCGTTGATCAAGGATGTCGGATTGGACGACGCTGCCAACAGGAAGGTCGGCACTTTCTCGAAGGGGATGACGCAATTGTTGGGCGTCGCGCAGGCAATGATTGGTACGCCGTCCATTTATGTGCTGGACGAGCCCACAGGAGGGCTCGACGCCAGGTGGGTCAAGGTTGTTAGGGACAGGTTGAGAGCGCTGAACGAGGCGGGTGCAACGATCGTGTTCTCGTCGCACATCCTGTCCGAGGTTCAGGCGCTGTGTCACAGAGTTGCGATTATCGACAAGGGGAGACTCGTGGCCGAAGACACGATCGAAAACATCAGCGAGCGCCTGAACATCAGACCCCGGCTATGGATTCGCAGCCCGAGCCTGAATGGTCAGATACCGCAATGGATTCGTGACATCAAAGAGATCGAAGATGCGACGGTGAAAGATGACACCTTGCTAGTCACTTGCGATGCTTCGGTCCGCCTGAAGGTGATGACTGTGATGAAGGAGAAAGGAATGGACATCCAGGATTTCAGAACCATCGAGCCATCCTTGGAGGAGGCGTTC
>Ga0153916_10000615_pt1 | contig 24372 bp, 21 predicted proteins | sample Opewatmetagenome_FD_109642 | JGI IMG/M metagenome (GOLD analysis project Ga0153916, IMG submission 109642) | Freshwater wetland microbial communities from Ohio, USA - Open water 3 Core 3 Depth 4 metaG | ecosystem: Environmental > Aquatic > Freshwater > Wetlands | place: USA: Ohio, Lake Erie...
CTTAAGTATCGGCGCGACAACCGGACTCTTAAGAGGGCAAACATTTAGTGTTGCGATGGCTGCTGGCAAACGGCTTCAAGCGCCGAATTGCGCGCGGTAAGACTGGATGCCGGCCAAGGTTTCGTTCATGCCGCTCATTTCTTTCAAGCATTCCACGATCTGGTCGAGGGTGATGACGCTCAATACCGAGATGCCGTGGCGTTGTTCCACGTCTTGAATGGCGGAGAGCCGGCCATGGCCGCGCTCTTGGCGGTTGAGGGCGATGACGACGCCGGCCGGCTCGGCGCCAGCGGCGCCGATCAGTTGAATGGATTCGGCCACCGAGGTGCCCGCTGAAATCACATCGTCGATGATCAGCACCCGACCGCGGAGTGGCGCCCCCACCGTGATACCGCCCTCTCCGTGGTTTTTGGCCTCCTTGCGGTTGAATGCGTAAGGGATGTCGCGCCCGTGGTGGTCGGCGAGGGCCACGGCGGCGGCCACCGCCAGAGGGATGCCTTTGTAGGCGGGGCCGAATAACATGTCAAATGTCAGCCCGGAACGTGCGATGGTCTCGGCGTAATAACGGCCCAGGCGGGCAATGCTGGCACCGCTGTTGAATAAACCGCTATTGAAGAAATATGGGCTGATGCGTCCCGATTTCAGCTTGAATTCGCCGAAACGCAAGACCTGATTGCGGATGGCAAACTCGATAAATTCCCGTTGATAGTCTTGCATGGAAATATTGTAGCGGTTTCATCGGAGCGTGAAAACGCAACGGGATCGAATTTGTTAAACTGCAACCCTGTTTTAACGAGGAATGCCATGAAGATCATGACGCTGAACGCCAACGGCATCCGTTCCGCCGCCAGAAAGGGTTTTTTTGAGTGGATGCTTGCGCAGCGCCCCGATGTGGTTTGCCTGCAAGAGACCAAGGCCCAGGAACATCAACTACCGTTGGAGGTGCAGAAGCTGCGTGGCTATTACGGCTATTTCCACGATGCCGAGAAAAAGGGTTACAGCGGCGTGGCCATCTATTGCAAAAGGGAGCCGGAGCGGGTGCAGGCTGGGCTGGGCTGGCCGGATATGGATGCCGAAGGGCGGTTTCTGCAAGTGGATTTCGGATCGCTCAGCGTGATTTCCTTGTACCTGCCCTCCGGCTCCAGCAGTCCCGAACGGCAGGCGGTGAAGTTCGATTTCCTGGACCGTCTCTTGCCGGTGCTGAAAAAGCTCCGGCGCAGCCGGCGCGACTACATCATTTGCGGAGATTGGAACATCGCCCACAAGACTATTGATCTCAGGAATTGGCGCGGCAATCAAAAGAATTCCGGGTTCTTGCCGGAAGAGCGGGCGTGGATGGATGAAGTATTGGACGAGTTAGGCTGGGTGGACGCCTTCCGTGCCGTCAATCAAGAGCCGGAGCACTATACCTGGTGGTCAAACCGCGGCCGCGCCTGGGAAAAGAATGTCGGATGGCGCATCGATTATCAAATCGTTAGTTCCCGCCTGAAAGATGCGGTGAGGTCCGCCGCCATCTATAAAGAACAGCGCTTCTCGGACCATGCCCCGCTGACCTTAACGTACGATTATGAACTTTGATCGGATGCTTTAGCTGGCAACGCGCGACAGCGTTTCATCACCGTTTGCCGAGGCCTGGGCAGCGGCGGGGATAGGGATGTTCAGGTGGTCATAAATGCCGCGCAAGGTATCTTCTTCCCGTTCCAGAAGTGCGCAGCGTTTTTCCAGCTCGAGAATCTTCGTGTCAAGTGAATCCCTGGATTCGTTGATCTTGCACAAGGTTTCCAAGTGCTGGTCGAGCTGGTGCTTGTTTTCGCTCACTTGTTTGACCAAGGGGATCAATATCCCCTTAAACCACGCGTCCGTATGCTTGTGGGTCTTGGTGAATAAATTGCGCACATGACTCACCAAGGAGATGAAGAATTTTTTGACCACAAAATGTTGCTCGGTCATGGTGGTGATGGGGCTGTTACGGAACGTCTCCGCTTCTTCGTAGAGCCGCTCCAGCTCGATGCGGAATTTTTGCAAAGAGAGGGTCTTGGGTTCGGCAACGGCCAAGCCGAGCTCTTGGTGGAATTTGCGATAGATGGCCTGGACGGCATTATGGGTCTGCTCGGATTGCGTGGTGACGTGCTGCATGGCGTCGCGCGCGCCGTCGAAGAAGGTCTTCATGCCCTTTTTCATGCCCACAGTGGTCCAGCTGCCCTCCATGTCCTTGCGGGTCTTGGCTACCAGGTCGTCGACCGCTTGGATGCTCAGTGTGTCGAGCATGGATTTGGAATGCTGGCCGAGCAGCCGGCGGCTGGTCTGGAAGCTGTCCATGTTTTTGTTGTAGACGGCCTGGCGCTCGCGTGTCTTGCGCATCAGGTTGGTGATGACATCGGAGTTGCGCCCGCTCAAGGAGCGCAGATCGTCCAATTGTTTGCGGGCACCATCCAAGCGTTGCGCCACCATTTGCCGGGTGGCATTTACCATTTGGTTGATGGCCCCCACCACGGAGTCGCGCACAATAATTTGCTTGGCCGGAAGTATTTTGTCGGCGAGATAGGACTCCAGCGCCAGGATGCGGCTGCGCGCCAAGAGGTCCGGGTCCTTGCGGATCTTGCCGACCAAGGCTTTTTGCGCCGACACCGGGAAAACGCTGCTGGCCTCGATGCCGAGCTGCTTGGCCGTCTCCGCGCATTGATTGCGGACCGACTTCTCTACTTCCTCGGGGGTCTTCATTTCATCCCACAGGGTGTCGATTTTATTTAGCGCCGCCACGAGGCCCTTATGGCCGTTCTTGCGGTAGGTCTTAATGTGAAATTGCCACATATCCATGTCGCTGCGGGTGACGCCGGTATCCGCCGCCAACACGAATAGGACGGCATGGGCGTTAGGCAGCATGCTCAAGGTGAGTTCCGGTTCGCTGCCGAGCGCATTGAGTCCCGGCGTATCGAGGATGGAGAGTCCTTGTTGCAATAGAGGATGGGGGAAGCTGATGAGGGCATGGCGCCACATGGGGACATCCACATGGGTGGGCGGCGCCTCATCGTCCTTGTCGTGGGTATGAAGGTCATCGTCATGAAGGCCGAGGAGTTTGGCGGTTTCCACGCTCACTTGTTTAACCTTGACTACTTCCCGCAAGGCCTCAGCCATTTGATCCGGCGCATTGACGTCGAGCGGGATAGTGGTCCAGCGTTCCGGCTGGTTTTTGAGTTCAGTGACGCTGAGATCCTCCAGCCGCGTTTCGATCGGCAATAATCGGATATAGGCCTCATCGTTATTTTGATCGTAAAACAGCTCTGTAGGGCACATGGTGGTGCGCCCGGCGTCCGAAGGCAGCAGGCGACGTTGATAGTCGGAAAAGAAGATGGCGTTGATCAGCTCGGTTTTGCCGCGCGAGAATTCCGCGACAAAGGCAATCACCAGGCGATCTCCCCGCAAACTCTCCAGGGTGTCATGGAGGCGGATCTCGACCTCCGGCGTCCCCATGCGATGATCTTCCAGCCACTGTTTGTATTCGTTTACGGCATGCGCTATGTCTATTTTCCACCGATCATAGGCACGCATTTGTTCTCTAAAGCGATCCTGTGCGTCCGCTTCGTTATCCGCCCGTGAGAGCATAAGATGTCTTCTCCAAGACTACACCATGGGTAATGAATCCCTAAGGCTTTATCGGTCGCATTCAATTTGTCTTTAGGCGGAGCCGCATTATCCTTAGAGACTTATAAAGAGAGGCCGAGTGAGATCGGTCTCGGGATATTTTCCTTTAATCAGGCATAGTTTGGTGCGGCGCCGCGGGCTGTGACCCGGGTTGCAGCGGCGGGGTATTTTATCGCGGTGTGGCGGGCTGGATGCCGGGGGGCAGCCGGCGGGGCGAGTCTATACGCACGCGTTTTTCACGGCCTGTCTCGCCGGATAAAACGGTGACTTGAGATTTTGCCACGCCGCAGAGTTTGCCAAGGAAGGCGCGGAGATGTTCGTTGGCCCTGCCGTCGACAGGGGGGGCGGTGAGGCGAATTTTGAGGGCATCGCCATGAGGTCCGACGACTTCGTCTTTTGCCGCCCGGGGTTGGATGTGGAGATGCAGTATGAGCGCTTGGCCATCCCAGCGGTAGCAGGAGGTGGCCATTTCCTTAACCCAACTGGTGCGCGAAATTAGCCAGGGGGGCGATTACAAGGATCTTCAGCAGTTGTAATGCCACCAGCACCACCAGCGGCGACAGATCGATTCCGGAAATGGGGGGAATGATACGCCGTGCCGGAGCCAAGAGGGGCTCGGCGACCTTGTGAACCAAGCCTATTAAAGGGTTATAACCGCCTGGTGCCACCCAGCTAAGGATGACTTGAATTAGAATGGCGCCGATGCAGACATTGACCAGCAGATCCATGAGTTCAACCATCGAGCCGATGAAGAGGTTGCTTACATCGGAGGCGCGGCCTATGGCCAGGTTGGTGAGGAACAGTTCCGCCATTTGCAGCACGATGAGCAGCAATACCGAGGCCAGATCGATGCCGCCCCATCCGGGTATGACGCGGCGCAGGGGTTTTAAGGGCGGGTTGGTGACCTTGACGATGAATTGCGACATCGGGTTATAAAAGTCCGCGCGCACCCATTGCAGCACCAGTCGCAGCATCACTGCGAGGATGTAGAGACCGAACACGGTTTGGATGAGAAAAACGGCGGAGGCGGCGAAATATTGATTGTCCATTTATTTATATTTTCCGGTTATCGTTTCCGAAGAGGGTAGCCAATTCTACCGAACGTTGATGGGCGGCGTGGAGTGCTTCATCAAATATGGCGGCTATGCGATGTTGTTGCAGTACATTGACGGCGCGTTCGGTTGTGCCGCCCGGGGAAGTCACCTGGTGCCGCAGGGCGGCCAGTTCTTCGGTGCTTTCCAGCGCCATTTTCGCGGCGCCGAAGGCGGTTTGCAGTGTGAGCAGGCGTGCGATGTCGCGCGGCAGGCCGAGATGGTGGCCGGCGTTTTCCAGCGCCTCCATGATCAAAAAGAAGTAGGCGGGACCGCTGCCCGACAGCGCCGTAACCGCATCCATCAAACCCTCATCATCCACCCACAAGGTCATGCCCACCGCCCGCAGGATGGATTCGGCCAGATTTTTTTGTTCCTTACTGGCTAGGGTATTGGCGAACAATGCGGTGGCGCCGCTGCGCACTAAGGCCGGGGTGTTGGGCATGGTGCGGACGATGGCGACATCCTCGCCCAGCCATTCTCGCAGTTTGGTTTCCCGGATGCCGGCGGCGATGGAGATCACCAGCGGTCGGTTGCTTTGCACCAGCGGCGCCAACTCTTGCGCGACTGCTTTGGCAGCCTGCGGCTTGACGGCCAGCACCACGACCTGGGCATGGCGCGCCGCCTCGCTATTGGAGGCGGTGGTGTGGACGGCGAAGTGGGTTTGGAGATTGCGCAGCACGGTTTCGTTGGGGTCGGATACCCAGATGCGTTGCGGCAATACGCCGTCGGCAAGCAGTCCGCCGATCAGGCTGCGCGCCATGTTGCCGCCGCCGATGAAGCCAATGGTAGAGTCTTTCATAGGAGTTCAGTCCCTGTAATCGGCCTGACAATGATGATGCGGAAGGTTACCATAAATTTGTCGAAGGGCTTGCTGCGCCGTCGTCAGGGTTTGCGCGGCCGTTCGCCGAATAGGGCAGTTCCCACGCGCACCAAGGTCGCCCCTTCGGCGATAGCCGCCTCCAAGTCGGCAGACATGCCCATGGACAGGGTGTCGAGCGGGTAACCTTGGGCCTTCAATCGTTCGAAGGCCACCCGCAATTGATGAAAATATCCCCGTTGTTCGGCAAAATTGCCGCTGAGGGGCGGCAACGCCATGAGCCCGCGAACGCGCAGCCTCGATAATTTATGCACCTGTTGCAGCAGCGTCGGCAATTGTGCCGGGGCAACGCCCGTCTTTTGTTGTTCCGCACCGATATTAACGTGGATACAGATATCGAGAGGCGGTAATTCCGGCGGTCGTTGCTCATTCAGACGTTCGGCGATCTTGAGACGGTCGAGGCTGTGTACCCAGGCGAAATGTTGGGCGATCTCCCGAGTTTTGTTGGACTGAACGGCGCCGATGAAATGCCATATTACGGGATGATTCATGAGAGCAGTTTGTTTGGCGAGAGCCTCTTGCAGATAACTTTCGCCGAAGTGGGGTTGACCGGCGCGATAGGCGGCCAGGATAGCGGCGGCGGGCTGGTGTTTGCTGACGGCTACCAAAGTAACCGAGCCGGGAGTTCTGTCATAGCGTTGCTCCGCGGCGGCAATGCGGGCATGCACTGCGGCGAGGCGCGCGTCTATGCTCTTCCCTGGGATATTGTCGATCGGCGTTAAAGGGCTCATGATGTTTGAGGGCCGCTTGCGTTAAGATCGATCGGACAACAAGCTGCCGATCACGGGGGTTTATGGTATCAAGAACCCGCGCTCGTTGCCGCTAATGGTGCAAGGTGCCTCATGCATAATATGCCCCGCGCGACGGGCTCAGAGTGAGAGAAACTGCTGATGGACATAGCCGAATTACTTGCGTTTAGCGTGAAAAATGCCGCCTCCGATTTGCATTTGTCGGCAGGATTGCCGCCCATGATCCGCGTCGATGGCGACGTGCGGCGAATCAACGTGCCGCCCCTTGACAACAAGGCGGTACACACCATGCTCTACGACATCATGAATGACAAGCAGCGCAAGGATTACGAAGAATTTCTCGAGACGGACTTCTCCTTCGAGATTCCGGGTTTGGCCCGTTTCCGCGTCAACGTATTCAATCAGAACCGCGGCCTGGGCGGCGTGTTTCGTACCATTCCCTCCAATATATTGTCGTTGGAGGAACTGGGTACTCCCGCGGTGTTCAAAAATATCGCTGACAACCCGCGCGGCTTGGTGTTGGTGACGGGACCGACCGGCTCCGGCAAGTCCACGACACTGGCGGCGATGATCGATTACAAAAACAACACTGAATTCGGCCACATCCTTACCATCGAAGACCCCATCGAGTTCGTGCACACCAGTAAGAAGTGTCTGTTGAATCAGCGCGAGGTGCACCGCGATACCCTCGGGTTCAGCGAGGCTTTGCGCTCCGCCTTGCGCGAAGACCCCGACATCATCCTGGTGGGTGAAATGCGCGACACGGAGACCATCCGCCTGGCGCTCACAGCCGCCGAGACCGGCCACTTGGTGTTCGGTACCCTGCACACCAGTTCCGCCGCCAAGACCATTGACCGTATCATTGACGTGTTTCCCGCCGCCGAGAAGGAAATGGTGCGCTCCATGCTGTCGGAGTCGTTGCGCGCGGTGATCTCACAGACGCTTATGAAAAAGATCGGAGGTGGGCGCGTCGCCGCCCACGAGATCATGATCGGCACCCCTGCCATCCGCAACCTGATTCGCGAGGCCAAGGTTCCGCAGATGTACTCCGCCATTCAAACCGGCCAGAATATTGGGATGCAGACCCTTGATCAGTGTCTCCTCGAGATGGTGAAGCGCGGTGTCGTGTCCAAGTCCGAGGCGGCGATGAAGGCGGCCAACAGGGATTCTTTCCAATAAGCCTTATTGTTGAGATTAGTCGGCGCAAAGCGCCGGTGTCCATATATCTCCGTCCGGGCTCGTGAGGCGCCGGATGGGATGCCCGTAGAGTCGTGCAAGATTTTCTTCGTTGATGATCTCCGTTGCAGCACCGGCCAGCGTATGGCCGTTACCGAACAGCAATAAGGCGTGATCGCATAAGCGCACGGCGCTGGTAATGTCGTGCAGCACCATGACGAGAGCGCGTTTCTCTTGAGCCGCGAGGCGGGCGAGCAGTCGCAGCATGCGCGCTTGATGGTAAATGTCGAGATGATTGGTCGGCTCGTCCAAGAATAATAGTTGCGGATCCTGAGCGATCAGGGCGGCGAGGGCCAGCCGCCGCCGTTCGCCGCCGGACAGGGTCGCTACGGAGCGGGTCTCGAATCCCGAGAGGTCCATCAGTTGTAATGCCAGGCGCGCCCGCTCGTGATCGTCGCGTCCTTCCCATTGCCAGCGATCGAGATGGGGGTGACGGCCGATGAGGACGGTTTCCAGCACCGTGCTGGGGAAAGGATCGTCGTAGTGTTGCAGCAGGGTGCCCGTTTGCCGGGCCCGGTCGCGCGGCGGCCAATCGTCCAGATTGCGGCCTTTCAGCAAGATCTTCCCGCCCTGCGCCGGGCGCAGACCCGCTAAGGTATGCAGCAAAGTGGTTTTACCGCAGCCGTTGGGGCCCAGCACGGCCCAACGTTCCCCCGCATGGATGTGCAGATCGAGATCGCGGCAAACGCATTTGCCTGCAATGGTGACCGAGAGCCGAGCGGCGGTTAACAGTTCCATCAACGCGCGCGCCGGTTGAGCAGGTATAAAATCATAGGCACCCCCAGGAACGCGGTGAGGATGCCCACCGGCAATTGTTGCGGCGCCAGGATCGTGCGGGCCAGAGTGTCGGCGTTGACCACCAGAATGCCGCCCAGCAAGACCGCGCACGGCAGCAGGTGGCGATGATCCGTGGTGCCCAGCAATCTGAGCAGATGGGGGACGATCAGGCCGACGAAGCCGATGTTTCCCGCCAAGGTGACCGACGCGGCGGTGAGCAGCGATGCGACGACATACATCATCAGGGAGAGGGTGCCCGTGGCGACGCCCAGCGTCATGGCCTGCAACTCGCCCCGCGCCAGGATGTTGATGTCGCGGGCCATGGCCAGAGAGAGTATCAATCCGGCGATCAGCACGGCCAGGGCCGGAAGGGCATTACCGGCGAAGCTAAGATCGCCCATCAACCAGAACAGCATATTTTTAAGCGTGGCGTCGGGACTTACCGTGAGGATAAAACCTATGAGGGCCGCCCACCCCGAGGCGATTACCGCACCCGTGAGCAACAGTCGCGCAGGATTCCAACTGCCGGGACCGCGGGCCAGGGCGAAGACCAGCGCCATGCTCAGCAAGGCGCCGCCGAAGGCGGCAGCGGTCAATCCCAAACTGCTCAAACCGAGCAGCATGGCGAGCAGTGCCGCGACCGCCGCCCCGCCCGAGACGCCTAATACGTAAGGATCCGCCAGGGGATTGCGCAGTAACACCTGCATCAGCGCCCCCGCCAATGCCAGCAGCCCGCCCGCCGTAAAACCGGCAAGGGCTCGCGGCAGACGTACGTCCAAGATCAAAGTGCGGTCCAGCATGGATCCGCCATTGTGAGCTACCGCCCATAATGAACTCCATTCCACCGGAACGCTGCCCAGCGAGACCGCGCCCGCCAGGCTGGCGATGGCGATGACGAGCAAACCGATGAGTAGGGTGCGCGGGGAGATCATCGCAGGCTGATGGTGGGCCAGCCTTTCATTTCGGCGTGTTGGCGTAGCGTTTCATCGGGATCGACGGCCACGGGATGACTCACCATTTCCAGCAAGGGCAGATCATTGTGAGAGTCGCTATAAAACCAGCTGCCAGCCAGGTTGGTGCCGTTTTGGGACAGCCATTCCTGCAAGCGGATGACCTTGCCCTCGCGAAAGGTGGGGGTGCCCGCAACCTTGCCGGTATAGCGGCTGCCGATCATTTCAGGATCGGTGGCCAGAAGGCAGTCGCTTTCTACTCCCAATGAGGCGGCAATGGGTTCGGTGATGAAGCGGTTGGTTGCCGTGATGATGAGCAGTTTATGCCCCTGTTGCCGGTGTTGCTCGAGGAGGGCGCGGGCGGCCGGAAGGATGATGGGATCGATCTTCTCCACCATGAAGCGTTCGCGCAATGCGGTCAACGTCGCGAGGGGGTGATCGGCCAAGGGGCGCAGCGAGAAGTTGAGAAATTCATGGATGTCGAGCGTTCCTTTGCGGTATTCATCGTAGAAGCGCTGATTCTCCTGCTCGTAATCGGGGCCGTTCACCATGCCCTCCGCCACCAAATAGGCGCCCCACAGATAATCGCTGTCGCCGCCGATGAGGGTATTGTCTAGATCGAAGATTGCCAGGGGTAAGGCCATGGGTAGTGTCGCTTGCAAAAAGTGCCAAGGATAGAAGGTACGGGGGTAAAGGTAAATTGCGGGGATTCGGGGGGTGGGTTTATTGGAGAAGGAAGGGCGATTTGCAGGATGTGCTCCTTTTATGGAAAAATGGGGTTGGATGAACTGATTGATTGTGATATAAGTGATTGACAAAGAAGGCTATAGACCCAATGTCGGGATCATTCTTAGCAATGATCACGGCAGGTTGTTGTGGGCGCGGCGGATCGGCCAGGATGCCTGGCAGTTTCCGCAGGGCGGGATTCGTCCCGACGAAATGCCGGAAGAGGCCTTATTCCGCGAGCTCAACGAAGAGTTGGGGCTGCGTCCGGAACAGGTGCGGATCATGGGGCAAACCGGCGGCTGGTTGCGCTATCGTTTGCCGCAACGTCTGATCCGTTCTCATGACAAACCGGTGTGCATCGGCCAGAAGCAGAAGTGGTTTTTGCTGCGGTTCATCGCCGAGGACAGCGATGTCTGTTTGACGGGAAGTCCCCGCCCCGAGTTCGACCATTGGCGCTGGGTGAGCTATTGGTATCCGGTCAAGAAGGTTGTTCCCTTCAAGCGTAAAGTGTATGCAAAGGCCCTACGCGAACTCGCGCCGCTGCTTATGCCGGAGCAGCCGGAAATTTCAATGGAAGATAGCGTGGTTGATTTTGTCCAACGGGGGCGTTGAAGCGTCTTTCAGCGGAGGGCATGAGCGTGCTTGACGTTCTGCGTCGCATTGTTCAAGAGGTGGGTGGTGCCCGTGATCTGGAGCACGCACTGACCATCATCGTCAAGCGCATCAAGCAGGTGATGGCCGCCGATGTGTGCTCCGTCTATCTTTCCGACTATACCCTGCAACGCCATGTCTTGATGGCTACCGACGGCTTGAATCCCGCTGCGGTGGGTCACGTATGGCTCACCATGGGGGAGGGTGTGGTGAGTGTGGTGGCGGAGACGGCGGAACCGCTCAATCTGGATAACGCCCCCGATCATCCCCGTTATCGTTTCGTCGCCGAAACCGGCGAAGAGTACTACCACGGTTTCTTGGGCGTGCCCATCATCCATCATCGCCGTATTTTGGGCGTGCTCGTGGTGCGCCAGCGCGACAGCCGCAAGTTCGCCGAGGACGAGGTGGCATTTCTCGTCACCATGGCGGCACAACTGGCCGGCGCCATCGCGCATGCTGAGGCGAGCGGCGGGGTCAACCCGGTCCAGCGCGCCGGCACATCAACAGTTGCCGGGACGATCTTGGAAGGACTGGCCGGCGCCCCCGGCGTGGGGATCGGTACCGCCTTTGTCATGTATCCCCCGGCCGACCTGGACGCCGTCCCTGATCGGCCCCCTGCCAATGTGGATGCGGAAATCATCGCTCTCAAGGCGGCGGTGGCCACGGTGCAGGCGGAGATACAAATGCTGGGTGAGCGAATAGGCGCGCATCTTCGCGCGGAAGAGAGGGCCTTGTTCGATGCCTATTCCTTGATGTTGAACAGTGAAAGTTTGATGGACGCCGTGGTGGAACGCATCCGCGCCGGCAATTGGGCCTCGGGCGCCTTGCGCGAGACTATCAACGAGCAGGCCCGCGTCTTCGAACAAATGGAGGAGCCCTACCTCCGGGAACGGGCCCAGGATATTCGTGATCTGGGGCGGCGCATTCTGGTGTGCTTGCAAAGCACCGGCCGGCGCAGTGCGCCGCCTTATCCCGAGCGCACTATCCTGGTCGGCGAGGAAATCAGCGCCACCATGCTGGCCGAGGTGCCGCGCGAGAAATTGGTGGCGGTGGTCTCCGCCAGCGGCTCGCGCTCCTCCCATGTGGCAATCTTGGCGCGTGCCCTCGGTGTGCCGGCGGTGGTGGGCGCCACCGATTTGCCTACGGGGAGGATGGAAGGGCATGAATTGGTGGTGGACGGCTATCGGGGCCGGGTATTCCTCGATCCTTCCGATGTGGTGCGCAATGAATACATGCGTTTGGCGCGGGAAGAGGCCGTGCTGGTGGCGGGCCTGGAGGGTCTCAAGGATTTGCCCGCCGAAACCCCGGACGGCGTGCGTATCCCGCTTTACGCCAACTCCGGTTTGATCTCGGATGTGGCGCCTTCCCTCACCGGCGGCGCGGAGGGAATCGGCTTGTACCGTACCGAGTTCCCCTTCATGATCCGCGACCGCTTTCCCGGTGAGGAAGAACAGCGGCGCATCTACCGGCAGGTGCTGGAGGCCTTTGCGCCGCGGCCGGTGGTATTGCGTACCCTCGATGTGGGGGGTGACAAGCCCTTATCCTATTTCCCCATCACCGAGGACAATCCCTTTCTCGGCTGGCGCGGGATCCGCATCACCCTCGATCATCCCGAGATATTTCTGGTGCAACTGCGGGCGATGATGCGCGCCAGTGCCGGGCTTGGCAATCTCCGTTTATTGTTGCCCATGATCACCCAACTATCGGAAGTGGATGAAGCGCGCCGCTTGGTGGATCGCGCCTATCAGGAACTGGTGAGCGGCGGCGAGAATATCGTCATGCCGCCGCTGGGGGTGATGATTGAAGTGCCGTCCGCCGTCTATCAAAGCGAACAGATTGCACGGCGCGTGGATTTTCTCTCCATCGGTACTAACGATTTGACGCAATATCTGCTGGCGGTGGACCGCAACAACGCTCGCGTCGCCGGTCTGTACGACGCATTGCATCCTGCGGTGCTGTGCGCCATCAATCAAGTGATCGAGGCGGGTCACCGCCAAGGCAAGTTGGTAGGCGTGTGCGGCGAGATGGCCGGTGATCCTGTGGCCGCCATTGCGCTGCTGGGCATGGGGGTGGATCATCTCAGCATGAGCGTGGCGAGTCTGCCGCGGGTGAAATGGGCGATCCGCAATATCCGGCGCGATGATGCCAAGATCGTTCTGGCCGAAGTGTTGGGCATGGATGACGCCGCCTCGGTGCGCAATCTCCTCGAGAAGACCCTGGAAGACGCCGGCCTGGGCGGCTTGGTCCGGGCGGGGGCCTGATTGGGATGCCTTTACGCCGCGCGTTTTGATGGACTGCTTTTTTGTTAAGATGCTGCCGCACGTGCACATTGGAGCGAGCAGTACATGAGCGAACCCCTGGCCCCTTCCTCCCCCAGCAAACGCAAGCCGCTGTTGCTGGTCTTGCTAATGATCTTTTTGCTGACCGGGGCCGGCTTTGCCTGGCGCTGGCTGGCGGTGGGCCAATACCGCGAGTCCACAGACGATGCCTACGTGAGCGGCAACGTGGTGCAGATCACGGCGCGCGGCGAGGGGACGGTGACGACGATCCATGCCGATGAGATGGACCCTGTGAGACAGGGCCAGCCATTGGTGAGCTTGGCGGACGCCGATGCGCGCGCCGCCTTGGATCAGGCCACGGCCGAACTGGCCGGGGCGGTGCGTCAGGCGGTGCAGTTGCTGGCGCAAGCCAAGCAGCAGCGCGCGGTGATCGCCTTGCGCGAGAAGGAATTGGCGCTGGTGAGGGATGCCGAGCGCCGGCGCGAGGCGCTGGCCAGTCAAAAGTTGGCTCCCGAGGAACAGGCGCAGCAGGCCAGGATTTCCGCCGACATCGCGGCCGCCAACCTGGAGGTGGCGCGCCGCGAGCTGACAACGACCGAGGCGTTGATTCAGCAGACGCCCTCGGCCCGGCAACCCGCCGTGTTGCGCGCCAAGGCCCATCTGCGCGCCGCTTACCTGGATTGGGCGCGCACGCAAATCCCGGCGCCGGTGGCCGGTTACGTGGCTAAGCGCGCGGTGCAGCTGGGTCAACGGGTGAAGCCGGGCGATGTATTGATGGCGGTGGTGCCGCTTGAGCAATTGTGGGTGGACGCCAATTTCAAAGAGGACCAGCTCGCTCATTTGCGCCTGGGGCAGCCGGTCAAATTGACCGCCGACCTCTACGGTAACGACATGGTGTTTCACGGCAAGATTCAGGGCATCGCCATGGGTACCGGCGCAGCCTTTGCGCTGCTGCCGGCGCAGAACGCCAGCGGCAACTGGATCAAGATCGTGCAGCGGGTGCCGGTGCGCATCGCGCTGGACCGCAACGAACTGGCGCAACATCCCTTGCGCCTCGGCCTGTCCATGCGCGTGGAAGCGGATACCCATGAGCGCGGTGGCGCGGTATTGGCGGCGGTGCCGCCGGCTCAAGCGCCGTTTGCAACTTCCGTCTATGAACCTGCCGATCAGCTTATCGACAAACTGAGCGACGAGATCGTGCGCGCCAATTCCGCCGTCGCAACAGAGACGGCTCAGTGAACAATTCCCCGCGCCAGCCCTTGAGCGGCGCCACGCTGGTGCTGGCCACGGCCTCGCTGTCGCTGGCGATGTTCATGCAGGTGCTCGATACTACCATCGCCAATGTCTCCATCCCAACCATCTCCGGTGACTTGGCGGTGAGTCCTAGCCAGGGTACCTGGATCATCACCTCGTTTGCGGCGAGCAATGCCATCGCCCTGCCACTGGCGGGCTGGCTGGCGCGGCGCTTCGGCGAGGTGCGCTTGTTCGTGCTGGCCACGCTGCTGTTCACCCTGGCCTCGTGGCTGTGCGGTCTGGCGCCCAACTTCGAGACCCTGCTCGCGGCCCGAGTGCTGCAGGGCATGGCGGCCGGACCGATGGTGCCCCTCTCGCAAAGCCTGCTGTTGAATAATTACCCCGAACACAAACGCGGCATGGCGCTGGCGTTCTGGGCCATGACCACCACCGTCGCCCCCATCGCCGGTCCCTTCTTAGGGGGCTGGATTACCGAGAATATGAGCTGGCCGTGGATTTTCTATATCAACCTGCCGGTGGGTTTGCTGTGCAGTTATATCACTTGGCGCTTGCTCAAGGACCGCGAGACCGCCACGCTACGCCTGCCCATCGACATGGTGGGGCTGATGTTGCTGGTGATCGGCGTCGGCTGCTTACAGGTGATGCTGGACAAAGGCAACGATTTGGATTGGTTCGGCTCGGATTACATCGTATCGCTGGGCGCGATCGCCTTGGTTGTCTTGAGCGTGCTGATCGTATGGGAACTTACCGCCAAACACCCGGTGATCGACCTCACACTATTTCGCCAGCGCAATTTCAGCGTGTGCGTTTTGTCGCTGAGCCTGGGCTACTTATTGTTCTTCGCCGGTGTGGTGGTGTATCCGCTGTGGCTGCAGACCGAGATGGGTTACACCGCCACCTGGGCCGGATTAGCTTCCATCCCCTTGGGGATCATGGCGGTGATTCTCTCGCCCATCGTTGGCAAGAACCAGCATCGCTTCGATTTGCGCATGCTGGCATCGTTCAGTTTCATTGTGTTCGCTATTTCTTGCTCCTGGCAAAGCGGCTACACCGCCGATTTCGATTATTGGCACCTCATCGAGCCGCGTTTCGTGCAAGGCATCGGCATGGCCTTTTTCTTCGTGCCCCTCACTACCATGATGCTCATCGGTATGCCACCGCAACGCATCGCCAGTGCCATGGGCTTGTCCAATTTCATGCGGGTGCTGAGCGGCAGCATCGGCACCTCTTTGAGCATATCCTTGTGGCAGGATCGCAGCGCCCAACATTACGGACAGCTCACCGAACACGTCACGCCCTACAATCCCGCCAGCACCCAGTACCTCGATACGGCGGAAAAGTTTACGCATAGCCATGACGGCGCGATGAACTTGCTCGCCAACATCATCAATAATCAGGCGGTCACCCTTGCCACCACCGATATCTTTTGGTTGTCGGGTTGGGTATTCCTGGCGCTGATTGCCCTGGTGTGGTTGGCCAAACCGGCGCCACGCCTCGCGCACTGATACTCGCGGCGTTTGGATCAATTATTTGAGGCGTTTGATACCCAGCGACTCCAGCGCCCACTTCTCGAAGAAGGGTTCCGGAGCGCCGCTCCGCATCTTTTTCATGAAATATTTTTCGAACCCCACCTTGGCGACATGCACCCACTTGCCCTTTTTCATCCACTGCTGGTTGCGGGGCGGTATCTGCGGTTGTGCGACGAAGGCGATGCCGGTGTCGCCCATGTCGGCCAGGCAGACGGCGTCCCAACTGCCCGACGCCTCGGGGGCCTCTCCCTTGATTTGATGGATGATGTTGTGGACGGCTGCCGTTACCATGGACTCGATCATAAAACCGGTCTTGGGTGTGCCGGTGGGAACCGGTGTGGCCTCCACCGGCGGGATGGCGACGCACACACCAGCGGAATAGATGTTCGCAAACTTGGGCGACTGCTGGAAGGCATTGATCAATACGAAGCCCAGGGGATTGCATAAACCCTCAACGGCGGCGACCGCCGGCACGCCGCGGAAGGCGGGGATGATCATGGCGTATTTGAATCCGATGGATTTCTGTTCTTCGACCTCGCCTTTCTTGTTGTGCACGGCGATGTGCATGGTGTTGCTTTCCACTTTGGTGATCTTGGTGTTGGTTTCCCATTTGATGTGGTGCTGGCGCAGCTCGCTTTCCAGCATGCCTTGGGAATCGCCGACCCCGCCCAGGCCGAGATGGCCGATGTAGGGTTCGGGCGTTATGAAGGTCATGGGTACTTTGTTGCGGAGCTTTCTGCGGCGCAGTTCCGTATCGAGGATGAAGGCGAACTCATAGGCGGGACCGAAGCAACTGGCACCCGGCGCCGCGCCGACCGCGATAGGGCCGGGGTCTTTGCAAAAGGCTTCGAAGGCCGCATGGGCCTTGAGGGCGTGATCGACGTGACAGATACTTTGGGTATGGCCATCGGGGCCCAGTCCTTCCACCAGTTCGAAGGCCAGGCGCGGGCCGGTGGCGATGAGCAGGTAATCGTAAGCCAGCTCCTTGCCGTCGCCCAAGGTCATGGCATTGCGCTCGGGATGCAGGGTCTGCGCGCCGCTGGTTTCGACCTCGATGCCTTTACGCGGCAGGCATTCGCGCAGCGGGATGCTGATGGCGTCGCGGTCGCGCCAGCCTACCGCCACCCAGGGGTTGGACGGCACAAAATGAAAATTTTCGGTATTGGAAACCACGGTCACGCGATGGCCGCTTCCCAGCTTGTCGAGCGCCTGCTTCATTTCATAAGCGGCGGAAAGACCGCCGATCCCCGCGCCTAGTATCGTGACATGTGCCATAGCAAAGCCCTCCTTGGGAACGCCGGATGATATGAATAAAGGAAAAGCGCTTGCTTGTAAACCATCTTTTGCCCTCTCCCGATAATTGACGGGGCGCTACCATAAAGCCATCTTGGGAGGAGCGGTATTTCCGGGTTGGATACCCAGATGCCCGCCGGATTCTTCTTCGCCTATCAATTACCAGACAAAACTAAAGGAATACGATTTGCCGGCCGATACCGTTTTGTGACCTAAATCACATTGCATTTTTGATGCAGGTCACGCTTCTCAGGGACCCTTTCACTAAGGACTGTTTTGATAAAGGCAACCCGGCGCGAAAGCGCAGGGGCGCAAAGTCACCGGCCTAAGGGGCTTCGGCCCGATGGCGGCGGGACTGCCGGAACAGTTGTCGTCCTCGTCGACCGAGGCCGCCTACTCGTTTCATGTCTGACGCCTGTCGTATCGATGCCGACAGGTTCGGCTCTGCGCCATGCATGGGTGCGGATTTCACTGACATGACAGAGGATGTCTTGAATGACAAATGTGCGAGGTGTGTTATGAACGAGAATAACTTTGCCTTAGTAATTGAAGACTCCGTCTCGATGAGACAATATGTCTCCGCAATCCTGCGCCAGGGCATGCGCATCGACCGGATACTCGAAGCGGAAAACCCCGACCACGCCTTGCAGCTTTTGTCCCAACAGCATGGGCATCTGTCGCTGATCGTCAGCGACTGGAACATGCCCGGCATGCCGTTGCAGTTATTTATGAAAAATATCCGCGCCAGGCCGGAGCTGGCGGAGGCGACGGTCTTGCTGCTCACCGCATCGTGCCTGGACAAGGCCGGTAGGCTGGCCAAGGCCATCCATGCCGATGCGGTCCTCACCAAACCCTTTTCCGCCGATGCGCTGCTCGATTTGCTTGAAGCCCATCTTGACATCACGGAGCGCCGCCGCGCCAAGCGGGTCATGCCCTTGACCAAGTGTGATGTCGATTTGGGTTTTGAGCAGGGAAGTTCGTTTTATCGCGCCGACATCATCAACGTCTCTGAGACCGGTATCCTGCTGCGGGCGCCGAACTCGATTCGAGGAGCAGGCTATGTCTACGACTTCGCCAGCCTGGTGTTGCATCTGGGCGATGGCGAAGGAATCAGGCTTTACGGCCAGATCGTCAGGCTGGAGGCGGACAAACAAGCCGTCGACAACGGCGGCAATACGGTCTTGTTGGCGATTGAGTTCAGAAACATGGGTGAGGGCAACCGAAGACAATTGCTGCACTATATTGGCCTGAACGATGAAGACGGCAAACGACAGGCGCATTGACCCGAATGCCGAAGATAGGGTCGCGAAACAAACCCCGGCATTGCTCGCCGCCACGGATGCGCCGGGGTTGGCTGCTTAACCTGGGCGCCCTCGTTGCTTGGGTGCTCAAAGGTCTTTGATGTATACCTTGGAATTGCGTTGAAAATTATAGAGCCGCCGCCGCGCAACGGGCAGGTCCCGAAGAGTGCCGGGGCGGAAGCCGCGTTCGCGGAACCAATGCGCGGTGCGGGTGGTGAGGGCGAATAGCCGTTTGACGCCCAGCAGCTCCGCTTCCGTCTCCAGTCGCTGCAGCAAGGCCGTGCCGTAGCCCATGTCCTGATAATCGGGATGTACGGTGAGACAGGCGAGTTCCGCCGCCTTTTTTTCCGGGAAGGGGTAGAGTGCGGCGCAGGCGGTGATCATGCCGTCGCGTTCGACCACGGTGAACTGGTCGATGTCGATTTCCAACCGTTCCCGCGAGCGCGGCACGAGTATGCCCGCCTCTTCCAGCGGTTTGATGAGCTCCAGCAGGCCGCCGATGTCGTCGAGCGCGGCGCGCCGCGTACCTTCGTAAATGTCGGCGGTGACCATGGAGCCGATGCCGTCGCGCGTGAACAATTCCAGGAGCAAGGCGCCGTCGATGTGGCGATCCAAGAGATGGGCGCGGCGCACCCCGTTGTGGCAGGCGGTGACGGCACTGTGCAGCGCGGCGGCCGTTTCGTCGTTTAACGATTCGGGACGAGCCAAGAATTGCTTGGCCTCGGGCAGGGTGAGTTGCCGCAACAGCCGTTTGCGGGCACCGGCCAAGCCCGGCGCCTCGATGAGGTGAATGAGCTTGTCGGCCTTGAGGGCGCCGGCCGTCGCGGTGGCGACTTCGGTGGCGGTAAGGTTGAATATCTCACCGGTAGTGGAGTAGCCCAGGGGGGACAGCACGACAACACTGCCATCATCTAAGCGCTGGCGGATACTTTCCGCGTCGATGCGGCGCACTTCGCCGGTATGGCAATAATCGACCCCGTCGCGGATACCCGCCGGCTTGGCGGTGACGAAATTTCCGGAGGCAGCTTTGATGCGCGCCCCGGCCATGGGCGAGTTGGCGAGCCCCATGGAAAGCAGCGCCTCGATCTCGACGCGTACCGTGCCGGCCGCCTCTTTGACGCAGGTCAGGGCAGTGGCGTCGGTGACGCGCAGGCCGTTAACGTAGCGGATCTCCGCGCCGCGTTCCCTTAAGCGCTGTTCGATTTGCGGGCGGGCGCCGTGCACCAATACCAACTGCACACCGAGGCTGTTCAGCAAGGCGATGTCGTGGATCAGGCTGGCAAAGGCCGGGTCGGCCACACATTCGCCGCCGAAGGTGATGACGAAAACCCGGCCGCGGAAGGCGTTGATGTAGGGCGAGGCGTGGCGGAACCAGGTAACAAACTGCCGGTCGTTTTTATTGATAGCCAATAGCAGGCTCCATAAAATCCCCAAAATACTGCGGGCATATATACCTCTTTTGGAAGAAATATACAACTTTTTTATCTATAACAAGCAGTTAACTCCCCTGTTCATTGCCCGAGTAATGCAGTGTGATAAATAATTGACAAAAACGCTTGCGCGAATATTGAGTGTTTTGATAAGGTTTCCACATGTTGGATAATGAATCCAACAGGGGTGAAATTGAAAGACAACAAATTTCGGAGGCTACCGTGGAATATAAACTTTCAACGATTGCGGGGTTGATCGGTATCGTGGTGTCGGTATCGCTGTTTGCTCAGATGATTATGACATCCACTGCTTGAGTTACCTTGTAATGAGGTAAGAAAAGGCCAGGGCAACTACCCTGGCCTTTTTCATTTTAGCGCCGCCTCGCCGGTAGGTTCGCCGATAGCCGCTTGTTCGATTTGCCCTGTTTCGATCTGCCGCTGCAGTTCCAGATGTTTGAAGTCCCACAAGTCTCTGTCCATCATCTGGCTAGGCAAGATGTTACCCAGAGCATGCAGCATATTGCTGGGTATTTTGGGATTTTCTGCCGCCAATCCTTCAATGAGGCGTTTGACGCGCTGCCGGCTCAGGTTTTCCTGCGAGCCGCATAAGTTGCACGGGATGATGGGAAAGCCCTGCAATTCCGCATAGGCGGCGATGTCCTTTTCCTGGCAATAGGCCAGCGGCCGGATCACGATGTTGCGCTTGTCGTCGGTGAGCAGCTTGGGCGGCATGGAGCGGACCTCGCCATTGTAGAGTATGGACATCAGCAGGCTCTGAATGAGATCGTCGCGGTGATGGCCGAGGGCGATCTTGCTGTAACCGTGCCGCGATGCGTACTCGTAGATCGTGCCGCGCCGCAGCCGCGCGCACAGCGAACAATAGGTATTGCCCTCGGGAATCTTGTCTGTGACGATGGCATAAGTGTTCTTGGCGGCGATCTCATAGGCGTAGCCGCGCTGCTCCAGCCAGGCGCGCAAGGCGTTGTCGTCCCAGCCCGGCTGTTTCTGATCCAAGGTATAGGAAAACACCTCGAACTTATTATGGCTGCGCCGGCGCATCAAGTGCAGCAGGTGCAGCAGGGTAAAGGAATCCTTGCCGCCGGACAGGCACACCATCACCCGGTCGCCTTTTCGAATCATGTTGTAATCGGCAATGGCCTTGCCGGTGTAGTGCAGCAGTTTCTTTTCCAATTGGTCGAGCTTGGACAAGCGAATATCTCCCAAAAAACTCCAGAAAGACCTACGTGATGAATATGAAGGATTCCATCGTCCCGGCGCAAGCCGCGTTCAGTGCGCCGGTGTCGGGGCCCGCTGTAACGAGGCTTCGCCGTCGCCATATTCATTGGCCTGAATGACCTCGAGGAAGTCCTCGCCGTAGGCGTCGAGCTTGCGTTGGCCGACGCCGGAGATACGTGCGAATTGTTCCAGGGTGCGCGGACGGTGCTCCACCATCTCCGCGAGGGTGGCGTCGTGGAACACCACGTAGGGCGGCACGCCTTGCGCGGCGGCGATCTCGCGGCGCCGGGTCCGCAGCGCCTCCCACAGGCGATTGTCCAGGTCGCGGGCGAAAGCGGCGGTCTTGCGCACGGCGGTCCTTTTCACCTTCTCCGGTTTTGCGTCGCGGCGCAGCATCAGGCGTTCTTCGCCGCGCAACACCGGGCGGCAGGCATCGGTGAGGCGCAGTGCGCCGTGGCCTTCGATATCCACGGCGAGCAGGCCGCGGGCGATGAGCTGGCGGAAGACGCCGCGCCATTCGCTGTTGCTCAGTTCCTTGCCGAGGCCGAAGGTGCTGAGCTTGTCGTGGCCGAAGCGCTGGATGCGTTCGTCGCTCTTGCCCATCAGCACGTCGATCAGATAGTTCACGCCGAAACGCTGGCCGGTGCGGTGCACGCAGGACAGCGCCTTTTGCGCGGGCACGGAGGCATCCCAGGTCTCGGGCGGGGCTAGACAGGTGTCGCAGTTGCCGCAGGGCTTGGGCAGTGCATCGTTAAAGTAGGCCAGCAGCGCCTGGCGGCGGCAGGTGGTGATCTCGCACAGGCCGAGCATGGCGTCGAGCTTGTGGCGCTCGACGCGCTTGTGGGCGTCGTCGGCCTCGGAGGACTCCAGCATTTGCCGCAAAGTAATCACATCCTGCAGGCCGTATATCATCCACGCGTCGGCGGGCAGGCCATCGCGCCCGGCGCGGCCGGTTTCTTGGTAATAAGCCTCGATGCTCTTGGGCAGATTGAGGTGGGCGACGAAGCGCACGTTGGGTTTGTCGATGCCCATGCCGAAGGCGATAGTGGCGACGATGATGACGCCTTCTTCGTTGAGGAAGCGCGATTGATTGCGCTCGCGCGTCTCGGCGCTCAGTCCGGCATGATAGGGTAGCGCGGTCAGCCCTTGCGCCGCCAGCCAGGCGGCGATCTCATCGACGCGTTTGCGCGACAGGCAGTAGACGATGCCGGCGTCGCCGGCATGTTCCGCGCGGATGAAGCGCAGCAATCGTTCGCGCGCGCTGCCGCCGTCTTGCGAAATGCGGTAGCGGATATTGGGGCGGTCGAAGCCGCTGATGAAGACGCGCGCGTTTTCCAACCCCAAGCGCGCGATGATCTCGCGGCGCGTCGCTTCGTCGGCGGTGGCAGTGAGGGCGATGCGCGGGACGTTCGGAAAACGTTCGTGCAGCACCGAGAGCTGGGTGTATTCGGGGCGGAAGTCATGGCCCCATTGCGAGACGCAGTGCGCCTCGTCGATGGCGAACAGCGCGATGTTCGAACGTGTCAGCAGGTCGAGCGTGCGTTCCGTCATCAGACGTTCTGGTGCGACATAAAGCAGATCGAGTTCGCCGCGCAGCAAGTGCTGCTCGACGGCGCGCGCCATTTGGGCGTCGAGCGTGGAATTGAGAAAGGCGGCGCGCACGCCGGCCTGTCTAAGCGCCGCCACCTGGTCCTGCATGAGAGCGATCAACGGCGAGACCACGATGCCCGTTCCGAGGCGGGCAATGGCCGGAATCTGGAAGCACAGTGACTTACCGCCGCCGGTGGGCATGAGCACCAGCGCGTCGCCGCCCGCCATGAGCGTGGCGATGACCTCGTCCTGCGGCGCGCGGAAATGCTCGTAGCCGAAGACGGTGCGGAGGATTTTGTGGGCTTGGTCGTGCATGATGGCCCGATTTTATAGGATTTTTTGTCCGGCCGAGGGGATTGTGTGGAAAATGCCCGCATGTTCCCCCGGCGGCGTGCGTTCCCGGCCGGCTTTTGCTATCGTTGACGCATCATATTCCAGCCGTCATCGAGTAATCCTATGCCTCAATACCGTTCCCGTACGACCACCCACGGCCGCAACATGGCCGGCGCCCGCGCCCTGTGGCGCGCCACCGGCATGAAGAATGACGATTTCGGCAAGCCCATCATCGCCGTCGCCAATTCCTTTACCCAGTTCGTGCCCGGCCATGTGCACCTCAAGGATATGGGCCAATTGGTGGCCCGCGAGATCGACCGCGCCGGCGGCGTGGCGAAAGAGTTCAACACCATCGCCGTGGACGACGGCATCGCCATGGGCCACGGCGGCATGCTGTACAGTCTGCCGTCGCGCGAGTTGATCGCCGACGCCGTGGAATACATGGTGAACGCCCACTGCGCCGACGCGTTGGTGTGCATTTCCAATTGCGACAAGATCACGCCCGGCATGTTGAATGCCGCGCTGCGCCTCAACATCCCCGCGGTGTTCGTTTCCGGCGGGCCCATGGAGGCGGGTAAGGTGCGCCTCGGCGGCAAGACCGCGCACATCGATCTGGTCGATGCCATGGTGGCCGCCGCCGATCCCAACATGAGTGACGACGATGTCAGCGCCATGGAGCGTTCTGCCTGTCCCACCTGCGGCTCCTGCTCCGGAATGTTCACCGCCAATTCCATGAACTGTCTCACCGAGGCCTTAGGTCTGTCCTTGCCCGGCAACGGCAGCCTGCTTGCTACGCACGCCGATCGCAAGCAACTCTTCCTCAAGGCCGGCAAACTCATCGTCGACATCACGCGCCGTTACTACGAGCAAGAGGACGAATCGGTGCTGCCGCGCAGCATCGCCACCTTCAAGGCCTTCGAAAACGCCATGGCATTGGACATTGCCATGGGCGGTTCCACCAATACCGTGCTGCACCTCCTGGCCGCGGCGGAAGAGGCGGGCGTGAACTTCACCATGAAGGACATGGACCGCCTGTCGCGCAAGGTGCGGCATCTGTGCAAGGTCGCGCCCAGCTCGCCGCAATACCACATGGAAGACGTGCACCGCGCCGGCGGCGTGATCGGCATCCTCGCCGAACTGGACCGTGCGGGTCTGATCCACCGCGAGCTGCCCACGGTGCACAGCCGCACCCTGGCCGATGCCTTAAAGCATTGGGATGTGTGCAACACTGGATATGACGAAGTGCGCGAGTTCTTCCGCGCCGCGCCGGGCGGCGTGCCCACCACCGAGGCATTCAGTCAAAACCGCCGCTACGACAAACTCGATCTGGATCGGGAAAAAGGCTGCATCCGCGATTACGAACACGCCTACAGCGAAGAGGGCGGCCTGGCGGTGCTGCACGGCAACATCGCCCTGGACGGCTGC
>Ga0153916_10000616_pt1 | contig 24351 bp, 19 predicted proteins | sample Opewatmetagenome_FD_109642 | JGI IMG/M metagenome (GOLD analysis project Ga0153916, IMG submission 109642) | Freshwater wetland microbial communities from Ohio, USA - Open water 3 Core 3 Depth 4 metaG | ecosystem: Environmental > Aquatic > Freshwater > Wetlands | place: USA: Ohio, Lake Erie...
CACCCTTGTGGTCGCCGCGACCGCCGCCCTTGCCTTGACCGGCTGCCAGAAGGTGGGCGACGAAGCTTTCGGCCAGCGCGTGCGCGCCTACCTGCTCGAACACCCCGAGGTGATCCAGGAGTCGGTGACCAAGCTGCAGCAAAAACAGGAAGCCGAAGCCGTCAAGGCCGCGACCGCGGGGCTGAAGACCTATCGCAAGCAACTCGAACGCGACCCGCGCGATTTCGTGGCCAACCCCGACGGCTCGATCACCGTGGTGGAGTTCTTCGACTACAACTGCGGCTACTGCAAGCTGGCCGCCCCGGAGGTCGTCAAGCTGATCAAGGAGAACCCGGACGTCCGGTTCGTGTTCAAGGAATTCCCGATTTTCGGTGGCGATTCCAATCTGGCCGCAGAAGTGATCCTATCGGAACCCGCCCGGCCCAAGACCCTCGAGCTCTATCGCAACTTCATGGCCGCCAAGCCCCTGGATGGCCCCGCCATCGACCGACTGCTGCGTGAAGCCGGGGTCGATCCGGCCGCCGCGCGCGCCGCAGGCAAGGCCGAGGCTGTCCAGAAGCAGATCAGCGACGTCCGCGCCCTGGCCTCGTCCCTCCGGATCGAAGGCACCCCGGCCTTCGTCGTCGGCGACCGGCTCATCTCCGGCGCGGATATGGGCGCCCTGCGCCAGGCTATCGCCGAGACCCGCGTGGCGAAAGCCAAGGCCGGCTGACCGAAGAAAGCCTCAGGCCTGCCGTCGGGTCACACTTTCCCCAACCCCCGCGTGTGAATAGGCTCCCCCGAAACAACACGGGAGGCGGGTCCGCAGGCGCGGCCCAGACCGCATATGACGGAACGGGTGCTGGTGATTGGAGCCGGTATTGCCGGCCTGAGCGTCGCCCTGGCTCTGGCCCCGACGGGCCGCCAGGTCACTTTGTTGGAGCGCGACCCCGCCCCGCCGCCGGGAGACCCAGACGCGGCCTTCGCCGACTGGACCCGCCGCGGCGTCGGCCACCTTCGCCACAGTCACGCCTTTCTCGCCCGGCTGCGCTCGATCATCCGCGATGAACATCCAGACCTGCACGCCGAGTTGCTGGCCGCGGGGTGCCGTGAACTGGGCTTCGATGGCATGCTGACCGACGTCCACAAGCGCCGGTACGTCGCGCAGCCGATCGACGCCGACTTCGTGGTGCTCACCAGTCGCCGCACCACCCTGGAGTTCGTCATCCGTCGCTATGTCGAGCGTCTGGCCAACGTCGAGATCCGCTCGGAGACCTTTGTCCGCCGCCTGCTGCTCAAGCCGGCCACCACCGGTCCGATCGAGGTCGCCGGCGTCGTGGTTGAAGACGGCGAGCAGGAACTGGAACTAACGGCGAATATCGTCGTCGATGCGGGCGGCCGCACCTCCGGCGTGATCGAACAGCTCGTCGAGGCCGGGGCGAACATACCAGAACAGGAGGAGAGCGCCGGCATCCTCTACTTCACCCGCCACTATCGCCTGAATCCCGGCATGAGCGAGCCGCCCCGGGGAAAGGCCCCGGCGACCGGCGATCTGGGCTTCCTGAAGTTCGGCGTGTTTCCGGCCGACAACGGCTGCTTCTCCATCACCATCTGCGTGCCCGAGATCGAGATGGAGCTGCGCAAGGCGATCGTGCGCCCAGAGGTCTTCGACGAGATCTGCGGCCTGATGCCTGGCATGGTCCCCTGGATCGCGCCCGAGACCTCCACGGGCGTCAGCCGGGTGTTCGGCATGGGCGACCTGCGGAGCCGTTGGCGCGATCTGGCGCCGGGCGGCGTGCCGCAGGCGCTCAACCTTTTCATCCTGGGCGACGCCCTGGTGCGCACCAATCCGCTTTACGGCCGCGGATGCTCATTCGCCGCCGTGGCTGCCTATGACCTGCGCGACTCCCTCGACGAGAGCGCCGATCCGACCCAGCGGCTGCTGGCGTACGACGCGCGGATCCAGCGGGACCTGCGCCCCTATTTCGAGAACATGCGCGACCAAGACCGCTCGGCCATCAAGCGCGCCAGACAGGCGCTGACCCCTGGCTACCGTCCGGGGCTGAAGAGCCGGCTGATCAAGGGCTTCCTGGAGGATGGGGTCAACATCGCCGTCCGGTCCGACCCCGACCTGCTGCGCGCGGCGCTGCGCGGCTTCCACATGCTGGAACACCCGTCGGCCTGGCTGAAGCGGCCGAAAAACCTGACCAAAGTCGTCGGTTACTGGGCCCGCGGCAAACGGCGCAACGCCGAAGCCTACCCGCCCAAGGCCGGTCCGGAACGCGAGACGCTGATGACGGCCATCGGCCTCTCGCCCCAAGCCGACATCGAACGCCTGCGCGCGTAAGCAGCTTAGAGGGTCAGATCACCCCCATCGGGGGCGGTTCGGTGAACGGGCCGCCCTTGGCCATCTGCTCGCGCACCGCCTCGGGGGCAAGCGTGGCGGCCTTGTCCAGTTCGTAAATCTCCGGTGGCACGTACCAGTGGAGCTTGTCGTTGTGGTAAGCCTCCCACACCACCTTGGCGACCTCGACCGGGTGGATGGCCCGCCACATGCCTTCCTTCGGCGCGGCCTCGGCGGCGCCGGGCGGCAGGATCGGCGTATCGATCAGGCCGGGCAGGACGTCGGACGCGCGCACGCCATAGGCCTTGAACTCCACAGCCAGCGCTTCGGTCAGTCCCTTCACCGCGTGCTTGGTCGCCGAATAGACCGCGATCCCCGGCATGCCGTAGGTCGCCGATGAGGACGAGGTGGTGAAGCACATCGAGTTGGGTGTCGCCTTCAACAGGCGGATGCCTTCGTGGATGCCGATCAGCACGCCCACCAGGTTCACCTGAACCACGGCCAGGATGTCCTCGAACGCCTGATCTGCGAAGGGCCCGCCGCGGCCGATGCCGGCGTTGTTGTAAAGGATGTCCAGCGTGCCGCCTGTGGCCTGGGCGAAGTCGTCCAGCGCGGCGCGATAGTCCTCGCGGTCGGTCACGTCGAGCCGCCGGACCCGGCAGTTCTCGGCGCCCAGCTCGTCCTTCAGGGACTCCAGGCCCACGACGTTGACGTCATAGGCGCCGACGAACCAGCCCTTCTCATGGAAGAGACGCGCGGTCTCCCGCCCCATGCCCGAGGCGGCCCCGGTGATGAAGATCGACTTGCGTCCCTTGGCCTGTCCCATGGCCGCCTCCCCGTCTACTTGTTGGGAGGAGCTTGGCCTCCGCAGCCTCGGGGTGCAACCGGCCAGATGGGCCGCTAGATCAGTCCAGCCAGAGGCGACGAGGGATCGGCGTACATCCGTCTGGGCATACGGCCGGCGAGATAGGCCTCACGGCCGGCGATCACCGCGTGCCGCATGGCCCGCGCCATGCGGATCGGATCCTTGGCCTCGGCGATGGCGGTGTTCATCAGCACCGCGTCGCAGCCGAGCTCCATAGCGATCGCCGCATCCGAAGCCGTGCCGACGCCGGCGTCCACCAACACCGGCACCTTGGCCTGTTCGATGATCAGCCCAAGATTCAGCTGGTTCTGGATTCCGCGCCCCGAGCCGATCGGCGCGCCCAGCGGCATGATGGCCGCCGCGCCCGCATCCTCCAGCTTCTGGGCGTACACCGGGTCGTCGGTGCAGTAGACCATCACCTGGAAGCCCTCGGCGACCAGCAGCTTCAGCGCCCGAAGGGTCTCTTCCATGTCGGGGAGCAGGTGCTTGGTGTTCGACAGCACCTCCAGCTTGACCAGGTCCCAGCCGCCGGCTTCGCGCGCCAGACGCAGCGTGCGCACGGCTTCCTCGCCGGTGTAGCAACCGGCGGTGTTCGGCAGGAACGTGAAGCGGTCGGGCTTCACATAGTCCACCAGCATCGGCTGGCTGGGGTCAGACAGGTTCACCCGCCGAAGCGCCACGGTGACGATCTCGGCGCCAGCCGCCTCGGCCGCCGCGGCGTTCTGCGCGTAATCCTTGTACTTGCCCGTACCCACGATGAGGCGCGAGCGGAACGTCCGCCCTGCGACCGACCAGGTGTCTTCCGCCATGCTGCCTGCGATCTGGGTCGCCTGGCCCGCTCCCGCGCCGTCCATGTCAGCCGCCTCCGATAAAATGCACGATCTCGATCCGGTCGCCGTCCACCAGCGCTGTGGCTCCATAGGCCGAGCGGGGAACAATCTCCAGGTTCCTTTCGACGGCGACCTTGCGCGCGTCGAGCCCCAGCGTGGCCACCAGTGCGGCCACGTCGGGCAGCGCCGCAAAGGCGCACTCTTCGCCGTTGATCGTCAGCTTCATGACGCATGTCCTGTCATGGGTTTGTCCGAATGCTTGTGAGCCTCGCCGCAGCCCGTTACAAGAACGCGGAATCGACCGCGGGGCCGAATGTCGAAACCGATCTATGTGCTGAGCGGGCCGAACCTCAACCTGCTTGGCGTCCGCGAGCCTGAAATCTACGGAAAAGAGACCTTGGACGACGTCCGCAAGGCCTGCGAACGGCGTGCCGAGTCCCTGGGCCGTACGATCGTGTTCCGGCAGACCAACCACGAGGGCGAGTTGATCGACTGGGTGCAGGAGGCTCGCGAAGCCGCCAGCGCGCTAGTGATCAACCCGGCCGGATATGGGCATACCTCGGTGGCGTTGCTAGACGCCCTGAAGATGCTCTCGATTCCAATTGTCGAGTGCCACCTTTCCAATCCGGCGGCGCGCGAGACGTTTCGTCGTCACACCTATGTGTCCCTCGCGGCGACGGGAGTCGTGTCCGGCTTCGGCGTCGCAAGCTATGAACTGGCCGTCGAGGCCGCAGCGGGCCGGTCCCGCTGAACCTCACGACCGATTTTTAAGGATATCAGTCCCTATGGCGAGCAGTCCCAAGGCCCCCGCCGACCCGATCGATGCGCGTCTGGTGCGCAAATTGGCCGACATCCTGACGGACACCGGCCTGTCGGAAATCGAAGTCGAACGCGACGGCCTGAAGATCCGCGTGGTCAAGACCCTCACGGTCGCGGCGGTCGCCCAGGCCCCGGTCTATGCCCATGCGCCGCCGGCCGCGCACGTCGAGGCCGCGCACGCGCCGGCCCCCGCCGCCGAAATGCGTCGCAGCGGCGATGTGGTCAACTCGCCCATGGTCGGGACTGTCTATCTGCAGCCGCAGCCGGGCTCTGACCCCTTCGTGAAGGTTGGCGACACGGTTCAGGCCGGTCAGACCCTGCTGATCATCGAAGCCATGAAGACCATGAACCCCATCCCGGCGCCGAAGAGCGGCCGCGTGGTTGAGGTTCTGGTGTCCGACGCCCAGCCCGTCGAGTTCGGCGAGCCGCTCGTCGTCATCGAGTAGGATCATGTTCGACAAGATCCTCATTGCGAACCGAGGCGAGATCGCGCTTCGGGTTCACCGCGCCTGCAAAGAGATGGGCATCTCCACGGTCGCAGTCCATTCCGAGGCCGACGCCGGCGCCATGTGGGTGCGGCTGGCTGACGAAAGCGTTTGCATCGGCCCGGCTCCGGCCGCCAAGAGCTACCTCAATATTCCGTCGATCATCGCCGCCGCCGAGATCACCGGCGCGCAGGCGATCCATCCCGGCTACGGATTCCTGTCCGAGAACGCCCGTTTCGCCGAGATCGTCGGCGCCCACGGCTTCACCTTCATCGGGCCGCGTCCGGAACACATCCGGTTGATGGGCGACAAGATCACCGCAAAGCAGGCCGTGAAAGAAGCCGGCATCCCCGTGGTGCCAGGCTCGGACGGCGCGGTGACGACCGAGGAAGAAGCCTTCGCCGCCGCTAAGGACATCGGCTTTCCGGTTCTCATCAAGGCCGCCGCCGGCGGCGGCGGGCGCGGCATGAAGGTCGCCAAGACCGAGGACGACCTGGCCGAGGCTGTGTCCACCGCGCGCTCGGAGGCCCGCGCTGCCTTCGGGGACGACGCGGTCTATATGGAGCGCTACCTCCAGACCCCGCGGCACATCGAGATCCAGGTGGTCGCCGACGCCTTCGGCAATGTCTGCCATCTGGGCGAACGCGACTGCTCCCTGCAGCGCCGTCACCAGAAGGTGCTGGAAGAGGCCCCCTCCCCGGTTATCGACGCCGCCATGCGGGCCAAGATCGGCGCCGTGTGCGTCGAGGCCGTCCGCAAGATCGGCTACCTCGGCGTCGGCACCATCGAGTTCCTCTACGAGAACGGCGAGTTCTTCTTCATCGAGATGAACACCCGCCTGCAAGTTGAGCATCCGATCACCGAGGCCATCACCGGCATCGACCTCGTGCGTGAGCAAATCCGCATCGCCGCGGGCCTGCCGCTGTCGTTCAGCCAGAAGGATGTGGTCTTCGAAGGCCACGCCATCGAGTGCCGGATCAACGCGGAAAACCCCAAGACCTTTACGCCCTCACCAGGCCTGGTGACGGACTTCCACGCCCCGGGCGGCCTGGGCGTGCGCCTCGATAGCGCGCTCTACGCCGGCTACACGATCCCACCCTATTACGACAGCCTGGCGGGCAAGTTGATCGTCCACGGGCGCGACCGCGAGGAGTGCATCGCGCGCCTCAATCGCTGCCTGGGCGAGATGGTCGTGGGCGGCATCGAGACGACCATCCCCCTCTTCCAGGAGCTGCTGGTCAATCCAGACATCCTGGCCGGCCAGTACAACATCCACTGGCTGGAAACCTGGATGAAGGCGCAGGCGGCTCAGGCCGCCGGCTAGACCTGCCTTGCGGGGGTTCGGGCCCGAGGATCTGCTGGCCTGCTACGCTCGGGGCGTCTTCCCCATGGCGGACGCCCGGGATGACGACGCCGTCTTCCTGATCGATCCGGAACAGCGGGGCGTGATCCCGCTGTCCGGATTCCACGTCCCGCGCCGCCTGGCCCGCACGGTGCGCCAGGATCCGTTCGAGATCCGCTTCGACACAGCCTTCACAGAGGTCGTCCAGGGTTGCGCTGCCGAGGCGCCCGGCCGGCTGGAAACCTGGATCAATCGCCCGATCGAGGAACTCTACGGCGAATTGTTCGAGCTCGGCTCGGCGCACAGCGTCGAATGCTGGCGCGACGGCGCCCTGGTAGGCGGCCTCTATGGCGTGTCGCTGGGCGGCGCCTTCTTTGGCGAGAGCATGTTCTCCCGGGCCCGTGACGCCAGCAAGGTGGCTCTCGTCCACCTGATCGCCCGCCTCATCGCCGGGGGTTTCGTGCTGCTGGATTCCCAGTTCATCACCGAGCACCTCACCCAGTTCGGGGCCGAGCAGATTCCTCGCGCGGAGTACCATCGCCGGTTACGCGCCGCGCTAAGCGTCCGCGCCGACTTCGGCGCGCCGCCGGTCTATGACGGGCCGGCGGCCCTGCATGTGATCAGCCAGGCGTCGTAGACCGGGTGCTCCAGGGCGTGCAGCCCCGGGGACGAGGCGTACATCCACCCCCGGAACGCCTGCCGCGGCGCCGGCGTCGGTTTGCCAGGGGCTGCCTTGGGCTGCGACTCGATGGTCAGATAGGCGATGGCGTCCGGCGTGGTTTCTTCGTCGGTGGAGCGCTCACAGGCGTTCACGGTGAACACCAGGCTCTTATAGCGGACTGGCTTGCCCACCGCGGCCTCGAAGCGGACCGTCTCGGCCGTGATCTTGTCGAGAGCCTGAATGACGGCGACGTCGTAGCGCGCGCGCTTGGCCGGAACGACCGGCGCCGCGGGCTCTTCGATCTTCTTCGGTTCGGCCGTCGGGGACGTCGGGGCCGGCGTCGGCGCGACGGCGGCGGCCTCTGGCGGAGGCGCGGGCTCCTGCGGCGGCTCGACCGCCATAAGCGCTCCGGGCGGCGTCTCGCTGGCGGGCGGCGTCGGTGCGGGCTGGGCGCTGGCGAGGCTTGTCGCCGCCACCCCCGCTACGACCACGCTCCAGCCGGCGCGGCGGCAGCGTCGCGGGCCTTCAGACTGGGAAGCGCGTCGCGTCATTTCGCCCTACTCCGGCGACCAGGCCTCGTAGTCGCCCGCCGCGCGCTGTCGATCGCCGCCGCGGGTCAGGGACCCCTTGGGGCGCCAGGCGTGAACCGTTCCGGTCAGGTTCGGCTGATGGTCCTTTTCCCACGCGCGGCGCGGCAGAGGCGCGCGGGTGGGCGGTTCATCAAAGGTGTGGTGCAGCCAGCCGTGCCACTCAGCGGGCACCTTGGAGGCCTCGGCGTAACCGTTGTAGATCACCCAGCGCCGCTTACGCCCGTCATAGCTGTCGCGGGTGTCCTTGGCCTCGTAGTACGTGTTGCCGAAATCATCGGACCCGATGCGCACGCCGCGGCGGCCGATATGAAAACGCGCACCCAGCGAGGCGCCGTTCCACCAAGTGAAGATCGCTTTCAGCACGTTTACACATACCCGGACTGGCAGGAGACGGCGCGGACTATAGGGGCGCCCCCCGCCAGCGTCCAGCCGCGCCATCGCCGCATATCTTGAGGGAATCGGCTGGACAGACCGCAACATCTATTGGGCCGACTCTGGGCGAATCCTTTAGGCTCACCATGCGTTCAACAGGGACGACCAAACGAGGCCAAGGCGTGCGGATCGAGCGGCGGATACTCGAGCGGGCCAATGACGCGGTGGAGGTGCTGGCCCCCGCCGCCTGGACCAATGCGCGCGTGGAAGCCTGGATGGAGTGGGCCGACGGCGCCGCCGATCTGCCCGAGGCCATGTTCCGGTTCGCAGAGCACCTCGCGCAGGGCCCGGGGGCGCAAGCCCTTTTCCCGACGCCGCGCGCCCGCGCCTCGTTCCGGCGCGACCTCGGCGCGGCGATGTTGGGCGGCGCCGTGGCCATTTCCCGCAAGCCCCCACGCCTGACCATCCCGACCGTCGCATCGGCCGCAGAGCCGGGCCTCGAGCTGTCCCTCGGAGGCTTCAGGGCCCAGCGGCGGGGGCGTCTGGCGGCTCAGGCCGCCGCTGTCGAGTTGGGCGCCCGCCTGCAGGCGGTGATGGACGCCATCCTGCGCTGCGAGGGCGACGCCGACGCCTGCGCGGACCTTCAACGCAACATGAGCCTCGCCCGCGCCGCCGAAGCGGCCCGCACGGCCGGCGCCACGGACGCCATGATCCTCGAGGCGATCATGCGCGCCCGCGCGGGCGACGCCGACGGCGCGATCCAGCCGCCCGCCTTCCCCGAATCCGACAGCCTGGGGCTGATCGCCGTGGCGACGCGCAATGCGCTCGCTGGCGCCGCCGGCCGGGCGCTGTCGCTAGCGTCCTGGGAGACCGGGACCGTGGCCGCCACCTTCTCCGAGGCCGACGCCCGACGCTTGGCCGCCGCCGGCGCCGCCGCGCGCGGCGCGGTGAACCTGATGGCCTTCGGCGCCGGAGACGACTTCGACGCCTCCGGATTCGACGTGGCCGTCGGCCTCCTGGCCACAGCCCTCCAGACGGATGGGAGGCCGGTGGCGATCGCGCTCGCGGGGCTCGCTGACTGGCTCGCCGCCCAGGGCCTGGCCTACGACTCCGAAGACAGCCGCCATGCTGCGCGAGGCCTGCACGCCCGCGCCGAGGCCGTGATTCGCGCCGCCGGCGTCGGCCCCGACGGCGGCCTGGCCGTATTTGACGATCCCGACCTCGAGCTCATGCTGGGCGGCGCCCAACTGTCGGCCGAGCCCTGGCGCGGCCCGCAGACCGTGGCCGAGACCGAAGACGGGCGGATCGTTCGGGTCCTGTCCGAAAGCGCGCTGCAGGCCTTCGCGCGGCTCGGCGTGGACGGCGCCAAGGCCCGGGCGCACTTACTGGGCGCCTGCGACCTTGCGGACGCGCCCGGGATCAACCATCGCACCCTCCAGGCGCGCGGCTTCACAGACCACGAAATCGCCGCCGTCGAGGCGGCGCTGCCCATGGCGGCGCGGCTGAGCGACGCCTTCACCCCTGACGAGGTCGGCGTGGGATTCCTCTGCGACGTGCTAGGCGTGTCCGCAGAGGACCTGGTCGCCCCTGGCTTCGACGTCCTGACCGCCGCCGGCTTCAGCGCCGAGGACATCGCCGCGGCGGAGACGCACGCCCTGGGGTCGCCCAGCCTAGCCGACGCGCCGTTCCTGAACGCCGACCAGCGCCGGATCCTGCAGGGCGCCGACGACCTGGGTCATCAGCCCTATCTGGTCATGCTGACCGCCCTGCAGCCCACCCTGGCCTGGCCCCCCATGGCCGACTTTACCCTGGCATGGGACGCCACGCCGGAAGAGGCCCGGCAGCTTCTCGACGACGCGGCCAAATCCGGCGTCGCCGCCGTGCGCGTGCGCCGCGCGCCGCCGCCATCGCGGCTGGCGCTCGATCTGCCGCGCATTCCCGAAGCGCCGTCGCGCGCGAACCGTGAAGCCCCGCCCCCTCAACAACCCGCGGCCGCCGAACGGGTGGTGGAACGGATCGTCGAGCGGGACCGGGCGCGCCGGAAACTGCCCGACCGTCGCAAGGGCTATATTCAGAAGGCGGCTGTCGGGGGCCACAAGGTCTATCTGCACACCGGCGAGTACGACGACGGCGAGCTGGGCGAGATCTTCATCGATATGCACAAGGAAGGCGCCGCCTTCCGCTCGCTGATGAACAATTTCGCCATCGGCATCTCGATCGGCCTGCAGTACGGCGTCCCACTCGAGGAATTCGTCGACGCCTTCGTGTTCACCCGCTTCGAACCGGCCGGCCCGGTCACCGGCAACGACTCGGTGAAGTCGGCGACCTCGATCCTCGACTACATCTTCCGGGAGCTCGGCGTGTCCTACCTGGGACGCGACGACCTCGCCAATGCCGACGACGCGCAGCTCAACGCCGACGGCCTGGGCCGCGGCGCCGCCGACGCGTCCCAGCCGGCGCCCGATGAGCCGCAACCCGTCTCGCACTTCATCTCGAAGGGCTTTTCGCGCGGCGCCGCCCCGGACAACCTGGTGGTGCTCTCGCCCGCCACACGGCGTCTGGGGGGCGGCATGACCCGCGATGCGGCCGACGTCTGCGCCGAGTGCGGCGATGTGGCGGTCGTGCGAAAGGGCGCCAGCCTGATCTGCGAGACGTGCGGCGCGCGGGCCGACCGCCGCGACGGAGACGCCAAGGGTTGAAATCGGTTTGGCCCCAAGCTTGCTGACGACCGAACCGAATGAACACTTCGCCGGAGGCGCAACCCGTTATGAGACCGCTCGCCCTGATCAGCCTGATCGCGGCTCTCGCCGCCGCGGCCCCGGCGCTGGCCCAGAACGCCGGCCAGATCGCCCAAGCCCGGCGCGGCGCCAGCTGCCCCAAGTGCAACCTGTTCCAGGCGGACTTCAGCGGGTTGCAGCTCAGGGGGCGAAACTTCGCCGGCGCCCGTCTGCGCCAAGCTGATCTGTCCGCCGCGGTCATGAACCGCACCAGTTTCGCGGGCGCCGATCTGCGCGACGTCAACGCTTATGGGGCGGTGTTCTCCAGCGCGAGCTTCGCCGGCGCGGATCTGACCCATGCGAGCTTCGTCGGAACCTACCTGCAGGGCGCCAATCTCCGCGGCGCCAATCTCGACGGGACCAACTTCTCAGGCGCGGAGATGGACCGCGTCCTTGGCCTGACCCAGAGCCAGCTGAACAAGGCCTGCGGCGACGAGACCACCCGCCTCCCCCGCGGCCTGCACATTCCGGCCTGCTAAGTCGCTGTCAATTACCGCGAATTAAGTGGCGTCTGGCCGGGCGAGGCATCACATGGTCCTCGTGTGATCCAACCTGAACGCGTCCCAATGCATCGATTGACCCAATTCCTCCTGGCCTTGACCGCGGTCGCGCTCCTTGCGCCCGGGCTCGCGAACGCCATGACGGCCGACAAAGAGGTCGCGCGCATCGTCTCGTTCGGCGGCTCCTGCGCCAAGTGCGAGTTATCGGGGCGCAAGCTGTCGGGCGCGCACTTCCTGGGCGCGAACTTCGCCGGCGCCGCGCTCGTCGGATCGGATCTGCGCGACGCCCGGTTCCTGGGTTCCAACTTCGCCGGCGCTGACCTGTCGCGCGCCTATCTCGACGACAGCGAGATCCTCGGCGCCAATTTCAGCCGGGCCAACCTGTCCAACGCCCGAATGCGGTCGGCCGAAGCCAAGGGCGTCAACTTCGCCGGCGCCGATCTAACCCAACTGGACGCCTCGGACATGGAGGCTCAGGGCAGCAACTTCGCCAGCGCCCGCCTCACCAGCGCGACCTTCCGAGACGCCGAGCTCCAGGGCGCGAACTTCAACAAGGTCGATGCGCAAGGCGCCGACTTCCGCGACGCCGCCTTGGACGGCGCCGTCTTCACCGGCGGCCGGTTCGATCGGGCGTCGTTCCGGGACGCCAGCCTCGACGCCGCCAACCTCGTCGGCGGAGTCTTCAGCGGCGCGGACTTCAGCGGCGCCAGCCTGTCGCGCGCATCGATCCAGGGCGTGGACCTGTCGCGCGCCCGCGGGCTGGATCAGGATCAATTGGACGAGGCCTGCGCCGACGCCGCCACCCGGGTCCCGTCCGGCCTGAACGTGCGCTCCTGCGGTCGCCGCTACGCGATCCCGGCGCCGCCAGCACCACCTGCGCCCTCGGCTGCCCCGCGGCATCTCGTCTCCAAGGATTGAGCGTCGCGACCGCGCGTCAGGCCCCGACCCCGTCCCGGGCGTCCGAAGACTAGACCTTGATCGGCGGCGCCAAGCGGATGTGCAGTTCCTTCAACTGCCGCTCGCTCACGTCGGACGGCGCGCACATCAGCAGATCCTGCCCCTGCTGGTTCAGCGGGAAGGCGATGACCTCGCGGATCGCGGTCTGGCCGGCGAGCAGCATGACGATCCGGTCGATGCCGGGCGCCAGGCCGCCGTGGGGCGGCGCCCCGTGGCGGAACGCGTTCAGCATCCCGCCGAACTGCTCCTCGACGACGTCGGCGCCGTAGCCGGCGAGCTCGAAGGCCTTCAGCATCACGTCCGGGCGGTGGTTCCGGATCGCGCCGGAGCACAGCTCATAGCCGTTGCAGACGATGTCATACTGGTAGGCCGAGATCGTCAGCGGATCCTGGGTCTCCAGCGCCGCGAGCTCGCCCTGCGGCATGGAGAAGGGGTTGTGCGAGAAGTCGACCCGCTTCTCCTCCTCGTTCCACTCGAACATCGGGAAGTCGACGATCCAGACGAACTCGAAGCGGTCGTCCACCACCAGGCCCAGGTCGGTCCCGACCTTGGTCCGCGCGGAGCCCGCGAACTTGTAGAAGACCTTGGGGTCGCCGCCGACGAAGAAGGCCGCATCGCCGACCTTGAGGCCCAGCTGTTGACGGATCGCCTCGGCGCGCTCGGCGCCGATGTTCTTGGCGATCGGGCCTGCGCCGCCCTCATCGCCTTCGCGCCAGAAGATGTAGCCCAGGCCCGGCTGGCCCTCGGACTGAGCCCAGGCGTTCATGCGGTCACAGAAGGCGCGGCTGCCGCCCTCGGGCGCAGGAATGGCCCAGATGGCGTTCTTCTCGTCTTCCAGCATCCGCGCGAAGACGCCGAAGCCGCCGCCGCGGAAGTGCTCGGAGACGTCCTGCATGACCAGCGGGTTGCGCAGATCCGGCTTGTCGGTGCCGTATTTGGAGATCGCGTCGCGATAGGGAATGCGCGGGAACGGATAGGGCGTGACGGCCTTGCCGTTGGCGAATTCCTCGAACACCCCGTGCAGCACCGGTTCGATGGCGGCGAACACGTCTTCTTGGGTGACGAAGCTCATCTCCACGTCGAGCTGATAGAATTCCAGGCTGCGGTCGGCGCGCAGGTCCTCGTCGCGGAAGCAGGGCGCGATCTGGAAGTAACGGTCGAAGCCCGCGACCATCAGCAGTTGCTTGAACTGCTGGGGCGCCTGGGGCAGCGCGTAGAACTTGCCGGCGTGCAGGCGCGAGGGCACCAGGAAGTCGCGCGCGCCTTCGGGCGAGGACGCCGTCAGGATCGGCGTCTGGAACTCGGTGAAGCCCTGGTCGATCATCCGGCGGCGGATCGAGGAGATGGCGTTGGAGCGCAGCACCACGTTGCGATGAAGGGTCTCGCGCCGCAGATCCAGATAGCGGTGCTTCAGGCGAAGCTCTTCCGGATAGTCCGGCTCGCCGAACACCGGCAGCGGCAGCTCGGCGGCCTCCGACAGCACGTCGACGGTCCGCACGCGGATCTCCACCTCGCCGGTGGGCAGGTTGGGATTCACGGTATCCGCCGAGCGGGCCACGACCTCACCGTCGACGCGGATCACGCTCTCGGCGCGCAGACGCTCGACGACGTTGAAGCCCGGAGTTTCCGGGCTGATCACCAGCTGGGTCAGGCCGTAATGGTCGCGCAGGTCGATGAAAACCAGCCCGCCATGGTCGCGCTTGCGATGGATCCAACCCGAGAGGCGGACGGTCTTGCCCGTGTCGGCGGCGCGGAGCGCGCCGCAGGTGTGGGTGCGGTAGGCGTGCATGACAGCTCGCGAAATACAGGAAAATCGAGGCGCGGAAGGGCGCACGTAGGGTGACTCTTGTCAAGGCGCGGCGGGTCGGCGGGCCTCCCCGCCCACCCCCTACTTCGGCTTGAACCGCTTGCTGGTCGGGAACCCCTTGGGCGCCAGCTTGCCGGCGCCGGCGCGCTTGCCGAGCCAGTCGCGCCACTCGGTCCACCCGCGGGTGCGGCCGGCCCCGTCGATCCAGGCGGCTCCCTCCTCGGCCTTGAACAGCACTGCATCGCGCAGGCCGCCTTCGCGGTAGCCCTGCAGCTTCACGCCCTTGCCGCGCGGCATTTCCGGCAGCTCGGCGACATCGAAGACCAGGATCTTGCCGTTGTCGCCGATCACCGCCACGTGGTCGCCCGTGAGCGGCAGAGCGAACGCCGCGCCGGCCTTGTCCACCGTCAGCACCTGCTTGCCCGCCCTGCGGAAGGCGATGGCCTCGTCCTCCGGCAGGATGAAGCCGTAGCCGGCCTTGGAGGCGACGAAGCGCTTGGATCCCGGCTTGTGCGGGAAGACGTCGACGATGCCGACCTTGTCGTCAAGGTCGAGCATCAGGCGCAGCGGCTCGCCGTGCCCGCGGGCTGACGGGAGCTTGTCGCAGCCCAGGGTGAAGAACCGGCCGTCGGAGGCGAAGATCAGCAGCTTGTCGGTGGTCTCCGCCGGAACCAGGAAGCCGAGCTTGTCGCCTTCCTTGAACTTCAGTTCGGACGGGTCCTCGACCTTGCCGCGGGCGGCGCGGATCCAGCCGCGCTCCGACAGGATCACGGTGATCGGCTCGCGCGGGATCATCGCCTCGATGGCGGCTTCGGCGTCCACCTGCGGCGCCTCGGCGAAGTCGGTGCGGCGCTTTCCGATGGCGGTGTCGGGCGAAAGGACCTTGCGCACTTCCTTCAGGCCGACGCCGACCAACTTCCACTGCTGGGCGTCGGAGGCGAGCATCTTCAAGAGGCCATCGCGCTCCTCGGCGAGCTCGGCATGCTCGCGGCGGAGCTCCATTTCTTCGAGCTTGGCCAGCTGGCGCAGGCGAGTGTTGAGGATCGCCTCGGCCTGGATCTCGCTGAGGCCGAAGGCCTCGATCAACTTGGCCTTGGGCTCGTCCTCGTAGCGGACGATGCGGATCACCTCGTCGAGGTTGAGATAGGCGATCAGCAGGCCGTCGAGGATGTGCAGCCGGGCCTCGATCTTGGCCAGCCGGTGCTGGGCGCGGCGGACCAGCACGACCCGCCGGTGGTCGAGGAACGCCTTCAGCGCCTGCTTCAGGCCCATCACGCCCGGCGTGCCACGGGCGTTCAGGACGTTGATGTTGACCGGGAAGCGGGTCTCCAGGTCCGAGAGCTTGAACAGGCTCTCCATCAGGACCTCGGGCTCGACGTTGCGGCTCTTGGGCTCGAGCACCAACCGTACGTCCTCGGCGGACTCGTCGCGCACGTCGCCCAGGAGCGGGACCCTCTTGGCGTCGATCAGCGTGGCGAGCTGTTCGACCAGATCGGCCTTTTTGACCTGATAGGGCACCTCGGTGACCACGATCTGGTAGGTCCCGCGGCCAGTCTCCTCCTTGAACCAGCGCGCGCGCGTGCGGATCCCCCCGCGGCCGGTCTCGTAGGTTTCCAGCAGGGAGGCGGCCGGCTCGACGATGATCCCGCCCGTCGGGTAGTCCGGCCCCTTCACATGGACCATCAGGTCAGCGGTCGAGGCCTCGGGCCTGTCGAGCAGCACAAGGCAGGCGTCGATCAGTTCGGCGGCGTTGTGCGGCGGGATCGAGGTCGCCATGCCCACGGCGATGCCGGTGGTGCCGTTGGCCAGCAGGTTTGGGAAGCCGGTCGGCAGGACCACCGGCTCGTGGTCCTCGCCGTCGTAGGTCGCCTTGAAGTCGACGGCGTCCTCGTCGATGCCGTCCAGCAGCAGCTTGGCCGCGGGCGTCAGCCGGCACTCGGTGTAGCGCATGGCCGCGGCGCTATCGCCGTCGATGTTGCCGAAGTTCCCCTGCCCGTCCACCAGCTGGTAGCGCTGGGCGAAGGACTGGGCCATGCGCACCAGGGTGTCGTAGATCGCTTGGTCGCCGTGCGGGTGATACTGACCCATGACCTCGCCCACGACCTTAGCGCACTTGCGCGCCGAGGCCTCAGGGTTCAGCCGCATCTCGTTCATCGCGTAGAGCACGCGCCGCTGCACGGGCTTCAGGCCGTCGCGCACGTCGGGCAGCGCGCGCCCGGTGATCACCGACAGCGAATAGGCCAGGTATCGCCGCGACAGGGCCTCGGCGAGCGGCTCCTCGATGATGCGGTCGCCTTCCCCGTCGGACGGCGGTGGGGTGTGCTTGGTCATGGGAGGATGATCTCAGAATCAGCGCGCATTAGGCCCTCATCCCTGACCTGAAGGAAGGGCGGCATTGCGACGCCCCGCCCGTCTAGGCCGCGAGCTTCGCAAGCTCGGTCAGGATACGTTCGGCGGCGTTGAGCCGTTCGAGCGGCGTCTCCCACTCGCCCTTCACCACCACCCGCTGATCGGGCCGTATCCGCAAGACCGCCTGATGGCGCTGCACGTGGCTGACCAGCCCCATGGGGTTCTTGAAGGTGTCGCCCCGGAAGGAGACCACGGCGCCCTTCGGCCCCACGTCGATCTTGGAGACGTTGGCCTCGCGGCACAGCCCCTTGAGCGCCACGACCTTCAGCAGCTGGCCGGCCTCGGGTGGCAGCGGGCCGAAGCGGTCGATCAGCTCGGCGGCCAGCGCCTCGCGGTCGGCCGCCCGTTCGGCGTCGGACAGCCGGCGATAGAGCGCCAGCCGGACATTGAGGTCGGGGACGTATTCCTCGGGGATCAGCACGGCCGCGCCGGTGTTGATCTGCGGCGACCATCCGCGATCCACCAGGCCCTCCCCGCCCCGCTCCTTGAGCTCGGCGACGGCGTCTTCCAGCATCTGCTGATAGAGCTCGACCCCGATCTCGCGGATGTGGCCCGACTGCTCGTCGCCCAGCAGGTTTCCGCCGCCGCGAATGTCGAGGTCGTGGCTGGCCAGCTGGAAGCCTGCGCCGAGGTTGTCGAGGGACTGCAGCACCTTGAGCCGCTTTTCCGCCGACAGCGTGATCTGCATCTCGGTGGGCGTGGTCAGGTAGGCGTAGGCTCGCGCCTTGGCCCGGCCCACGCGGCCCCGCAGCTGATAGAGCTGCGCCAGGCCGAACAGGTCGGCCCGGTGGACGATCATGGTGTTGGCGGTCGGGATGTCGAGGCCCGACTCCACGATCGCCGTCGACAGCAGCACGTCGTACTGGCCGTCGTAGAATGCGCTCATCACCTCCTCGAGCTGGGTGGGCGCCATCTGGCCGTGGCCGACGACGTATTTCACCTCCGGCACCTGTTCGCGCAGGAACCGCTCGATCTCCGGCAGATGCTTCAGGCGTGGCGCCACGTAGTAGCTCTGGCCGCCGCGGTACTTCTCGCGCAGCAGGGCCTCGCGGATCGCCACCGGGTCCCAGGGCGTCACGTAGGTGCGCACGGCGAGGCGGTCGATCGGCGGCGTGGCGATCACCGACATCTCGCGGATGCCCGACAGCGCCATCTGCAGGGTGCGCGGGATCGGCGTGGCGGTCAGAGTCAGCACGTGCACGTCGGCGCGAAGCTCCTTGAGCTTCTCCTTGTGCTTGACCCCGAAGTGCTGCTCCTCGTCGACGATCACCAGGCCCAGGTTCTTGAACTCGACCTGCTTGGACAGCACCGCATGGGTGCCGACCACGATCTCGATCTCACCCTTCTTCAGGCCTTCGCGGGTCTCGGCCGCCTCCTTGGCGGGGACCAGGCGCGACAGACGGCGCAACCGGATCGGCCAGCCCTGGAAGCGTTGCTCAAAGGTCTTGAAGTGCTGGCGGGCCAGCAGCGTCGTCGGACAGACGATGGCCACCTGCTGGCCGCTCATCGCCGAGACGAAGGCCGCCCGCAGCGCCACCTCGGTCTTGCCGAAGCCCACGTCGCCGCAGATCAGTCGATCCATCGGCTTGCCCGACGCCAGATCCTCCAACACGTCGCCGATGGCGTTGAGTTGGTCCTCCGTCTCCTCGTAGGGGAAGCGGGCGCAGAACTCCTCGAACACGCCCTGCGGCGGATCGACGGGAGCGGTGGTCTTGGTGGCCCGTTCGGCGGCGATGCGGATCAGGCCATCGGCCATCTCGCGCAGCCGTTCCTTGGCGCGGGCCTTGCGCGCCTGCCAGGCCGCCCCGCCCAGACGGTCCAGGATTACGCCCTCGGAATCCGAACCGTAGCGGGTGAGCAGATCGATGTTCTCGACCGGCAGGTACAGCTTGGCGTCGCCGCCGTATTGCAGCTCCAGGCAGTCGTGCGGGGCGCCCTGGACCTCCAGGGTCGTCAGGCCGTCATAGCGGCCGATGCCGTGGTCGATGTGGACGACGAGATCGCCCGGCGTCAGCGAGGACGCCTCGGCCAGGAAGTTCGAGGCGCGCCGCCTGCGCTTGGGGCGGGCCAGTCGGTCGCCGAGGATGTCGGTCTCGGAGACGACCGCCAGGTCGGCGGTCTCGAAACCCGCCTCCAGCGGCAAGACGACCCGCTGCGGGATCTTGGGGTCGTTGGCCTTGGCCGCCTGCCAGTAGGGCGCGAACGGGACCTTGCCCAGTCCGTGGTCAGCCAGCATCGACCCCAGGCGTTCCGACGAGCCCTCCGACCAGGAGGCGAAGAGCACGCGCTTGCCCTTGGCGGCCAGGGCCTTGGCGTGATCGGCCGTGGCCTGGAACAGGTTGACGCTGTCCTGTTTGCGTTCGGGCGCGAAGTTGCGGCCCATCCGCGCGCCCATGTCGACGACCGTCTCGCCCGCGACCTCCTGAAAGGCCGAGAACCGCCGCGTCGGACGCACGGCCATGGCCGACTGCCACTCGTCGGCCGTCAGATTCAGCTTCGAGGGCTCCAGCGGATGGTAATGCCCCTTCCGCTCGGCCTGGGCGCGGGCCTCATAGGCGTCCTTGATGGTCGCCAGGCGTTCGTCGCGCGCCTCCACAGCCAGGTGATCGACGCCGATCACCGCGCCGTTGGGCAGATAGTCAAACAGACTCGCCATGGCCGGATAGAACAGCGGCAGCCAATGCTCCATTCCGGCCCGTCGTCCGCCCTCGCTGACGGCGGCATAGAGGGGGTCGTCGCCCGGCGCGCCGAAGGTCTCGAGGTAGCCCGTGCGGAACCGGGAGATGGTCTCGGCATCCAGCAGCACCTCGCTGACCGGCAGAAGGTTCACGTCCTTCAACTGGCGCGTCGAGCGCTGGGTCTCCGGATCGAAGCCGCGGATGGATTCCAGGGTGTCGCCGAACATGTCCAGCCGCACCGGCTCCTCGGCGCTGGGCGGAAAGACGTCGATCACCCCGCCACGGATGGCGAATTCACCCCGCTCCGAGACGGTCGAGGCCCGCTGGTAGCCGTTGACGGCGAAATAGCGTTCCAGATCGGCGATCTCGACCACGTGGCCGACGCGGGCCGAATAGGCCGCCCCGTTCACCGCCTCCAGCGGCGGCACCCGCTGCATCAGCGCAGGCACTGTGGTGGTCAGCAACGCAGGCTTCTTGGGGTCGAGCCCCCTGGCCAGTCGAGCCAGGGTCGTCATCCTCAGGGCGGCGACGCCCGGCGACGGGCCGACCCGGTCGTAGGGCAGGCAATCCCACGAAGGGAAGCGCAGGACCTCCATCTCTGGGGCGAAGAAGGTGAAGGCGTCGGCGAAAGCCGAGAGCCGCGAGCCGTCCCGGGCCACGAACACCGAGAGCCCGCCCCGGCCACGGGCGATGTCGGCCATCACCAGGGCGTCGAAACCTTCCGGCGCGCCGATGATGTCCAGGCGACCGTCGTCAGTGACGATGCGCTTCATCTGATTTGGGCTCACCGCCCGGGCGTCGTCAGCCGCCACGATCAGGCCCCCGGACCTCATTGGCTTCGAAGCGGAAGGCCTTGAGCATGCGCATGATTTCGCCATCCATTTCAGGCGGCGTGGGTTCGCGCTCGATGATCCAGTTGTAGAGATCGGTGTCGGGCGCTTCCAGCACGCGCTCCAGCTCGTCGAGCTGCGCAGGCGTCAGCAAAGGGCCGTACTTGTCCGCAAACGGCCCCAGGATGAGGTCCGCTTCGCGAAAGCCCCGGCGCCAGGACCGGAACCTCAGCCGTTTCAAACGTGTGTCGTCGTGCGTCATGAGGGAGCGGCGGATATAGAGCGGCTCGCGCATCAATGCCAGCCGCCCGGCGCATTCTCCTGCGCCCGCTAGGCCGAGAGACGGGTTATGTATCGGCCATGCGGCCTGAGATTCTGTTTCCGCTCTATGCGCCCGTGACCTCGCTCAAAGGGGTTGGGCCGCGCGTGGCGCCTCTGTTGGAGAAGCTGGCGGGGCCGGTCGTGCGCGACGTCCTGTACCTGAAGCCGCACGCGCTGATCCGGCGCCGGCCGGCCACCGTGGCCGAGGCTGTTGACGGCGAGGTGCAGACCTTCGAGGTGACGATCGACGCCTACCAAAAGCCCCGCGTCCCCTCGCAGCCCTGGAAGGTGCGCACCTTCGACGGGACGGGATTCCTCAACCTCGCCTTCTTCGGCAGCTTCGGCGCCCAGCTGGAGCAGCGCCATCCGGTGGGCGCCCGCAGGGTCGTCAGCGGCAAGGTCGAGCGGTTCGGCGCCGAATGGCAGATCGCCCACCCCGACTACATGCTGCCCCCGGACAAGGCCGGAGAGATCCCGGAGATCGAGCCGGTCTATCCCGCCACAGCCGGCCTGCCGGCCCGTACGGTGCGCCGTTTCGCCCACGAAGCGCTTAGCCGGGCGCCTGAACTGATCGAATGGCAGGACCCCGCCTGGCTCGCCCGCGAGCGCTTCCCGTCCTGGCGCGAAGCCCTGGTGCGTCTGCACGAGCCGCAGAGCGAGGCCGACCTGTCCCTCTTAGCGCCGCACCAGCGCCGCCTCGCCTATGACGAGCTTCTCGCCCATCAGCTGGCCATGGCGCAGCGCAAGGCCGAACGACGCGCCGAGCCCGCCCGGGTGGTGGCGGCCAGCCAGACCGCCGAGGCGATCCGCGCTGACCTGCCCTTCGCGCTCACGGGCGCCCAGGACCGGGCGCTGGCCGACATCCGCCACGACTTCGCCTCCGGGGAACGGATGAGCCGTCTGCTACAAGGCGACGTGGGCTCCGGCAAGACCGTGGTGGCCATGCTGGCCATGGCCGACGTGGCCGCCGCTGGCGGACAGGCGGTGGTGATGGCGCCGACCGAGATCCTCGCCCGCCAGCATTTCGAGACACTCGCCGGCCCCCTGGAGGCCCACGGGATCGCCTCGCTGCTGCTCACCGGCCGGGACAAGGGATCGTCCCGCGCCGACAAGCTGCGGGCGCTCGCCAGCGGCGCGGCGCAGGTGGCGGTGGGCACCCACGCGCTGTTTCAGGATGACGTGCATTTCCAACGGCTCCAGCTGGCGGTCGTGGACGAGCAGCACCGCTTCGGCGTGGCCGAACGCCAGCGCCTGCAGGCCAAGGGCGAGGCCGTGCACCTCCTGGCCATGTCGGCGACGCCGATCCCGCGCACCCTGGAACTGACCGTCTATGGCGACCTCGACGTCTCGCGGATCGACGAGAAACCGCCGGGGCGCACCCCGGTGGCCACCCGCGCCGTGCCCATGCCGCGGATTGAGGAGGTCGAGGCCCGCCTTCGCAAGGCGGTCGCCGGCGGGGCGCAGGCTTTCTGGATCTGCCCCCTCGTCTCGGAGTCCGAGCTCGTCGACCTGAAGGCCGCCGAAAAACGCGCTGAGGAGCTGCGCGAACGCATCGGCCCCGGTGTCGGCCTCGTGCACGGCAAGCTGCCCGGCCCGGAGAAGGACGCCGTCATGGCCGACTTCGCCGACGGCAAGATCACGGTGCTGGTGGCCACCACCGTCGTCGAAGTCGGCGTCAACGTGCCCAACGCCACCATCATGGTGATCGAGCAGGCCGAACGCTTCGGCCTGGCCCAGCTTCACCAGCTGCGCGGCCGGGTCGGCCGCGGCCATCGCGAGAGCGCCTGCGTCCTGCTCTACGACCCGCCGCTGTCGGAGATCGCCCAGCGCCGCCTGGACATCCTACGCCGCACCGATGACGGCTTCGTCATCGCCGAGACCGACCTGGAGCTGCGCGGCGGCGGCGACGCGCTGGGCCTGCGGCAGAGCGGCTTCCCCGACTACGTGTTCGTCGATCCGATCGCTCACCGAGACCTGATCGCCGCGGCCGGCGACGACGCCCGGCTGATCATGTCCCGCGACCCGCAACTGACCAGTCCGCGCGGCCAGGCCCTACGCGTTCTGCAGGAGCTTTTCGACTGGCGCGCCGGCTCCAAGCTCAACGACGCCGGATAGCCGCGAAGGCTCAGTCGATGCGCCGTAGCGGATCGGTATTGAGACTGACCGGCTCGGCGTGCGTCGGCGCCGCGTTGGCGAAGTCCGGCTGGGTCAGCAAGGCGGCGACCCGCGCCTGGGCGTCGGCTTCAAGATCGGCGTAGAAGAGATTGTACCCAGGCGATTTTCTGCGGTCCGCCCAGGAGCCGGTCGGCTTCAGCGACGACGATTTGGGCCGCGACACGCGCAGGATGCCGGCTTCACATTGCGCGGCGACCTGACGGTTCAGGAACGCCGGTCGCGCGCCCCATTCCAGTCCGGTGGCGTTGGCCGCCCCCAGGTTGAGGCGCGCCGGGGCCGGCGCGTCGGTCGTCGCGCCCAGCAGGGGATTGAAACAGACCGGCGTACGGCCCTGCAGGTTCACCAGCTGGCCCGAAGACTCCCAGACCAGGGATCGGTCGCCGATCGCCTCGGTGCGCTCGGTGTCGCCCTGCATGGCGGAAATCCAGGCGGCGAGGCAGCCCGGTTCGCTGCGGCGCGCGCAGGCCGGGATTGGGACGCTGTCCTGCGGGACCGCCGTCTCGATCAGATAGGCTGCCGCCAGCCGCCGTCGAAGGGTCGGATCGGGCGCGACCTCCTCGGCGAGCAGTCGCGCGCCCAGCGTGCCCCCCTGCTCCACGCCGACGATGATGAACGGGCGGCCTTTGTTGTAGTGGTCGCGGTAGTAGCGGAAGGCCTGCGCCACGTCCCCGTAGGCGAACCGTCGGGCGTCACGCGCGTCCTCGCGCAGCGTCAGCAGCGAATAGAGGCTCGCCTGCCGGTACCGCGGCGCGAAAAGCCGGCCGACCCGGACGAACGGGCCCGCATAGTTGGGCGCCATGACCTGGCGAAACAGACGGTCGGCCTTGGCGTCTTCGATGGGTGCGTTCCAGTGCTGCCCACCGTCATAGATGGTCGGCGCGATGAAGAACACGTCCGCCGGACGCTGACCTGACCGCGCGCCCTCTCGATTGTCGGGCGCCAGGAACCAGGCGGTGTTCTGGGCGTAGTCCGGCGCCGGCGGCGGATCGTAGGTCTGAAAAGGCTCCTTCGGGTCGAGCCCGTTGCGCAGGATGTCCTCACGCCAGATGAAGGCGGCGGCGGCGGCGAGCGCGACGAACGCCAGCGCCCCGGTGATCAACCAGCGCCTAAATCTCATCGACCTGTCCGCCATGCGCCCTGGATACCAGATCGCGGCCGCGGCTCACAATCGCTGCTCAGCGTCAGGGCGCTCCTCAGCGATAAGGATCCGGCTGTGAGAGGTGCCGACCCACATAGTCGGCGATCCCGTCCTCCAGGCTGGTGAAGGGCGCGGCGTATCCCGCCTGGCGCAGGCGGTCCATCTTGGCCTGGGTGAAGTACTGGTACTTGTCGCGGATGGCCGGGGGCATCGGGGTGTAGTCGATCTTCGGCTCGCGGCCGGCGGCGTTGAACACCGCCCGCGCCAGGTCCTCGAAGGTCCGCGCCTCGCCCGAGCCCAGGTTGTAGACCCCATTCACCTGCGGGTTGGCGACCAGCCAGGCCACCACATTGGCCACGTCGCGCACATAGACGAAATCGCGCTTCTGACCGCCGTCCGGCACGTCGGTCCGATAGGACTTGAAGAGCTGCACGCCCTGGCCGTCGCGCACATGCGGCCAGATCTGCGAGGC
>Ga0153916_10000617_pt1 | contig 24333 bp, 28 predicted proteins | sample Opewatmetagenome_FD_109642 | JGI IMG/M metagenome (GOLD analysis project Ga0153916, IMG submission 109642) | Freshwater wetland microbial communities from Ohio, USA - Open water 3 Core 3 Depth 4 metaG | ecosystem: Environmental > Aquatic > Freshwater > Wetlands | place: USA: Ohio, Lake Erie...
CGGCGGCGCGGACGGTCGTATCGGTAACCCGGCCCGGCGACGCGGTTTTCATGGCCCATGTCGACGCTAATTATTGGATCGATTACTTGAGCCGACATACGCGGACCTTACCCAGCCCGCAGCCGTTCTGCCAGCCGCCCCCGGACGCCGCGGCTAAGCTCGCATACGCCGCCCGTCGCGGATTCCCGGAATATACCGGGCGAGGCGCGGCCCTGTATTTCACCGATTTCGAATGGGATGACCCGTATTTATTTGGTAGCGCCGGCGCGAACGAATTGAAGGTCGTTTTCTTTAAAATAATAAGGCGGGCGGAGCCGGTTACGACGTTACGATTCCCGGGAGGCAGCAGGGTATTATACCGGTTTAAGGCATATGGCGAAGATATCGCCGACGTCGCGATATACGAGGCCGAAGGCGGCGACGGTTCCTCCGACCGCGCCGTGCTGTCGTATACGGGTGCTTCGGTCGCCGTCAACGTCGACGTTCATAAAAAGGGGCCGTACATACTGGCGGTTCAAGCGAGCGGCAGACAAGCCGAGGGCGTATGGCCGGTAATGGAGGTCGCGGTCGACGGAAAGTGGTTTGGGAGAACCGCCGTCGACGCGCCGTTTTGGCGATTTTACGAGATGAGGTGCGATTTCAACGCGGGTACTCATTCCGTGAAAATCACTTTCCTTAACGACTATTGCGACCCGGCGGCCGGAAGCGACCGCGACTTGTACGTGAACCGTATAATAGTTTACCGCCCCGAGGCCCGCGGAATAAATTTCGCCCCAAGGGGCGTCAACCGATACGCTCAAAGGAACCGCCGGAAAGCAGGTCAAACGATATAGGAGGCCGTAAGTACTTTAATGCCAACGGCTTAGGTCAAGTTATTAGGCTTTGACGCGTTAATAGAAGAGGTTTTTATGTTATAATCCAGAGATACGACGTCGCGGCCGTCCGAGATAGTTATGGCTAGGGCGACCCCACGGTAAAAAGCCGTGACTGAAAGGACTACCTACATATTTGGCCGCGAACGGTATCCGGCAAAGACGGTTATTTGGGTAACCGTGGTCACCGCGCTGCCTCCCGTTTTGGGTTTTTGGGGAACGTTTGACATCGCCCGGGGTTTTTTCGCGAGCGCCTACTTGGCGCTATGCGTATTTTGGTACGTAATCATCCAGCCTAAGTTGGTTTGCACCAGCTGCGCCTATTACGACGGCGTGTGCGCCCGCGGCCTCGGTAAGGTATCCGCGTTATTGTATCGCGCCGGCCCGGGCAACGGCGTATGGGGAACAAGGCTCGGCCGAATATTCTGGTCCTATTGGTACGCGGGCGTTCCGGCCTTAGGGTTTTTATACCTACTAATATTCCGTTTTTCGTGGGCGACGGTAATTTTCGCCGCGGCGTTTTTCGCGACGGTTGCTTTGGCCTTCTTCGTCGGACGTAATTATTGTTGCGTCGGTTGCCTCGTCCGGAACAGTTGCCGGCGTTCGCCTTTTCGGGAGTAAAACGAGAGGAGTTGTTTAATGGCGTCGGACTTCGTTCGGTACCTGGATGGGGTCGAAGCGAATCTCGAGGCGCTTCACGCCGCCGAGGGCGAAGACGTCTTCAACCTTTACTATAAGCACGCGGACGTCGATACGGCCGCCCACGAAAAAAAACGGCGCGACGCGTTATTGGCGCCGGAGGTAGCTCGCGCGTGTGAAGAAGTCTTGTCGGGGAAAGGCGACGCCCGGTCTAAAAGGCGGGCCAAGATAATTTTGGATTGGGCGACGCAGGCGCGGGCCGAAACCGACGAGATCATCGACCTTAAAAACGATATCCAAAAAATAGTCATCAACGTTAAGCCGACGTTGGACGGCGAGGAGATCCCGCGCCACGTAAAGACCAATATACTTTTTAAGGAGAACGATCGCGCCAGAAGGCGGCGCGCGTTCGAATCGGAGGGTAAACTTCGGCAGGAATTATTTGAACGCGCGCGGCGACTTTACCGACTTCGCGACGAAGCGGCGCAAACGCTGGGGTACGACGGCTATCCTTCGCTCTCCTTGGCGGCCGAAGACCTAACGGTCGCCGAACTCACCGATATCTTCGACAGGTACGAACAGGCGACGCGGGCCCCGTACGAGGAGCTTATGGCGGAAGGCGCCGACCGCTTCGGCTTAGCTCGCGTTGAGCCTTGGGACCTGAATTACGTTACCGATAAAATCTGTTCGCCCGACGATAAGTATTTCCCGAGAGAAGCGGCCTTGCCATCCTTGGCCGAGGTCGTTAAAAACTTCGGCCGCAACCTTGGGGCCATGGGGATCGCGATCCACGACGACGCCGATATCCCATACGGCGGCTTGTGTTTCGACATCCGCGTTCCCGACGACGTGCGTATTTTACTAAATCTGAAAGACGGCATGTCGGACCTGCGGGTGTTGTATCACGAGTTCGGCCACGCCGTACATCGGAAATTTACGGCGGCGGAAAGTTTCGCGTTCAAGGTCGGCGACGCCGGCTTTTTCGCCGAGGCGATGGCCGATACCTGGGCATTGTTGGTAGATACGGCCGCCTGGCTCCGCCTCTTTACGAAGATGCCAGAAGAAGAGATAGCGCGGGTGCAAGACGCGGCGGAGAAATCTTTCGCGGCCCGGACCCGGCGGTTTATGGCGGCCCAAAGCTTCGAGTTGGACGCGTATCGCGACGCCGACGGCAACCTCGCCGCGGCGCTGGACGCCCAGACCGAACGGTTTCTCGGGTACCGCTACGGCGACGACGGGATGTGGGCCGAGCAGTATTTCCCGTTACTCTATCCTATGTACAGCAAGAACTACATGCTCGCGCGGGTCATCCAGCGCGCCGTTTACGACCACTTCAAACGCGAATACGGTGAACCGCTGGGCAAGCCCCAGGCCTTCGAATTTTTAATAAACCAATTCTACGCCGACGGCGCCTTACGTACGTGGAAGGAAAAGCTGGCCGCCGTTGGATTGGACCTTTGACGAGCGCGGGGCGTCAGGGCGATGGCAGCTAAGACCGTGAAAATAGGAGGCGCGACCGTAGGAGGCGACGCGTTCGCGCTGATCGGCGGGCCGTGCGTAATCGAGACCGAGGAACTTGCGCTCGAGACGGCCCGGCTCGCCGCCGGCGTATGCGCCGACCTCGGCATCCCGTACGTTTACAAATCGTCGTATTCGAAGGACAATCGCTCGAGCCACGAGACATACGGCGGCCCCGGCCCCGAGAAGGGGCTGGCCATACTGTCCCGCGTCCGCGAAAAGGTCGGCGTTCCGGTGCTCTCGGACGTCCACACCCCGGCCGAGGTCGCGGCGGCCGCCGAGGTGTTGGACTGCCTTCAGCTCCCCGCGTATCTATCCAAACAGACCCAGCTCGCGCTGGCCATCGGGGCGGCGGGGAAACCGGTAAACGTAAAAAAAGCGCAGTTCTTTAAACCGGAGCAAATAGCCGTGCCGTTGCGAAAAATCGAATCGACGGGCAACCGCCAAATCGTGATTACGGAACGCGGTACCGTCTTCGGGTATGGCGACATCGTCTTCGACCCCCGTTCGCTCGTCACGCTCCGGCGATTCGGTTATCCCGTGTTCTTCGACGTAACCCACGTCGTCCGGCTGCCGGGCACGACGAGCGACGACCCGGCCGGAGGCTTACGCGATTTTATTTTCCCGTTGGCGCGGGCGGCTTGCGGCGCCGGCATCGACGGCCTGTTTCTCGAGTTCCACCCCGAGCCGGAGCGGGCGCTGTGCGACGCGGCGAGTATGTTGCCTATAGCACGGTTGCGCGAATTATTGCAACAGTGTCTGGAAATACACTCGCGGGTGAAAGGTTGGCCGGACAACTGATGATCCGGGACGTCAAAAAAGACGGGCGACGCGTCGTGGCCATCGAGGCCGAGGCGGTCCGCGCGCTCGCCGACCACGTGGACGACAACTTCGCGGGCGCGGCGAACGCCATCCTATCCTCCGCCGGCCGAACGATCCTGTTGGGGATAGGGAAGTCCGGCATCATAGCCCAGAAGATCGCGGCCACCCTTTCGTCTACGGGTACGGCGTCCTTTTTCTTGCACCCGGCGGAAGGAGCCCACGGCGACCTGGGAATGGTCCGCCCGGGCGACGTGGCCGTAGCCGTCTCGTACAGCGGCGAAACGCCCGAGATATTATGCCTCGTCCCGGCGTTTAAGGCGCTGGGGGTAACGCTCGTCGCGATGACGGGCAACCGCGAATCGACGCTCGCGCGCGAAGCGGATTACGTGATAAATACGTCGGTCGACCGGGAGGCTTGTCCTTTGGGGCTCGTCCCCACGGCCAGCACTACCGCGGCTCTCGTAATGGGCGACGCGCTCGCGGTATGCGTAATGCGCAAAAGGGACTTCCGGGAAGAGGATTTCGCCGCGGTCCATCCCGGCGGGACGTTGGGGCGACGATTGGTCTCCAAAATCTCCGAGTTGGGACATACCGGCGACGAAATACCGCGGGTGGCGGCGACGGTTACGTTCGCCGAGGCCGTGGCGGAGATGAGCGCGAAAAAGTTCGGCATTACGGCCGTAACCGACGGCGAAGGCCGGTTGGCAGGGGTTATTACGGACGGCGACGTGCGACGGGCGTACGAGCGAGGTATGGCTAAGCCGGGCCATACGGCGGCCGACGTAATGACGCGCGACCCCAAAACTATCGGGTACGACGCGACGGGCGCCGCCGCCCTTCACGTCATGGAGAAATACCAGATCACGGCGTTATTCATGCTCGACGCGGAAGGGCGGCCGGCGGCCATCGTCCATATCCACGATATTTTGGGACGCGGCGCCGCGACGGTGAATTTCGACTGATGTACAAAGACACGACATTAATTGTCGCAGCCTCGTTAATCGTCGCCGCGTGGGCGGCCTTCGGGTGCCGCGAGAGCGACGAGGAACTCCCGCCGCCGGCTAAAAATATCCCGACCCAGGTCATAGACAACTTCACCCTTACCGAGACGGAGGGCGAGAACGTATCTTGGCGGCTTAAAGCCAAACGGGCGGATATCTACGACTACGCTAACGAGGCTAAGGTATTCGGCGTGTACGTTGATTTCTACGAGGAGGGCGTATACAGTTCGACGCTTACCTCTCGCGAGGGCAAAGTGGATTTACTCCGGCATAGCATGCAAGCTCGGGGAAACGTCGTTTTGGTATCCCGCAAAGACGGCGCGGTCTTGAAAACGGAGGAGCTCAATTGGGACGCGGACTCCGGCCGCATATATTCCGACGCCCATTGCACGCTCGAGCGAGGCCACAGCGTCATTCGCGGCGAGGGTTTCAACGCCACCCCCGGCCTGGAGTCGTTCTCCACCCACCAACTCGACGCCGACATTCTCGAAAAAGAGATGAGCGGCCTGGAGACCAGGCCGCGCCGAGGAACGGCGGGCGGCACCGCCGAAAACGCGGACATAGGTCCCAAATAATGAGGTGTCCTTATTGCGGCGAAGTCGAGGATAGGGTAGTCGACTCGCGGGGGGTCGACGACGGCCACGTGATCCGGCGGCGGCGCGAATGCCGTTCCTGCGGCCGGCGCTTCACGACGTACGAACGGCGAGAAGAAGTCCCCATGCTCGTGATAAAGAAAGACGGGACGCGCCAGCCGTTCAGCCGCGAAAAGATCGTCAAGGGGATAATGACGGCGTGCGAAAAGAGGCCGGTATCGCACGACGATATAGTCGACCTCGTGACGAAAATCGAGCGCGACCTGGGCGCGACGTACGAGGGAGAAATCCCCACCCGCGCCATAGGCGAGCGGGTGATGGGCGCCCTTAAAGAATTGGACGAGGTGGCTTATATAAGGTTCGCTTCCGTCTACAGGTCTTTCCGGGACGTGGGCGAGTTTATGAACGAACTACATAAATTAATGCGGCCGGAAGACGGGGAAAGCGAGCCCGGCGCCAAGTAACCGCGGAGGGCGGTTAAGAAATTAGGTATAAAAATGCCTGAGTTAAGAAGAGATCCGGTTGTGGGTCGTTGGGTGATTATAGCCGCCGAGCGCGCCAAAAGGCCGCAAGATTTCGTGCCTATCGAAAATACGCATACGACGGCCGAAGGCAAGCGGAATTGCCCCTTTTGCCCGGGGCGCGAAGGCGAGACACCGCCCGAAATTATCGCGTACCGGTCCGGCGGCTCACCTCCCAATTCGCCGGGATGGACTATCAGGGTCGTTTCCAACAAGTACCCGGCGCTCCAAATCGAGGGGGAGCTCGACGCCCGGGCCGAGGGAATATACGACCGCATGAACGGTATCGGCGCCCACGAGGTTATTATCGAGACGCCCGATCACGACGCGACGCTGGCGACGATGTCGTCGTCCCAGCTCGAGGCGATGTTTCAAGCCATCGTGGACCGGATAACCGACCTTGAAAACGACACGCGCTTCAAGTATATACAGATTTTCAAAAACGTAGGAGAGTCGGCCGGGGCTAGTCTCGAACACCCTCATAGCCAGCTTATCGCGACGCCCGTCGTTCCCAAACGCATTACGGAAGAGCTCTCGGGGGCGTTGGCCCACTACGAATATAAGGAACGGTGCGTTTTCTGCGACATCGTACGCCAGGAGTCCGACGATGAAGCGCGGTTGGTTTTCGCCGACGACGTGATCGTTTCGTTCGTCCCTTTTGCGCCCCGGTTCCCGTTCGAGATTCAAGTCGTACCCAGGCGCCACGTGTCTTCCTTCAAAAACATCGTCGACGAGGAAATCAAACACTTGGCAGTCCATTTAAAATTGATTATAGGGAAGATCGATGGCCTGTTGCGTACCCCGCCTTATAACATGGTGCTTCATACCGCGCCGTGCCGTCTGGACGAGCTTCGGCATTACCACTGGCATATCGAAATCATTCCCAAGTTGGCAAATGTAGCCGGTTTCGAGTGGGGGACCGGTTTCTATATAAACCCCACCATCCCCGAACAAGTAGCGGAACATTTACGGGCGTACAGTACCGACTGAGGTTCTTATGGCTAAGTCGCCCATCGTCTTGGTCGTTTCGGAAGCCGTACCGTTCGCCAAAACCGGCGGCCTGGCGGACGTCGCCGGCTCTCTCCCCAAAGGGTTGGCGAAAATCGGCGCCAAACCGATACTCATAATGCCGTACTACAAAGAAGTGGCTCGAGGAGGTTTCGGCGAGAAGAAGGTGGGCCGTTTGGAGGTGCCGGTCGGCGCCAATAGGATAACTACCACCGTATACGCGACCGACATACCGGATACGGATATCCCGGCGTTTTTCCTGGCCTACGACCCGTATTTTTACCGGGACGGCTTATACCAGGAGAAAGGGATCGATTATCCCGATAACGCGGAGCGCTTCACGCTGTTATGTCGCGGGGCGCTGGAATTGATAGTGGCCGAAAACATGCGCCCGGCCTGCGTACACGGCCACGATTGGCAAACGGGTTTAATCCCGGTATATATAAGAGACCATTACGCCGCGGAACTCGGCGATACCGCAACGTTGTTCACGATCCATAACACCGGTTACCAGGGCAACTTCGACAAGAAGTATTTTCCCATAACGAACATTAATTGGAACCGCTTCCAAATAAACGATATGGAGTTTTTCGGGCAATTCTCTTTTTTGAAGGCCGGCATCGTGCACGCCGACGTGATTAGTACCGTAAGTGAAAGGTACAGCGAAGAGATACAGACGCCCGAGTTCGGCTTCGTTATGGACGGCGTTCTGCGGCAACGACGCGGCGACCTATACGGCGTTCTCAACGGCATTGATTATTCCATCTGGAATGCGAAGAAGGACCCTTACCTGGCCGCAAATTACCGCGCCGAGAATCTCAAGGGCAAAGCTATATGTAAATACGCGCTCGAGAAAGAAAACGGCTTCCAGCACGAAAGCAAAAAGGCCCTCGTCGGCATTATTTCCCGGCTCGCCGACCAAAAGGGCTTCGACATCCTCGTGGACGGGATCGACGGCATACTGCAATTGCCGTGTCGTTACGTTTTGCTCGGGACGGGGGACCGGAAATATCACCGCCTCTTCGAGGAGGTGGCGAAGCGCCATCCTAAAAAGTTCTCCGCGCACCTCTTGTTCGACGACGTGATGGCCCATCGCATATACGCGGGCGCAGATATGATATTGATGCCGTCGCGGTACGAGCCGTGCGGGTTGGGCCAGATGATAGCCATGTCGTATGGAACCGTGCCCGTAGTAAGGGCGACGGGGGGGTTGGCAGATACCGTCGTCGACGCCGACCATAATAAAAGGGAGGGCGTAGGCTTCACGTTCGAACGCTACACGGATCGGGCGATGGTAGAGGCGATCGAAACGGCTATCGCGGCGTACGCGCGGCCGCGACGTTGGCGAAACATTATGCGGCGTGCGATGGCGAAAGATTTTTCGTGGGAACGGTCGGCGCGGGCGTATATGAAACTATATCGCTTGGCGAAGAAGAAGAGAGCGGAAAGGCGGGGGAAAACCAAATGTGAAACGCCGGCCGGGACGTAATCGAGGCCGGGGATGTTTAAGTATTAAACAAAATTATATTATGTATATTAATAAAACGTTGGAAATAAAAGAGATATATAGGAATTAAGGTAATACTAAATATAGATACGTCTGATAATATATATTATGTTAACAATACCTCGACGCATAATTATTTCTTTTTATGGCGATCCGCCCGCGACCTTTTTTTTCTTTTATGCTTCGCTATTTTTTCCCGTTTTCTCTTTTTGGGACAGCCCATCTGTCACCTCTGCTCTCGTCGTTTTTATATTTAACCGGTTATCCTTCGACGCCGCCTTCATCAAGTAACCTTTTCAGCGTTTTAGAGGCGCGAAAAGTGGCCGTAACCTTCGGCGATACGTATACCTGTTCGCCCGTTTTTGGGTTCCGGGCCGTACGGGCCCGCCGGTTTTTCACCGCGAAGGAACCGAAACCCCGCAGTTCTACCTTCTCTCCTTGGGCTAAGGCATCGCTTATGGTTTCGAGGATGGCATCTACTACGCTAATGGCCTCTTTTTGAATTAAACTATGACGTTTCGCGATGGAACGCGCCAGGTCCGCTTTCGTCATACCCGCCGACCTCCTTGTTATACAAGGCCCCGGCGATAATCGCCAACGTAACGGCGCCGGGCCAAGCGAACTAAATTTTCCTGCCGTAATTTACGCCGCTAAGGGTTTATCGCCGCCTGTTTCGCCTTTCGCCGCCGGCGTTGGAAAAACCATATTATAAGCCTTATTATCAATACCAGTATTATTAGTATTATAATAAACGGCAGTAATACGATTATGGCCTGGATTATGAAAATACATATCCGCAACGCTATCCGGAGGGCTTCTCTTAAAGCTTTCCCTAAGCTGTAGCCTGTAGGAACCGCGGCGTGAGGCTCTTCGAGGTGGATAGTAATCGTTGACAGCCCTATTCGGGAATCGAGGTAGCGTAATTCCCCTTTAAAACGCTCGATATTCTCGGTTACGCGCTCAATCTCGCGCTCTACCTCTAATATATCCGAGACGTTCGCCGTCCGCTTCGCGAGGATGTCGAGGTACCGGGCGCGTGCCGCTTCCGCGTTCGCGAGGCGCGCTTGGAGGTCTACGTACTTTTCCGTTACGTCCTCCGTCGTACTATTTTCCGAACGCGGCCGCCCCACCTCCCGTAACGCCCTTATCGTTTCGTCGAACTTCGACGGATGAACCTTTAAAGTTACCGAGCCCAGCGCGTAACCCTCCTCGGCTACGGAACGGCTGGTTTCGACAACGAGCGCTTTCTCGGCCGCCGCTACGGCGTAGACTTTTTCGAACCCTTTCTCTACGTCGTCCACCTCGCACGTCAGGTCCCCCGTCTTAATGAGCTTCAACTCGCCGGTCATTTCGGCGGCATTCGCCTCCGCGAGGCCGGTGAAAACGTCCTCTCCGCGCGTAACCTCGCCTCTCGCCGGAGCCGGTGTCTTTTCCGCTAAGGGCCTTTCGCCCTCGGCGGCCTTGAATCCCGGCTCGGCCGGCGCCGCTTCCGGCGCGGCCCCTTCCTCGCTCAACGCCGGCGTTTCCGCCGCTTTTTTTGCGCAACCCAGGATAAGGAGAAGCGCAGCGCTTAAAAGTACTAGTATTATCGTCGATTTACGCACGTCGCAACTCCCCGGGTTGATGTTCCATTATGCAGTCGCGTATGGCCGGCGGATTCCGTACCGGGCCGCCGTTTATGCCGTATTAATAAAGAGAATATTTAAACTCGACGCGCGTCGGGGGTTCGCCCCAACCTACCAGCTCTGCCCGGACGCGTCCGAAAAGTACGTCGTATAGCGAAGGTTCCTTGGCCTTCTTCCTCACGATGACAGGGCGCCCCTTGACGCCGATCTCTTCCGCGACGTCTCGTAAGCACTTTTGGAAGTTCCCCAATTCGTCGACGAACCCCAGTTCTTGGGCTTGGCGGCCGGAGAATATCCGGCCGTCGGCGTAATCCATGACGTACCGGCGTACGCGGTAGGCCGTGGGCGATTCGACGCCCAGGGCTTTAAGTTTGGCGGATATAACCGGGCGGCGCGCTCCCGCGACCACGTCCACGAACTCTTGGTAGACGTCGTCCACCGTCTCGCCCAGAAGCGCTTCTTCTTCCGGCGTCATAGGCCTTAAGGGCGAACCGATGTCCTTGTAGCGGCCGCTCTTTATGGTTTTGCTCGAAAGGCCGATTTTGCCGAAAAGGCCCTCCACGTTGGTGAACGTCATAATAACGCCGATAGACCCGGTCAGGGTTCCCGGGGCCGCGTATATTTTATCGCTCGCGCACGCAACGTAGTACGCGCCCGACGCGCCGACGTTGGACATGTACGCGTATAACTTCTTTTTCTTTTCTTTTAGCTTGAGGAGTTCTGCGTATATCTCTTGCGACGGCGCCACGGCGCCGCCCGGGCTATCGATATATATAACGACGGCGGCTACCGTAGGGTCGTCGCGGTAAGAATGGATCACATTTATTATTTCCTCGGACGACGTTATAGACCCGCGTATATCCAAGACGGCGATTTTTTTACCCACCGGCGAATAGGCTTTGACGTCGGGGAGGGCGCGGCATAAGACGGCGACCGCGATAACGGCCGCGCATACGGCGAACGCTATCGCTCCCCCACCCATCAACCACCATTTCCTCGATGACATCCTTTTTCGAGCGCCTCCTGGTCGCGCGTCCCGCGCGAGTTTTAGTAGCCCCGCAAAGCCTGGAGATGCTTTACCGCCAGCGCGTTCAAAGCCGGGTCGTCGGTCAACGCCAACGCCCGCTTCCAAAGGCGGATGGCTCGTCCCACCTCGCCCGCATCCTCGGCTAGCAGCGCCAATAGCCGTACGCGCGAAACGTCGTCGTACGTTCCTTCGCCTTGAGTGAGGATTTCTTCGGCTTCTTTCGCCAGTCCCTTTTCTTTTAGTATCAAAGCCAAATTATATTCCGCGCGGCGGCCGAGGTCGCCCCCCTCTCTCGCTAACAGGCGGTACTCGCGCGCCGCTTCTTCCAAATAGCCCAATTTGTGCCACACCATCGCGACGTTGAACCGGGCCGGCGAAAACCCGGCATCGAGCGCCAACGCCTGTTGGTAATAAGAGACCGCGAGGTTGAGGTTATCGCCCCGATATCGGTTGCCGTCCTCGTCGAATTCGTACGTTAAGGCGAGGTTGTATAATATCGCCGGTTCGCCCGGATACTCCGCGGCGAGCTTTAAAAACGTCTCGCTCGCTTTCTTACGGTCCCCGCCGCGGGCGAAACCCACGCCTTCATCTAACGCCGCGGTAAAGACGGCGGTGGCCGTTTCGGCCCGCGGGGCGGCCGCGTTCAATAAAAAAGCCGCCGCGGCCGCGGTTACGAGAAAACTCCGCCTGGCGGGTCGCGACTTCAATCCGTTAAACCTACTATGTGGTCAATCCCTTTCGAAAGATTCGCTTCGCCCGTTACGTTGGCGCTATTGGAAGTAATCACGGCGCCGTTGGCCGTACTTATAAAATCTACGGTAATGGTATATTTATCACCATTTTTAGATACTTTGCCGCGACAGGCCACCATTGCGCCCAGCTTCTTCCCCAGCGTTGCCGCCGTCGCCGTAGATATCGGTTCACCCTCGCCGATGTCGGAACCTTCCAGGATTTTTTCTATTTTCTCGGGTTCCACGACTTTGTACTTGCCCAGGTACGCGAGTGCTGTTATCAGGTAGCGGGCGACTACCGGCCCCAGGTAATCGTTTGCGCTTTCGGTCTCAAAATTAAAAACGGCTATAACGGGCTTAGCCGTTTTGGCCGGCGCGGGTGGCGCGTAAATCAAGAACAAAACGCACAATAACAATAAAACTTGACGGCTGCGCTTCGGCATTTATCCTCCTCGTAACGCGTCGGACGGCACCGGGGACGGTCCGGCGGGGACCGCCGGCGGGTGGTTCATGAAATGCGCGAAAACCCTCATACGTTCCCTCAGGCTGCGCAGATTGGCGTACATCAAATTCGCGTCGCTCTTGCGGATCTCCCAGAGATAAGCTTTGAAGTCTTCCGAAACGTCCGGGTGTTCGCGCACGAAAGAATCGATAAGTTGTTCGTGACGTACGAACCGGTTGATGGAGCGCGAGTAGGAATACGTCGTCTCCACGTGGTCGATATACGCTTGTTCCACCTGGTCGATTTCGGGCGGCGGGTTTAAGTTATTGCCGCCCGCGGACAGCCTGGCGAAGTAGCGGGCGTGGAAAAGGCGGTCGACCAGCGCCGCTATTAATTCTTTAAGCCGGCCCGGGTCTATTAACTCGGCGCCGTTTTCGCCGTAACGCGCCAGTATTTCGTCGATTAATTGCCCGGCGTCGGCGAACGCGACGTCGCGCGCGCGGGCGAATAATCGGCGATTCCGCAACAATACTTCGGTATTAGTAGATTTCATCGAGAATCGTACGTTGTTGGCTGAGGTAATCGATTTCGTGGGCCTCCGTAAGTACGGTTCCTGCCGCGCGGTCCCCCACCCGGCGCCTCTTGGGGTCGGTGAACGCATAGACCACGTCCAATATATTTACGAGGGGTACGAGTAACGTCAGATTCCGCACGATGGAGTGGACGACGTTGGCGTGTCGTTCGTAGTCGTCGATCTTTACCACGCGTAACCCCATGATGCGCTTGCCGATGCTGGCGCCGCCCGCGTCCCGCACGAGGAAGTAGAACAATCCAATCCCCACTATCGTACCCCAAAACAACTGCCGGTAGTAATATTGGTCCGGCCCCGGCAAGTACGGGTTCATGTTCAAAAAGCTGAATATAAGGGCTACGACGAAATAAAAGAGGCTTATAAAGAACAAATCCACGAGTTGGGCCGCTACGCGCCTTATGAACGAGGGCCGCGAGAAATCCAGAACTACCGAACGGTCGACCTTCAACCTTTTGCCCTTTTCTAAGCCGACCTCTTCTTCCGCCGATACCTTTTTGAACTCAACCTCTTCGACCGAAATTTTCGCCGGCTCGGGCGGCGCCGGTTTACGCTCGGGCGCGGGAGGCGGTATGGATATTGAGACCAGGTCGCCCACCTTAGGCCCGGAGATATGTTTTTCGGGCGGCGGTATGGCGGGGCCGCCGATAGGGCCGACGGGTTGAATACCTGCGGGCGCCGGTCCCGCGGGCGTAGCCGCCCTGGGGAGCGGCCAAGTAGGCTTCGCCTCGAGCGGACCGACTTCGGGCGGCGCGGCGGGGCCCGCCGGCGCGGACGGTACCGACGGTTCACCGCCGGGCATTGGCGGCGGGACCTCCGGTTCCGGCGCCTCCAAGTCCACGAATATGTCGGCGAAATCGGCTATCTCCGCGAGTTTTACCCATTTTTTAGATTGGGGTTCCCAGACGTAGTGGTCGCGGTTGAATTCGCCGCTCAAGATTTTTTCTTCGACTTCGCCGAATTCGAACGGCCCGAAACGCGCCCCTTCTTTGCCGAGATAATACTTCTTTACGGCTTTCGGCGGCGCGCCTTGCGTAAGGTATTTCGAAAATACGACGTGTTCCGCGGCCTTTAACCACCGGTTGGATTCGGCGTCCCAAACGAAATGGTTGCCTTTGAAGCGGCCTCGTTCGATTTCCTTAATTATGGCATCGCGGGGGAAGGGGCCGCCGGTCTTGCCTTCGACGTTGATGAAGAAACCTTCTTCCGGCACGGCCGAGGCCGCGGTTTCCTCTTCAAAAATGCCGGCCAACTCGGCGTGGAATTTGATCTTAATCCACCTGCCCTGTTTCGCATCCCAAACGTAATCCTCTTGCGAAACAGTTTTGTTGGTGACCAACTCGCGGACCTCGGCGGTATCAAGAGGCCCGCGTTGGTTGCCGTTGATATTCAAATAGTACTCCATATTAGCTCCGGGGGCGGCACCGGTTTGCGCCCGAGAGGATTCGAACCTCCGGCCTATGGTTTAGGAAACCACCGCTCTGTCCGGCTGAGCTACGGGCGCTCCCGAATCTCCGACCATAATTTATAACATAATATGTCCCGGGGTGCAACATTACACGCCAAACTAGTCGTAATGGATTATCGAAAAGACCTCGTAATCGCGTAATTTTTCGCGGCCGGACAGGAAGTCGAGCTCGACCAGGAATACAAAAGCCTCTACCGTCGCTCCGCACGATTCTATCAACCGCGCCGTCGCGAGCGCCGTGCCGCCCGTCGCCAGCAGGTCGTCGCACACCAAAACCCGGTCGCCGGCGCCGAAAGCGTCGGCGTGTACCTCCACGGCGTCGGTGCCGTATTCCAATTCGTATTCCTCGCGCCGGGTTTTGCACGGCAACTTGCCCGGTTTACGGATGGGGACGAAACCTGCGCCCAAAAGAAAAGCTACGGGGGCGCCCAGGATAAATCCTCTGGCCTCTACGGAAGCTACGTAGTCGATGCCGCGGTCGCGATACCTGTCGGCCAAAGCGCCGACGGCCAGTTTAAAAGCCTCCGGGTCGCGCAAAAGGGTCGTAATATCCTTGAATATAATGCCTTGTTTGGGCCAATCTCGAACGTCGCGGATGCAACTTTTAAGCCTTTCGTCGATCACTTAACGCTCCTTTCGACGGGCCGCGACGTCATGAAACGTCGCCGAACAAATCCCCGCTTACGCCACCCTCGGCCTTAGCCATTTGCCGCAACTTATTCAACGCCTCTTTTTCGATTTGGCGTACGCGTTCGCGCGTTATATTTAGCTTCTCGCCGGTCTTCTTCAGCGTCAATTGTTCGTGGCCGTCCAGGCCGAACCTCATGCGCAAGACGTCCTGCTCCCTTTCGCTCAAGCGCTTCATAAGTTCGGCGAGTCTGCCGTACCTCACCAGTAAATAGGCCGTGGCGTACGGGGCTTCGGCCCGCGAGTTCTCGACTTTTTCCAAAAGCGACTTCTCCCCCCCGGGCATATCCGCGTCGAGTTTGTACGGCCGGCGCGAGGACAAGAGTATCCGTTCCACCTGTTCGCGCGAAATACCCATGACGGCCGCTACTTCGGCCGGCGCCGGTTCCCGCTCCAAGTCGTGGGCCAACCCTTGCATCGTGCGGAAGTATTTTTTGGTGAGGTCGACGACGTGAACCGGGACCCGTATCGTCCGGCCCTGGTTTATGAGGGCCCGGTTGATAGTCTGCCGTATCCACCACGTGGCGTAGGTGCTGAACCGACACCCCTTGCGGTACGAGAATTTTTCCACGGCGCGGATGAGGCCCAAGTTCCCTTCCTCGATAAGGTCTAAGAACGACATCCCCCTGCCGATGAACTGCTTGGCTACGTTTACGACCAGCCGCAAGTTGGAAACGATCATCTTCGCCCTGGCGTCGGCGTCTCCCTTTTCCACTCTCTGGGCCAGCGCGAGTTCTTCCTCTTTGGTGAGGATGGGAATTTTGGAGATATCCAAGAGGTAGGCCCGCACGAGGTTGGCTTCGTACTCTTGTTCCGACTCGAATTCCTCTATTACTTCCGAGATCTGGTCGGGGCCGAGCGCGTCTTCCTCTTCGGGTTGGGCTTCTTCGTCGAAGCTCTCCGGTTCTTCGGTTTCTTCTTTCGCGCGTGTCTTCTCAGTCACGAGTAAACCTCACCGCCGGGTCACGACCAAGCAGGCGGTAGCGACGTCGCACCCGCTTTGGAGCTTTATCATAAATCGCGTATTGGCCGTTAGGAGAGCGCATCTTCCGGTACGTGCCGCATCTTCCGCCGTTAGAACTTTACGGCGAAGGAGCTGTATTCGCCGCGAGGTTTTTCGCCGAGTACCCGCACGTCGCGGACCCGGCCGTACGGCGGCCCTTTACGGAGCACGTTTACGAAGGCCGTCACCTCGCCCCTCGGCCCCTCCAAGACGACCTCTACGGACCCGTCGTACAGGTTCCGCACGTAGCCCGTAACGGCGAAAGCCGCCGCTTCCCGCACCGCCCAATAACGAAAGCCGACCCCCTGCACCATGCCGGAGAACGTCAACCTGCGCCCAATAACGTCGCCGACGGACATGATGATTACTTGAATAACGACGCGAGTTTCCGCACCGCGACGTCCGCGTCCGCCGCCGGCCAAACTCCCTCGATGCCGGGCCAGGTGTTAATTCCGATAACCGGTTTGCCGAGCTTAAGGGCGAGGGCGATTTCCGACAACGTCCCGAATCGGCCTCCTACGGCAACCACGGCGTCGGCCGCGGCCACGACTACGGCGTTTCGCGCGTGGCCCAGGCCGGTCGGGATTACTATTTTGACGTAGTCGTTAGCGGACGACGCGTCGTACGTAGGAAGAATGCCGACGGTCGTGCCTCCGGCTTCCGCGGCTCCTCTGCTCGCCGCTTCCATGACGCCGCCCAAGCCGCCGGTTATTACCACCCATCCGCGTTCCGCGGCCAAGCGCCCGACGTTGGTGGCAACCTCGAGGTGTACCGTCTCGGTTACCGCGTCGCCTATAACGCCGATTTGAATGGGCATAAAAATTGCCGACGCGCGGCCTCGAGGGGGCCGCGGTGGCATTATTTTGGGGGCGAGAGGATTTGAACCTCCGACCACCTGCCCCCCATACAGGTGCGCTACCGGACTGCGCTACGCCCCCTTACGGGCGCCCCTATAATAAATTAAAACAACGCGTTCGGCAAGCCCAAAATTCGCCCCGCGGCGGAGTTTCGGCGGCACCGCATCCTACGACCGTGCTTTGCTTAAGGGCTTACCTCTTGCAAACGGAAAAGAGACTCCTGGAGGAGTCTCCTTAATACTTTCGGGGCGAGAGGATTTGAACCTCCGACCCCCTAGTCCCGAACCAGGTGCGCTACCAGACTGCGCTACGCCCCGATAACGTACGTCCCGAATTACACGCCTACCCGTGTATTATACAAAATTGCCCTTCGATATGCAAGCGGTAACCGGCCGCATATTACCGCCGGCGCCGCTTCCCGGTTCCCGGCTCGAGGAAACCGAGCAATCCTTCAAGGTCGCCGCGGAGCTCGGCGATAATATTTTTGTCTTGGGCGGGCCGCCGCCGCGCGGCCGCCAGCTTTTTGCGGGCCCCGGCGATAGTGTAACCGTCGTCGTAGAGGAGTTTCTTAATCGCCCATATTAATAAAATGTCGTTTTTACGATATGCGCGGCGCCCGTTGGACCGTTTCTCGGGTTTTAGCGTAGGGAACTCCGATTCCCAATATCGAAGTATATGGCTTTTCAGGCCGGTGAGCGTCGAGACTTCGCCGATGGAGTAGAAAATTTTATGCCGGTCTTTTAGGAATTCTTCGGCCATGTCATTACCCCCGGCGGCTTAAACCTCCACCTCTAACGAGAAGTCGAGCGCCGGCGCGGAATGCGTCAAGGCGCCCACGGAGATGCGCGTCGCCCCGGACCGGGCGAAAGTCGCCACGTTTGACAACGTGACGCCGCCCGAGACCTCGACTACGGCTCGGCCGGCTATGGCGATACAAGCGGCTCGCGCGGCGTCCGGGGCGAAATTGTCCAGCATTATGACGTCGGCGCCTGCCGCCGCCGCTTCTTCGGCTTCGCCGAGGGTCTCGACCTCAACGAAGATGGGCATGCCCGGACGCCCTTGTTCGCGGGCGCGTTTGACCGCCGTCGCCACGCCGCCGCTCAACCGTTTGTGGTTGTCTTTAATCATAATGCCGTCATAAAGGCCTTGGCGATGGTTTTCGCCGCCTCCCGCCCTCACCGCGGCTTTCTCGAGCGAGCGCAACCCGGGCGTCGTCTTCCGGGTATCCAGGATGGTTACGGCTACGTTGTCGGCCCGGGCGACGAAAGCCGCCGTCAACGTCGCGACTCCCGAAAGCCGTTGGATAAAGTTGAGGGCCACCCTTTCGCCGGCGAGTATAGGGCCGGCCGGGCCTTGGAGGGTCGCGACGGCCCGGCCCGCGGTAAATTTCCGGCCGTCCTCGACCACCGTTTTGAATATCACTCGCCGGTCCAACGCGCGAAAAACCCGCCGCGCCACTTCGACGCCGAACAAGACGCCGTTATCGCGCGCGACGACTGCGGCCCGGGCCGGCACTTCTACGATGCCGAGCAGGCCCGTCGTCACGTCGCCCGAACCCACATCTTCTTCCAGGGCCCTAGTTACGACGTTATCCCAATCCGAATCAACCGGCACGGCTGAATCCTGTCAACGCGCGCTGTCGCGGCCTATAGCCATCATGCGGTCGATGGCGCGGCGCGCGGCCTCGGCGACGTCGGGCGGTATGGTGATTTCGTATTGCATATATTTCAACGCGTCGCGGACGCTTTCGAGTCGAGTCAGCTTCATGTTGGGGCAAACCGCTTGCTCGGTGACGGGCCAGAAATTTTTATCGGGGCACCGTTTCTTCAACGGGTATAACATCCCCTTTTCGGTCCCTATTATGAAATCGGAGGCGTCGGATTCGGCGCAATATTTGAGCATCCCGCTCGTCGAGCGTACGGCGTCGGCGAGCTCGATTACCTCCATGGGGCATTCCGGATGTACGACGACCTTAGCGCCGGGGTGTTCGCCTTTGGCTTCGAAGACCATTTCGGCGGTGATGCGCGCGTGGGTCGGACAACACCCCGGCCAAATGATGATGTCGCGGCCCGTCATCTTACGAACGTAAGCGCCGAGATGCTGGTCGGGCGTAAATATTATTTCCCGACCTTCCGGGATGGATGAGACGACTTTAACCGCGTTGGCCGACGTACAACAAAAATCGGTCACCGCCTTCGTCGCCGCGGTGGTATTTACGTAAGAGACTACAACCGCGCCCGGGTGTTTCTCCTTCAACGCCAGAACGTCCGCGGGCCGCACCATCTCGGCCATGGGGCAATTGGCATCCCGCTCGGCCAAGAGCACGGCCTTTTCGGGATTGAGTAGTTTGGCCGTTTCGGCCATAAACCTCACGCCGCACAATACGATAACCTTGGCGTCCGTCTTGGCGGCCTCCTGGGCCAGGCCCAAAGAATCGCCTACGAAATCGCCTAAGTCTTGCACTTCCGGTATTTGGTAGTTATGTACCAGGAAAGTCGCGTCGCGAGTTTTCTTTAAGTCCGCGATCTCGGCTAAGACTTTGGATTTTATTTCGGCGACCGTTTTCGCATCACTCTCCCGGCGCGATTTGGCAGAACGCTTCCGTCACCGGGCGGTCCGCGTTTACCTTCAGACCTTGCGCCGTTTCGTCGTCCGTGACGAAATATATTTCGTGCAAACCGGAACCGGCTAAAATAGGACAACGCACCTTGAACTTTTTGCTTTTTAATTTTATGACGTATTGCGCGTCGCCGTCGGCGACCTTCAACCTCTCGACGGGTATTAAAAGCTCACCCTCTCCCTCCAAGACGTAGAAAGTCGATTCTTCGCGCGATTGTTCTTCCGAAACGACGTCGACGTCGGTTATACCGGCGGTAAAATTAAAGGGTTTCTTCGGGTCGAAGTTCCCCATAAAGAACCCCTTCATCGTGCCGTATTTATCCACCGGCCGGCGGGCGAAGACGACCTTGCGCAGCCCGTCCCCCTCGCGGAAAAATAAGTTCACCACTACTAAACCGTCTGCGGGCTCGAAAATATACGTATTCACCTCGTCCAACCAGACGCCGATGAGGTCGTCGCTCCGTATGGCCAACGTTACTTTTAAGGTATTTTCGACCTCTTTTTTCAGCTGAATACTTTTGAAATCTATGGCGCGCTTAGAAAAGACTTGGGTGCAGAAAAGCGTTCCCTCCTCCGAAGCCGTGCACCCTATGCCCGAATGCGTAAAGCGCCGGTCCAGTATATTTTCCCGATGGTCCCGGCTGGCGAGGAGCAATTCCGTAAGCTTTCGGCCTATCGCTTCCGCGTCGGCGGAAGCCGGGACGCTGTTTTCGGACGCCAGGTTTTCCGCCACGGATATGTCCGTTAGGCCGGCGTTATAAACCCGGTCCAGAACGTCTTTCAAACCGGGTGTCGGCGACTCGTGCGCGAAATAGTAAAGGCGGTTCATCTCGTCGGAATGCTGCCGCGCCGCGGCCGTTAAACCGTCGTCCAACTTCAGCGGCGTCAACCCCTGTTCTTCTCTAACGCGGTTGACCTCTCCGAACATCGCGCGTTCGACTTCAGCTAAGCCGTTTACACCCGCAAAGATATCCTTTCGTAAACGGGCGTCCCCGTCGCCCGTCATTGACGCGCCGGCTGCGACAACCGGGACGACGACGAGGGCAATAAAATCCCACTTAATTAACCCTTTTTTCATTTAAAGAGTATTATCACGTTATTATCGGAAACGCAAGGAAAAAACTTGCTTTTCGGCTTATATAGCGGTTATAATTTTATATGTTTGGGCGGTCGAAACCGCTGGTAGTAGGTCTGACCGGGGCCGTAGGGGCCGGGAAGAGCACCGTCGCCCGCTTATTGTCGCAAAAAGGGGTCGCCATAATCGACGCCGTGGCCTAGGGCGTCGTCGAGACCTCGAGCCGCGTGAAAACCGAATTGGCCGCGGCCTTCGGCCCTTCGATATTTACGGCCCACGGCGGCGTCGACAGGCTCGCGCTGGCTCGCGCGGCCTTTGCCTCCGCCGAAGCGACCGCCCGACTCAACGCCATCGTTCACCCTCGGCTTTGGGACCGCATAAAAAACGAAGTGGCTTCCCGGTCGGATGCGGACATAGTTGTGATAGACGCCGCTCTTATCGTAGAATGGGGGGCGGGGTTGCCGGTCGACGTCGTCGTGGTGGTGGATGCGCCCGAGGACGTGCGGAAGAAACGTTCGCAGGACACGTACGACGAAACGGATTTCTACGCCCGCCAAAGTCGCCAGTTCGACGCGCGGGGGAAAAAAGGCCAAGCCGACGTAATCGTCGATAACGCGGGTTCGTGGCGCGAACTCGAGAATAAGGTCGACCGTTTATATCGCATCCTGAAAGAGATGGCCCGCGGAAAAACGCCGCGCGCTAAGCCCGTCATAATTTGACGCCGTATGCCGTATTTGATAAGAGTCGAAGGTCACTTTGCCGCGGCGCACGCCGTTCGCGGATACGACGGCTCGTGCGAACGGCTTCACGGCCATAACTTCACGGTGACCGCCGTCGCTGAAGCCACGACGCTGAACGAGATAGGGATCGCCGTGGATTTCAAAGAGCTGAGCGCCTGGCTCGGCGCCGTGCTCGAAATAATGGACCATCAGAACTTGAACGAGCTGCCGATTTTTTCGAAGCGCAACGCCACCGCGGAGAACATCGCCGCTTTCGTTTACGAACAACTGGCGCCGAAGGTCAAGTCGTCGGGGGCAAGGCTGCGGCGCGTGACCGTCGAGGAATCGCCCAAATATGCCGCGTCGTTTACCCCGGACCTTTAAATCCGTAGTCCTCCTATCCGGCGGCTTGGATTCCGCGGTTAACCTGGCGCTCGCCGGCCGTTACCGCTCTCCCGTCCTGGCGTTGACCTTCGATTACGGCCAACGGGCCGCGCGCGCCGAAGTGCGCGCCGCGCGGAAATTGTGCTCGTTTTACGGCATCGAAAGTCGCGTCGTCCGTCTACCTTGGTTTCGCGAATTACTCCCTCGACGGCTGGCGGAAACGGGCGCGCCTCTACCCTCTCGCCCGGCCGACGTAGAGGCCGTGTGGGTACCGAACAGGAACGGCGTCTTCGTCGCGGTCGCCTCGGCTTTCGCCGAAGCCTCTGGCGCGCCGGCGGTCGTCGCCGGCTTCAACGCCGAGGAAGCAGCACACTTCCCCGATAACTCGCCGTCCTTTGTTTCGGCTTGCAACCGGAGCCTGCGTTATTCCACCGCCGGCCGAGTAAAATTGATATCGTATACGGGTTCGGCGGACAAAACCGAGATCGTTAAAACGGCGCTTCGCCTCGGCGTCCCGTTGGAACACGTTTACCCGTGCTACGGCGAAGGGCCGCGGCCGTGCGGCCGCTGCGCCTCCTGCCGCCGTACGGCTGACGCGCTGGTCAACGCGGGTCGCGCCGACTTACGCGAAAAAATATTCGCGGCCGGCGCCAAGATTAAATAGTAGATTTGCTTAGCCGTTGCGTCAGGACCTGCCGATACCGGTCGGTTACCGTATATGCGCGAAGTTAAAACGCATTTCGATCGCGTCGAGCGGCCATACCAAGAGCTGTACAGCCATTTCGCCTTTAAGAACTATGGCGTAACCGGCGACGCCGCCGTCGCCTTCATAGGCCCGTGCGACGTTTCGACGGAGAATCTGGTCGACTTGGCCGACCGCCGCGCCGGCGCTAAAATCGTCGCGGCCCGCATGTTGCATTTCATCGTCGAGCATTTCGGCATAACGCTCGCCGAGGCCATATGGCGCCAGCGGGTATTGGCCGCCATCGTCCTCGAGGAAGTGCAAAAGCGCGCCGTCGGGACGGCGCTGCGGCGCGAGGGCGACGACGTTTACGCCGGCGACGGCAAATTGACCGTTTCCATCGCGACGTCGTCGCTCACGTCGGCGCTGATCCACTTCGGCGTTAACGTCGACGGCGCCGGCGCTCCGGTTAAGGTCGCCGACCTGCGCCGCTTGAACGTCGACGCCGGCGACTTGGCGACCGCGGTGCTGGAACGATATGCGGACGAAGTGGGCCGCTTCGTGGAAGCCTTAGGTAAAGTCAGGGGCGTATGCTAAGGGGATTTATCGACGAAATCTTCGTAAGCATCCAGGGGGAAGGGCCTCTCGTCGGCACCCCGATGCTTTTCATTCGGTTCGGGGGTTGCCAAGCGGCGTGCGAGCATTGCGATACGCCGCGCGCCCGTACGCAGATGTCCCAGTTCCCTATCCACGGCCCCAACCCCAAAGTCGTCCCCAACCCGGTAAAAGTAGCCGACCTGGCGGCGCACACGGCGCCCCTTTTACGCGGCCTTCCTTTCCTCGCCGTAACGGGCGGCGAACCCCTCGAGCAACCCGGTTTTTTATCGCTCCTCTTAACCAGGCTTTCCGAAACGGGCAAACGCGTCTTGCTTGAAACGCGCGGCTGCCATTACCGTGAGCTTGCGGAAGTTCTGCCCCGGGTCGACGTCATCGCCGTGGATATTAAACTGCCGTCGTTTTCGGGGAGGCCGTTGCCCGTCGCCGAGACCAGAAATTTTCTTAAGGTCGCGCGGCAAAGGACGTGCTACGTAAAGGCGGTGGTGGGCCCGGACACGGGAGATAACGAGGTTATCGACGCCGCGCGCCTGGTAGCGGAAGTGGGCGGCCATATTCCCTTCATCGTTCAACCTCGCCACGACGAAAGACCTGCTCCCCCGGGCGAGTCCGACCGCCTCCTGGTGCTGACGACCCAACTCGCGACGATACTCCCCGACGTTCGCCTTATCCCCCAGATCCATCGCATACTCGAGCTGCGGTAATCCGAAATAAAATAAAAAGCGCCCGGGTGCCGGACGCTTGTTTCCCCCCTACGGCGTCGGCTATAGTTCCTTCGACATTACGTCCGCGTCTTCCCCGTCGGCGTAATAACGCGGCCGCCGGGCGACGCATTTAAATCCGAATTTTTCGTAAAGTTTAATCGCGGCGCGATTGCCGGGCCGCACCTCCAAAATTATGCGCCGGCAGCCGCGGCGCCCCGCTTCGGCGATTACGTCCTCTATCATCAGGGCCCCGTATCCCCGCCGCCTCTCGGCCTGGGCGACGGCGACGTTTAAGAGATGCGCCTCGTCGGCGCAGGTCCATAAGTCGTAATAACCTACTACTTTGGCCCCCGACGTCAGAACTTTTAAAGTCGCTAAGTCGTTTTCTAATTCGCCGTAAAACGCCCGCTCGGGCCAAGGGCAAGGAAACGCTGCTTCTTCCACGGCGCTTATAGCCGGTACGTCTTCCGGCGCGGCCGGCCGGAGCGTAACTTTTATACCTGCCATCTTTTAAGGTAATTCGGCTTAAGGGTCGCGACGTCGTCGGCGCCGCGCCGGCGGAACGCGGATGCCCCTACCCGGGCCAAAACCGTCGCGTCGGGCCAAACGTCGAGCCAACGGGTTC